>Ga0098043_1000237_pt1 | contig 18768 bp, 10 predicted proteins | sample 9B_taG_FD_92581 | JGI IMG/M metagenome (GOLD analysis project Ga0098043, IMG submission 92581) | Marine viral communities from the Subarctic Pacific Ocean - 9B_ETSP_OMZ_AT15188_CsCl metaG | ecosystem: Environmental > Aquatic > Marine > Oceanic | place: Subarctic Pacific Ocean | collected 2015-01-10 | reverse complement strand
TTCTCTTTTAACCAACTTTCTGGAATAGTCTTTTCTGCCCATAATATTCCATGTTTATCACAAAACATTCCATAAGTAGTTTTTGAGCCTTTTCTTATTTTTGTTTTACCTGACATAAATACTATTCTAATATCTAGTTCTGGGTGTTGTTTCTTGATAAGTAAATGTTTTTTACGATCTTCTATAACCCACCTACCTTTTGTTTCAACTAATATACCATTTGGTAATGTGAAATCAATTGTATAGGTATGTTTAGTTTCTGGTTTGATATATGGTATTACTGTTGTTTCATATTCAAACTTAATTTTATTTTCTTTTAATTGATCTGATACCTTATGTTCGAATCCTGATCTATAACCATGTTTAATTGCATTTGCACGCAATTTGCTTTTATTTCTCCAAGCCATATGTAACTCCTTATTTTTTATTAACTAATTACAGTACCAATAAATCCTTGCCAACCATCTGCACTAAATGCTGTGACTGTCATTGATGCATTGTCTGGTAATGTTGCGGCTGTATCATCTGATAATGGAAATATTCTATCTCCTACATTTGGATATACTTTCATTTGTTCGGCTGATGTATTAAGTAATGTATATGTTTGACCTATTGTAACAGTTGATACGGCTGGTAATATTATTCCTTTTGCATCTGAATCTGTAGAAACAAATGCTACACCTGCAGAGGCTGATATTGCGGTCGCATCTGATGCAGCTGAGCCTGCAGCTGCTACTGTCTGAGTATTTTCTATATAACTATCTGCTATAACATTACCACTTGCGCTTATATCTCCTGATGCAGTTACATGTCTAATATTATCTATATCTCCCTGAGTACTTGTACTACGACCTGTTACACGAAATAATACATCACCTGAAATTGGTGGAATAAGGCCTGTACCAACTTCAAATATATGATCTTCTGAAGAATTTACTGCTGTACCTGTACCAGGATTGCAATCCATTGCAAGGAGAATATTGTTAGGAGTTCGAACACGAAAATCACCATCTGATAATATGTTGATTTCACATGTATTATTTGCATCAGCTGAATGATTTTGCATTAAAAATGAATCAGATCTTATTCTTGCTGAATTTTCAGAACCAGATCCAAACCTAAACTGAAAACTTGATGTTACTCGCATCCTATCATGTTCAAGATTTACTCCAAAATGCTCTGCAGGATTATAACCTCCAGCTTCTACAGGATTAGTTATATGTAAACCAGATGATGATATAACACCTGATGCGCTTATATTGGATGCTGTTACCGGACCAGACTGAAAATCGAAGTTACTTCCAAAAAATTTGTTTGGTATAAGAGGCGTTCCTATATTTGTAACTCCTCCAGTATGTTGAAACACTACATTATCATTTGACTGAAATTGATCACCAAAAATGAAATTACCTTTTAAATTACCACTTGCAGAAATAGCTCCAGATGCTGTTACATTACCTTTAGTTATATTGATTCTATTTACTGTATCCTGTCCTATATTAATTGTACCTAATGTATTAAAAACACTTAATTCACCTGGATCGCTGGTTGCAAGTCCAATAGATTTTGCAAAAATTGTTCCTGCACTCATGCTTATAAATTGTGAAGCTGTTATGGTACCAAAATGAGATGAACCAGCTATCATAACCCCACTTGCACTTATATCTCCTGACGCTGTTATGTTACCAAATTCTGATAAACCAGTAGCCGATATAGATCCAATATAATTATTTGCTGATATTGTTCCTGAAGCACTTATATCATTGGATGCAGTTATATTACCTGTAAATGTATGAGTATCATCTGCAGAATTTCCAAATTGATTGGAACCATTTACCAACATTGCAGATTCTGTAACAGATTGTACAAGATATTGCTGAGCTATTATATTACCCGAGGCACTTATATTTCCAGCAAACTCAACTGTATTACCAGAAAATGGTGTTATATTATTTACTTGTATTTCACTCATAATCTTACGCTTTTATATAAATATCCTAATAGTCCCATCTTACTATAAAATTCATATCAACATCTGATCTTTTTTGTATTGGTTGTGCACATTTTCCAACTGCTAATAATTGTGCTTGATCATCATATAAACCAATTGTTGTAACATAAGGAAGTACTGTACCTGAAACAAACATTGGCTTTCTAAACTCTCCAGGCAATGAATTTTTACCATCATCAGGACAATGATTACCTGTAGAAGGTATATAATTTGCGGTTGGATTCATTGGTACATTACAAGTATCAGATGGAACTCTTACTAGCACTTCATTTTCATATATTTTATGAGTTCCTTTATATTTTAATTCAAATGATTCATTAAATGCTCCTGAACCAGAATTATATTTTGGCATAGGAGATGATATAACAGTTTGTAAATTTCTATAAAATACATTTCCTGCAACATTTGTTTGATATAAAGATCCAGATATATAATCTCGATTAGCTAATGAAGATATACCAACTTGATTAACTGGGTATGAGTACATATGTAATTCACTTAAATAATAATCATTGAAATCTTCAGTCGCGCCTGCAACTGTCACAGTACCTCCTGATTCTATAACAAGAAATCCTGGATCACTTTCAATTATATCACCAAATACTTTTAAGGTACCACCAGCTTGTACAGTTACTGTTGGTGCATTAATAAACATGTCACCTCTAACTATCATTAAAACGCCAGGTCCAATATTTAATGTTCCTACTGTAGTTAATGAACCAGAAACTTCATATACAGATATTTCTTCTGATTCAGTCAAATTTAATCGCTTGATTCTATTTGGTAAAAAGTTTTTCATTGTATTTACAGCACCAATCATAACATCAGCTTTATTTGCAGTAGGTGCTGATGGTAAAGAACCACTTTGTCCAGTTAATTCACCATTAATAAAAAATTGACATAATGAAGCTGAATTTCGAACTACAACATGATCCCATGCACTTGCCGGACCTTGCGCTATAGAACTTGTAACTCCTGTAGTATTTGTCGATGCCGAAATATGTAATTCATGGCCACCATCACTAGCTCGAAAATGATAATGAGTTAAATCTGTTTCAGCTGTAGTTTGTACTCCTATCATAAATGGAGTTCTAAACTTTTTATATGAACTTAATATATCTGGTAATGGAACATTTCTATCACGTTTTTTTAATAGTTTTGTAGTACGTCTTTCTAATACTACTTTAGCAGGTACAGGATTTTTTCTTCCTTTACCATGATGTGCATGACCAGGACCATGAACTTGAATATGTGGTCTTGGTGGTCTTCTTTCAAATGAAGTTATTTCATCTAAAAATTGTTCTTCAAATACTCCACCTTTAGATAAAATATGTCTGGTATCTGATCCAGTTGTTACTTTTTTTATCCAAAAAGCAATTGTCCAATCATCACAGTTTTGAAATCTATTAAATTCTTTACTATGAGCAATTCTTATATAAGATGAGCGTTCTGTAAAATGTGCTGCAAGTCCTGATGAACGTTCATATGGATCAGTTCCTCCAATTATTGAACCAGTAAGTGTTACGCCTGCATTTTTACATCTAACTTCTGATGGAGTTGCAAATCTTATAGCTCTTCCCATTTTATATGGCAATCCATCACGAAACTCGCCTAAATTTTCTTCTACATCTTTAAATTGACGAAATGTCTCATTAAATGATAAATGTAAAATTGAGTTACTTTCAGATGCAAAACTTTCAGTTGCAACTAATGGATCTCGTAAATTGCCAAGTCCATCATCAATCAATTTATAATATGTATCACCAACATTAAAAGAACCAGTTACAGATCCAGGTTTAATTTTTTCTCCAGTTTGAAAATATGGAAATGTTAATATTGATGCAGAATACCATAAAAATTTCTCTGTAGTATCTGCGTTAGTATGTTCAAATGATTTTGCTGGGTCATAAGGATGTCTATAATATTTATGATCAATAGTAGACCATACTACAGTTTTTTGAGTATTGTCTTCAACATTTGTTCCTGCAAATTCTAGAGAATTTTGAATATCAGTTCTAACAGGTTCTGGAAATCCTAAATAGATTGCATCATGCCTTACATATCCTGATTCAGTACTGAAATTGATATTATTTATGGCATAATTTTTATACGCGTAAAATGGTCTCTGTTGATAATCATTTGGTCGTATTGGATGAAAAACTGATGGTTCAATAGGCATATCATATCGTTATTTTTATTTAAAAGTCTAATTTAACTTTAACAAGTGCTTCTCTAGTAAAGTTTTTTAATAAAGGTTGACTCAATTTTGCTACTGCTAATAATTCACGTCTTTCATTATACATCCCAACAGTTGTAATATATACTTGAGGATCATTTATAAATGTACTAAATACTAATTCACCTAATGAACCTGTTGTATAAGATGGATTGTTTGAATAATTATATTCTGCATTTTTAACTCTAACAAAATAATATGTTGATTTAACTTGTTCAGATGATCTTGCTTGAATACCTCCATTAACTGTTGCTGGAGTCAATGCATCTGATCCTGAAATTGATCTAAATAATTTGATTGTATTTTCACCTTGATATCCTTCACCAGATCCAGTACTAGTTGCAAAATGAACATGAGTATCTAATGCATCGGCATTTAATATTACTACACCATGTTGAGGATATAATAATCCAAAGTGAATAGGAGCATCAGGATTATGAATAGTTGCTCCACCATCTAATGTTCCAGAAACAATATTAAATATTTGTCCTGCATCTGCAACAGCTCCTGCATTTTCACCTGAATCGTCAATTACTTGAATATATTTACCAGTTCCATCTAATGATACATTTGAACCAGTAAATACATCATTACCAAGTCCTGCATTATCAGTACCTGCAACAGCTGATCCATCTGAATAAGTTGATCCAGATAATCTTGCAAATGTTATTTCTAAATTTCCTGGATCTAATTTTTCACGCATCCTAGAACGATTAATATTTAATACATATATATGATCTGAATCAACACCATTAAATGTGAATTTTTTATCATTTGGAGCTAACAATAATTGTGCATATTGTTTATATATTGCTCTAGTTGGCGTATCATTATTCATATTACCTGTCAAATCTGATGAACCAGATCCTCCAAAATGACCATATGCAATAGATAATTCTTCATTAGCTAATGGATTGGTAGCAGGATCACCAGTTGAATATATATCTTGAAAATATGTTTGTTGTGTTGCAGTTAAATTTGAATTCAAAAACATGTTTATTAAACTACCAGTATTTCCAAAGAATAGTCCTCTTGTTACTGTTTCTACATTATTTGGTAATACATCATTTGTTGAATCAAATTGCGTAAAGATTCTACCTAATCGTGCTCTTTGGGCAGCTGCATCTCTTTCACGTAATATTTGTTCTGCTAATTGTCTTGCCAATGTTTCTATCTGACCACGACCACCGGCTGGACTTACTTGGGGTCTTGTCGATGCAAAACGACCTGGTCTTGCTGATACTCGTCTATTATATACTGCCATAATTTTTTTCTACCTTTTAAATTTAAATTATCTAGCCATTCCTACTGTGGTAACTTCAACTTTTCTAACTGTTATATTTACAGTTGTTCTTCCACCTGTTTCATTACCAATTATTAGCAATGTTGCTTGTCTATCCGCATTTAAATGTTCTTTACCTGTAATTTCAAATTCCATTCCTGATACAGTTACTGTTTGAGCTGCTTCAGCATCTCCTATAAATTGCGGTATAGATGCAGCTGATGCTCCTGATCTCCTGGTTGCAACTATATCACATACATCTGAATCAGATAGTATTGCAGTATATCCAAATCTTCTATTACCTCCACTAAAGTTAACTGTATTTGGTCTTACTACTGTACTTTCATTTGCTTCTAATTCTAAGCTTGTTTGTGCTACTCTTACTACTGGGATACGTGCAGTTCCTTTTGGTAATGTAACTAGTTTGTATTTCATCATTTGTGTTTCATCTGGAATTGCTTCTACGACAGGCATGTTTTCAATTGCTGCTCCATAGAACGCTGTTCCATTTGGATGATCTGGATTATATAAATCATAATCTATTTCATCATCTGCTAAAGCGAATTGAGTGATTCTAAATTCATCTCTCCCTCTAGCTAACAATTCTCTACCCTTTTTAGTAAGAATTGCATCTACTGTTATTGTTGCGTTATTTAAATATCCCATAGTATTCCCTTCTTTTTAATAAATATGCGTATCTTTTAAAATTACTATCTAACTATTAAATTACCTCCTCTACTTTCATCAGTTGGTATATCAGTATAAATTAATTGGTTTGGATTCACGCCAAATACTTCAATAACTGGTTTATTATCAATTGCTGCTATAGTTGTTGCAGAATTTATACCTGGTCCAATTATTTTTGATCCTCCAACTAATAAATTTTCTGTTTGTACAAATCCATCATCTGCCATATGATAATCAGATGGTCTTGCAAATCTTTGATTAAATTGTCCAGGAAATGGCATTGCTGATTGACTAGCAAATCTTTCTCTATCTCTAGAGACTTTTGATACAGTTGCAGATCCAGTACCAAATCTATATCCTAATACTTCAGCATGAGTAGATTTTCGTTGTTCCAAAACTTGTATAAATATTGGATCATGTAATATCTTTTTCATTTTAAAATTACAACTAATTTCATCAATACTTGCTGTTAATTGTCCATCTGCATCAGAATCTACATGAGTAGCAGGTTTTAACATTAATGGATTATCTAAAAATAATTCAAATGTAATGTTTGTTCTTGGTCTTATATGAACATCATTAAATCTAAAACTAGTATGTAATGGACGATTTAAATTACTTTCTTTAATTCCTTGTCCAAATCCTCCAATAATACCTGATACATCAAATTCATTATAATATTGATAAGATCTTGTTGCAAAAGCTGTTAATGGATGAGCATGAAAACTTGCGTTACCTCTTGCATGTTCTACATTTTCAGGTATTGCAACATTTGCTCTAAATTGCCCGGACTGTACATAACCAACCATAGGTGATGTCCCAGTCATGCCGTCTCTATAGAATGATGGAAATAATGCTTGGCCATTTATATCACCAAATTGAGAGTTTTCATTACCATATGGTATGGCTGTTATTAAACCTCCTCCTCCTGCAAGAACATAATAAGATCCACTACTACCACCAAGTGATGTAATTTCAGGATCATGTAAAGCTGTAGTTATTCTAAAAGGCGACATCTGGCCATGTACATTTTTATCTGTTTCAATTATTCTGGCATTAAATCTAGATGATGATGGTATATGTCCAGCAGAACCAGTTTGAATTGCAAATCGAATATCAAATATAAGATCTCTTATAGTATCATATTCATTATATGTATTGAATTGACATCTCAATGTATGTGATTTTGGTTTAATAGTACTTGTTAATCCATCTACTTTAACAGTTGTAGTATGTCGTTGATCTGATATTGTACCAGAACCTGATTTTTGTAATCCTCGAGGATATATATGAGATAATAATGGAATACCATTTGGATGTTCTGCATCTCCTCCTGCTGATAATGAACCTTTAAAATCAACTCTGTTATGTAAATTTGTCCAACCACCTTTTGTAAAAATTCCATCATCTTCAATAAATGCATAATTTGCAATCATTGATGCAGTACCTTGTGGTAATGCATCTAATTCATATTCAGCAAATCGAGTATAATCCATTGCGCCAGATGCATTCATAATTTCAATAGGTGCTATATAATTTCCATTTTCGTCATATCCACTTGCACCTACATGATAAACTTGTGTCGCTGTAGGATTGGGTGATTGAACAATACTTGCTGTTAATGGTAAAATGTCAGCTGAAGAAGTGATACCATAACTTAAAGATGTATCAAAAAATGGTTTTTCAATAACCGGTAAACTTGTAAGTTTAACTTTTGTACGTTCTAATGCATTTGGTTCAACTATTAATCCCATTGCTTCATCAACACGTTCTGGTATTAATTGTTTTATTTGTTCAAACATTGAAAAATCAAATTGACTAAATATTCTCATAAATGCATTTATGTCATTTTTATCTGAATATTTTTTCCAATATTTTTTTGAAAAATGTAATAGATCAGGATAATCTGTATCAAATTCATCATTTGGATCACCGACAAAATCATCTAATTCAACATCACCAATATGATTAAATATTTCTTTATTTAGTTGATCCGCGGCTGAATAAAATAATCCTAACTTATTTGAATCAACCGGAGCTAAATCATAACTTGATCTTTCTGCTCTAGATTTAGGAGATAATCTTCTTATTAGTTTATTATCTTCTATTCTAATTTTTTGTGATTTAGGTAAATTACCACCTAATGAAACTCCTTGAACATAATATGTTTCTTCAACAGGTGTATAATTACCTCGCTGTATATTTAATGGAGTTGCAAATCCTGATGCAGATGCAAAAGTAGTAGATATATTTGTATCTGAGGCTGATAAAGCTAAATCAACAGAAAAATCTCTAAAAGTTTGATTAGGATGACTTGAGCTAATTGTTTTATATCTAGTTTGAGTATGATCTACAGCATTTAATTCGGTTCCTAACGGATAATGTCTTATCAATGTATCATATGATGATGTTGGTGATAAGCCTGAAACATATGATGTTGGATTCAATGTATGCAAATCAAAAGTTCGATTGTCAAATACTTCTAACCATTCTCTATATTCTTGCATTGAACCTGTAAATAATCCTACACCTGGTCTTGCAAATGAAGAAGAGATAGAAAATTGATTGAAATCAGTAGGGCGAGAACCTGTTAATGTTCCATGAAAGAAATGATGCGTATATTGTCCTACTCCTCTAGCACCAGCTAATTGATTCCAAAATGTTTGAGCTACTCCACCTAATCCACTATAATCTCTTTGTACACCTATATTATTTCCTCCAAGATATATATGATGATCATTATTACCATCTCCTTTATCATCTCCTAATAATGGTCTCCAACCATTACCATGTGTAGCCGATTCAGGAACAATTGTCAAACTTCCTGAATGAATAACTTTACCTTTTATATAATCAGAAGCTTTTTGACATTCAACTCTATATTGTACTGAATTGTTATCAATTATATTAAAATTTCTTCGAGTTTCATCTGAAATTAAATCAGTTGGATTTGTAATTGGTCTATGTTGATAACTTAAATTATCTGTAGGACTTCCTGTTGGTTCAAAATAAATACGTATATTCCAAAACTCGCCATCAAACAAAGGCATATAATGAGAAGATGCGGTCATTGGAGCTTTAAAGTCATCAACTGAATTTCCAAAGTCTCCATTATCTACTTGAGGTAAATCATTTTCACCAGATTCAGCAAGGCAGAAAAATAATCTACCCCATTGATCAGATCCTGAAAATGATGCTGTATGTTGTATTGCTAAATGAAATGTTGCTTCTTGATTATTATTAAATCTAGATAATAACAACATGTCTCTTTTTGCTGCCGGCTTAAATCTAAATTCTCTTGACATTGCAGGGACTAACCCTCTTTGTATACCCCATATTCTTTCAGTGCCAGATGTAGGACTTATAGACTCAGTTAAACTTGATGAATATAGTCCATCTTTATGAACAATATATGATCCGGATGGAAAAAATCTAACTTGTCTATCTATATCAATATGAGAATTTGAACTACTTCCAAATTGTAATGCATATGAAAATCGATCTTCAATTAATGTAGGAGCTTCTCCGCCAACTTTTGGCCCACCATATTCTCGTATACTTAATATAGATTGAGGTATTCCATATGTATTCATTAATGCTTTAATACCTCGTATAGTACCTTTAGTTTTAAGTAAATAAGGTAAATTATTAAACATCCTTCTCCAGACTTCAGTTGTTATACCTTCATCTGATTTTGAAAACATAGAACCAGTTGTTGCATATTCACCTGATCCAGAATCTACTCCTAATTTATATTGCCATAATGATGTTGCTTGTTTTCCGTTTATTAATCTCCAACCTAAAGCTTCTGAAGCTTGATACATTACATCTTTACTTTGTCCTAGTTTTGGCTGTTCTTCAGGATAATATATTTTTGTTAAATTATTAATATATGCATACAATATATCATAATGCTGTGCAATCATATTTACAAACAATTCATATTGAGAATTATTTGAATCTAATCGAATATGTTCTGGTATTGATTTTGCTAATGAACTTTCATTATGAACATCGTATAAAGAAGCAGTAGCTCTAAATCCATCAATCCATGCTACACCAAAACTTGATGTTGAATGATGATTATGAAATTTACTTGCTGATAAAAACTTTGGCCATGGAGCCATTGTATATCCATCGGCTCCTATGAAAGATCCGGTGATACCATGAGTTGATAAACTTGCTGTTGGTTCATTATACATCCATCTTTCAAATCCATCAAATGATCCTATAACTTGATCTTTTTGTTTTGTAGTTTGAGTAATATTACCCTGTAATGCTGTTGAATCATCTCCGACAGCATTATCTAATATTTTTAATCTTTCATCAAAAAATTCTATTCTTTGTAATTTATATACAAAATTATCAATTCTTTCTCTAGCCGATGAAAAATGTACAAAATTTTCAAATGCTGTATAATCTATGCCTAATTTTTCTCCTTCTAATGAACCAGAAAATATACTATCAACAATTTGCTGAGATGTTGCTGTATTGGCATCTAATAGTTGATTCCAATTTCTAAAATCAGTTTCAGTAACTGTTCCATACTGTGCATTTGCATTTAAATTTGGTCCTCGTAACTTCTTTTTATTAATATCAACAGCTTGAGGTCCTTTAATATTAATATTATCAAAATATGTATCACTTAATTCTTCAACAATCCAAAATAAATCTTTTACCTTAATACTTGGTGCTAATGGTGAATACAATCTAACTACAAAATCATTTTCTTCATTCCAATCTTTTTGGTTTATGATTCTGTAAATCATATTACCACCAAAATTCAATGATATATCATCAGATAACGGTCTTTCTACAGTTGCTTTAGGAGTAGGATTTCCTTGATCATCATAAACTAAAACATCATTACCATTATTATCTAAAACGGTTTCATAAATTGTTTCTAAACGGGATTCTTCACCAAATGCATCTAGATAGCTTTCTAAATCTAAATCATAACCTGGTACAACTTTAACATGTATTTCACGTCTATCTGGTGAAATTGAATTTATAAATAAAGGAGGTGTTCCTTCACTTCCTAATATATTTTTATGTACATTTACTCCAACTTCAAATGCACCACGTTCAATATCAAATGATTCACGAAATGCAGATGCCCAATCTATAAATAATTCATCTTTTGATATATCAAAATGTTCACCATTAATTACACTACCATTTAAATATTTACCTCCTTCACCAGGTGCATATACATGTACTTCTACAACAGGTTTTTCATCAGGAGATATATTTTTTGTACCAAGTTGTAATAATGGAATATCTTCTGACCTCCAAGTTAATCCACGTACTTTTCCTCTTGTCTTAATTATTTCTTCCTGATTTGAAAATCTTTGTATAGGCATAACTTAACTTCTCGTATAATTATCAAATGTTAATCCAGGGACATATTCATTTAAAACTTCTTGTGGTCCTCTTGGCCAAGTAATAAAAAATTTCTTTTGATTTCCTACTTTATTATGACATTTCTTTCTAATATATTGTATTGCATTATATTGTCTTTTTAATTGATCCGCAACAAATGTATCAATTTCAGATCGTAAATCATGTACATAATCTAACAATCCTCCTGTTTCAAGTACTGTAAATAAATTTTGCATTGCCATTAATCCATCAAAAATTCTATTAAAATCTTCTACATCTGTCGCAGTTGCTAACATTTCATCAATCATAAACATTTGACTATTTAATTTATTTATTGTTTCTCTCAACCATGGCATATATGCATCTGCCTGAGCACTTTTAGAAAATAAATCATTCATTCTATCTTCATTACCACGATATATACATGACTTAACATACCAATTATCTTTCATGAATCTCCATGGAGGATAGATATATTTATCATCTGGTACTTCTCCCATTAATACATCAACTATGGCAAATGTAAGTCCTGCTATAAATCCGATTGGACTTGCAAGTGCTAATGTAGCAGCAAATGATATTGTTAATGCAATCGGAGTTAAATCAAAACTAGTAAATGCGTTATCAGCAGCATCTCTTGCCTTTTGAATTTCTGGAGCTAAAGGTCCTTCTACTGGATAGTTACTTGAATCTAATCCTCCGCCCATATTCATCCAACTTGCAAATTTATCTCTTGCAACAGATTTCATCCATTTATGATTATCCTTTTTAACAATATTATTTTCTTCATCTTCATTTAAATTTGCTCTAAATCTATGTAATCTTTTTAATAAAGTAAAAAATGCTTTACTATCATCTTTAGTTTTTGTATCTTTATGTGGCCAACCTCTTTTCTTTTTATATTTCCATTTACCATCTTTTGAAAAGAAAAGTTTATATAATGGACCACCATCGCCTAATAATTTATTACAATAATCAATATAATTAGTTGGTAATGAATCAAATTCAATTTTCATTGTTTCTACTTTTGCAGCTAATGATGGAAATAATTCTAATATTTGATCTTTGATAATATCAATTTGTTCTTGTAATATAGCTTGTTGTACTAAATCTTGATATGCTTCTACATTATAATATTTTATAGACCCTGGCGGTTCAAATGGTTCTAAAAATTCGTTTGAAAATGGACGTCCACCATTAGAAAAATAATCTAAATATTCTATATATTCTGACAAATCCATACCAGGAATACCATCTGTATCTGCTTCTACTATTTGAGGAAATGTAATCCAAACTGGATGTGGATCATCATTTGTATGCTCTAATACATCTATACCTCCTGCTTCTCTAATTAAGTTTATTAAACCTATTCTACCATAACGTCCTTCTCCTGCTTCAAATGCTTCATCAAATCCTAACGGTTGGCCATCAGCACCAGTAATAGTGGTTTGAGGTTCATATCTTGCTAAGTCTATTCCTTGCTTAGTTGCATACAATCTTAAAGCAGGATTTGATCTTACTTGTTTCCAATGACCTAACATCATAAATCTAACACCATTAACATAATCATCTGATCGTATTTCTGTTCCTTGTCGTACTTCCGCATCCGATGCTATTTCTGTTGGACCTGGTGGTGGATCATCTTCACTTACTTCAGAAGGATTATCATATGGAGCTGGAAATCTTGCAATTACAATTTTTCCTTCATATTTTTCACGCATTTGCTCACGATATGTTTGTCTTAAAAATACCTGATCAGTGTAAAAATCATCTGGATCATGTTCTGCCAGAATATCTGCTGGTAATGGATTGCCTTCATCATCTTCTGGTATTCTACCGCCTACTCTTCTCTGAGATGCAGTTTTAATATAATCTCCTGGATCTCTAACAAAGGGTCTAACCGGTCTATAACCACTTCTAAATCTTATTTCATCATTCCATTCACGAGTTCTATCTGGCATTGCTCTATCAAGATATTCTGCATAAGCTGTTGCATATTCTTCAACTCCTTCATATTCCGGATCACCTGCTCCATAAACTTGCTGAGTATCTTGTCCATCTAATTTCATATCATATTCTGAAATTTGACCTGAATCTGCTGTTCTAATAATATCATATCTAGAACCCCTTTCTGCCAACATTACTTCTAATGTTTTATAATTTGGTATAGGCCTGGCTCTACCATTTAATATATAAAATACACAAAAGATACCTTCAATATCAATCGATTCTCCGTCTAATGTTTGAGGTCCACGTGTAATATATAAATGATGTGGATCATCTTTTCTAAAATCAGATGTAGTTAAAAATAATCCTGACCTTTTTCGTTTAACAATTGGAATTTCTTCTTCTTCAACTGGATCTTTGAATACTTGCCATTCTTCATCTATTATTTCATCTAAATCTTCTTCATCAATAGTAGGATAAGCTTTTGTTAATGTATATTTTTCATAAATTTCTTTTCTTGCTTCAAACTGTGCAATACCTTCTGGGTTTCTTTTTGTAAAGATTTTTTCTTTAACTCTTTGTCGCCTATTTGGATTCAAAGCTTCACGTGCTTGTTCTGATTCTAAACCAGGTGTTAATCTACCTTGTGAATAAAAAATATCACTAGGAAATTCTTCTTGCATGATAGATAATAAAATACGATCTCTATTAGTCTCAGTAGTAGTTTCTTCAGTTGTCGTATTTGCTGTGTATCGATTATTTCCTAATAACATGTTAGGATCTAATCCTGAATCTATTCCTGATAATGGTTGATTAGGATTTGGAGTTTCTGGAGTTGAACCTTGATTTTGTGCTGCATATCTTGCCATATTATTTCACCACCTTAAAATAAAAATCATCATATGTTTGAATATCATTGCCGCCATCTCTTTCTATTTTTAACATTATCTTATAAAATCTTTCTGGTAAAAATGAATCCATTCTTATTTGCATAAAACTACCATTTGCATCACAATCAATTTGAGTTGCTTTCGTATCAAATGGTATAATAGTTTCATCTGTTACAGAATCTAAAATACTATAAAAACTTGAAGTTGGTAATCTTTCTCCAGTTAAAAAGAAAGAAGATGTCTGAAATTGTTTACTTGGAAACTCAGGACGAACTCCTATTCTAAATTTAGTTTGTTCTGATGTTCTATATTCACGTTTTATATTTTTAAAATATGGAACATAAGTATCAGATGCAATTTCAGAAGAACTTGTATCAGCAAATGTTGTGTTATTATATGCCACTTCTAATCTAGGAACGAATATTGTATGGCTTTCACGGCCAAAGAATTTAATTGATCCTAATATTTCTTGAGATTCTTCATCTGTTTTTGTTCGTTTAAAAATAAATCCATTATTTGGTATAGATCCGGCAATCCATTGTTTGACAATATTTGTTACATTAATTCTAATATCTGGAGACTCATTTTCAAATGACTGTGAAGCTTCAAAGTTAGAACCTGTATACCATGTACCACCACCTTGAGTAGTTGCAAATTCATCTCCACCTTGCATTACATTATCACCTGAAGCCCAATTATCAGCTGTTGAATCACCTGATTTAAATTTCCATGATGCGCCAAATCTTTGAATTGGTATATCAGAAAAGTTTCCATTTCCATTTACCCAAGATTCAGAAACTGGATATGCTTCAATTGTATATGAATGTAATAAATCTGTTGCTGTTGCTGCCTTTACAGAAACAAATACAGATGCGGAATCTATATGATTTGCTAATGCTGGTATTTCACCATTACTAACTGCAGTTGCTAATGTAGTTATTTGACTTCCAAAATCTAAAATAAATCTGCTATTCAATGTATCTGATTGTACAACACTTTGAATTTTAGATCCGGATGTAATTTTTGTAAGTTCTAATATCTGATCTATACCTGTATTTTGTTCTGGGTATTTTTCATATAATGTAGTATCTCGTTCTGCAAAAAATAATCTATACATATCTCTTCCCTTATGGTTTTACTATTCTACCTCTTATATCTCTATTAGGAAATTTAATTTCAAATATACATGGATCTAATGATGGATATATTATACCATGTTTTTTAGCTAAATCAAAATCATATACATTGTTTGAATAAATACCTCCTGATTTATTAAATATTTCAAATGTTGGTATACTTTGTACACCTTCAATTAAATTTAGTTGATTAATTACTGCAGAAATATCTATAGGTCCATTAATTTGCATTTTGTCATTATGAAATATATTTTTTAATGATGCTATACATTCTAATAATACTTCATTACCATTACTTTTTGGTTTTGGTATTACTTCAAAATCTACTGCAATATTTACAATAAATGCAGTTTTTATATTAATTGCATCCGTCATCATTCTATATTGTGATAAATATGTTCTTATATTCTCTCTTAAGGCTTGATTTGCCGGTACATATCTACCATCTGCATCTTGAGCTAATAAATATAAATTCAATGCAAGAGGATTTTGTATTACATCTCGAGGATAATCTCTATCAGCTGTATCTAATTGTTGATCTCCTACAATATATGCTTTTGCAACACTACCAAATTTAGCAGGCATTGCAAATACTCTAGCTATATAATCTTCTCGAGTTATTACTCTACTCTGTGCAGCAAATGCTGCCATAGCATTTTGTCTAATAGATTCTAAATCTTGAGCCGCGCCACCACCAACAGCTGGTCCTGGATTTGTAATTGCAACAGATTGTTTTGTATCTTCCAAATCTACACCTGTTATTTCATTACTATATTCTACATTATCAACTAAAGTAATTGTATTAACTCCTACATTATCTTGAATAGAACCTCCAACAGAATATTTAACTGTCAATGTAGTATTTTGTGGAGCCAATCCATATGTACTAGTATATAAAAAATTTGAAGGATCAATAGTATCTGTTGTTGTACGTTTTAAGTATTCTAAACCAGATCCTACATTTCTTGGATTTGGTACAATTTCTTCATCTGCATCAGAAGATACACCAGAACCAAATTGTAGTTCTGTTAATCCATCTTCTCTTAATCTTTTAACAAATCTTCTAGCAGTTCTTTTTAATCTTAAAATATATGGTACAGTTGATCTGTATGCAGATAATTCTGGATCATTAAATGGTATATTTGCTATATCTTCAAATACTGTATCTTGTGCTAAATAATCAACTTCTAGAAATTTATTTCCTGCTAAATCTGTTATTGAAATAATGTCAATTATATTGTTTTCTGGTAATACAATTTTATCATATGGTTTAGGATCTCCAAATTGATAAGCTTCTTCTTTAACTTCACCAGAAACCATAGTTACTTGTTTCTTAAGAAGATATCTTGCAACTTCACCGGACGAATTTAATTCATATACAGTTACTTCTGGATCTTGTTTAAAATCTATTGGCTCTACTGCTCTAAACTTTTTTCCTGTATTAGAAGATGCTTGCATGCCATCTGCTATAGATAATGCATAATCCATATCTGGTCTTGCTCCTTCTCCACTTCCTGATGCAGGAACTAATTGAAAGACATCGACTGATACATTAGATGGAGTATTACGTCTTGTATGATATCCAAACATTCGCGATAAATTTAAAATGTTAGATCCTTCTCTTGCAGTGGATAATAATGATTCTCTAAATGATTGATCTGTATAATAATTTAGAACATCTCCTACATATGCAGACATTTCAATAAACATCATACCAGGTGAAGATTCATTAAAATCTTGATAAGTTTTTGGAAAATAATTTTTTGCAAAGTTTATTAGATTTTGTCTATACTGAGCAAAATCTTTATTTAAATATTTAACTTCTTTTTTTATCATTGTCATTGATTATCTCCTTAATATCCTCCTCCACCGCCTGTACTTCCGGCAAGCATACCGCCGGCCATATCACCTGCGCCAAATACTGAACCTTGACCAAATGAACCTACTTCAGTTAATGTCTGTCCTGCATCTACTTCTGCATCTGTTACTACTAATGCATTTTCAGATAATAATATATTAATTACTAAATTAGCACCAACTGTACTTACTCTAAAACGTAATAACATTCGTATTTGATGACCTGTTTCATCTATATTCATATCAAGATTTGCTATTTCTATATAAGGTAACCAAAATGCAATATCATCACGAAGTGTATTTTCTAATGCAGTTCGTAACTGATCTGTATTGTTATCAAATAGTATTTCTCTAATTCGAGTACCAAAATTTGGTTGCATATATCTTTCACCTTTAAAAGTTAATAATAAGTTTTTTAAATTTGATATAGCTTGTTCTTCTGTTGAAAAAGTCTGACCAAAAACTACTGCACCGGATTTTGGAGTACTTGCATATTGAGCTGTATTTGCAGTTAAAGGTGTTTCTAATTGTTCTCCTGAAACATGTGAAGACTTATTAAATGGCAACGGAATTCCAATTGCCTGTTCAGGCGATTGATTGATTGGTTGATATCGATATATTGGTCTTCTTAATACTGGCATTATACTACTTTTTTACCTTTTGATTTATCTAATTTTTTCATGGCTTTCATTACACCTGAATAATCTTTTGTTATTGCATTAACAGTTGATGCAACCGCTTGATTATTCATATTAATTGGTTCACCATTAATACCTTGAGTTACTACTGAATTTGTTGGTGTCCTTGCTGCTCCAAATGAATCAGCCATTGCAGATTTAAATGTACCTAAACTAGGATAATCTGTTGTTCCTTGTGAAACTATAGGACCATCTGATGGAAGTCCAGCTGTTTCATTTAATATATCATTTAACATACTATTTTTAGTATATTGTTTTTTTGTACGTCTAGGATTACTAGACATTTCTGCCATTTGCATTCCATGATTGATGACTTGTTTATCATCAACTTTCTGTTCAGTTAATATTTCTTTAACTGCAGCCTTTACTTCTTCTCGTATAACTTTTCGTAATAACTTTACGAATGATTTAGAACTCATATAGTATTCTCCTTTTTAATAAATATTAATGTTCTATAAATTAGGCTAAATTACTTTTAAGTAACTTTACCTTTTCCTTTACCTACACCGGCCCCTGCTCCTTTACCTGGTGTAATAGTTGCTCCTGTACCTGTTGGACCAACCTGGACCGCCTGACCTGCATTGTTAACAGTTGTTACACCTGTTGTAACTGCAGTATTAACATCACCTGATCTGACAAATG
>Ga0098043_1000234_pt1 | contig 18859 bp, 21 predicted proteins | sample 9B_taG_FD_92581 | JGI IMG/M metagenome (GOLD analysis project Ga0098043, IMG submission 92581) | Marine viral communities from the Subarctic Pacific Ocean - 9B_ETSP_OMZ_AT15188_CsCl metaG | ecosystem: Environmental > Aquatic > Marine > Oceanic | place: Subarctic Pacific Ocean | collected 2015-01-10 | reverse complement strand
TAATATCATCCCGAAGTCTACCGAACTGCGTGTTGACCCGTCGATGCCGCGTAGTTTCTACAGCAGCTACAAAACAACATACCACGATCTCACCACTAAAAAAGCTGTGGTAAAAGAGTTTAAGTCTGAAAAGGCCCGCCTTGCTTGGGTGCAGAACTTCAACGCTAATGTGGATGAGAAAAAGACCACTAAAGCGAAGAACATGAAAGACCCTGACCCGCAGGACTTGGTAGCATACGATGCGTTGCGTAAGCAGTACAACGCTATGGGTAAAGAGGGGCAGGCGTTTTACAGACAGATGCGTAACTTCTTCCAAGATACGTACGACGAAATTGTCCCCGCCCTACGCACTCGTTTAGAGGCTACTATACAAGACCCCAATATCCGTGCCTCGGCTTTCGAGAAGTTGTCAGATATTCTTATGAAGGAAAGCGGCCTTATCCGGCCCTACTTCCCGCTGATGCGTAAGGGTAAGCACCGTCTGCAGTATAACTTCATTGATGAAAACGGACAGCTTAACCACTCAGTAGAGTACTTCCAGAACCGCCGTGAGCTGGATCGTGCCTTTAAGCTCGCAGAGCAAGACATCGCAAGGAATGTTAAAGCAGGTAGGCTCGCGGAGGGTACTAAGCCTGCATACACCCGTGCTGACCAACCCATGAACTTCAAAGCCGTACCTAGCTCGTCGTTTGTGTACGATATCTTGAAGAACATGGAGATGTCTAAGGGCAGCTTTAGGGATAAAAATGGTAGGCCCGACAACAAAGCGTATGAAGCGGCGGTACAAAGTGTTGTAGACCTAGCCCTAGACGCAATGCCAGAGCGTTCGTTTATGCAGAACTTTAGACGCCGTGGCGATGTAAGAGGTTACATCGGGGACACGACACCTACTAAGATAGGTGACACTGAGTTCGACGCCGCGACGATGATGCGGGAGAAGGGCCGTGACCTAAACCGACAGATCGTGCAGATACAATCGGCAGCGGAGATCGAAGGGTTCCGTAACAAACTAAAAGAAGGCGGCTATCTCGATAACCCTGAGACCGCAGATGTTGCGCGCAAGCTCGACCGGATGGCCGCGTTCGCGCAGAAGCCAGACGTACCTCGCTGGTCACAACAGCTTAACGCCATTGGTTTTAACATGACGATGGGGTTAAACTTCTCGTCAGCAGCTATCACGTTCTTCGATGTTGCCATGAGTGCTATGCCAATCATTTCGGCAGAGTACGGGGTAGTTAATACAGGCCGTGCATACCGCGAAGCGATGACCCTAATAACGAACGCTCCGAAGACACGCGGGATTATGGTCACTGGCCCCGACGGTAAGCCTATAGAGCAAGAAGTCAAAATGGGCATCCAAGGCAAGTCGATGTTCAACTATTTGGGTGTGGATCGTGACCAACTACCGGCATCGGAACAGGCAATCCGACTCGATGTACTGCTTGAGACAGCAAGTGACCAAGGCCAAGCCAACCAATCTTTGACGCAGGAAAGCCTTGAGATTGGCCGTGATGCTCCGTTAGAGGGTGTAAACAAATGGACCAGTGCCATGTTCCACCACTCGGAACGTGTCAACCGAGAAACAACTCTACGTGCATCATACGCCCTTGAAGTGCGGAAGCTACAAGCTGAAGGTAGGCAGCTTACCGATCAGGACTACAAAGACGCCGCACAGAAAGCTATTGAGACAACCGAGTTCACTCTTGGTTCAACCTCCGCTGCGGGCCGTCCAATTTATGCACAAAGTGGTTTCGGTAATGTGGTATTCTTGTTCAAGCGCTTTGCCATCGCCAAATATTACATGATGTATAAGTTGGGCCACGACTCTATTGGCACGACAAACATAGAGCGCATCATGCAGGAGCAGGGCGTCACCGAAGCGGAAGCGCAGCAGATTGCAACGGATCGCAAGATTGCACGGATTGGTCTACGTAACTTCATGGTTAGCACGGGTATCATGGCCGGTGTTGGTGGCATGCCGATGATGGGCGCAATCGGCGCGATTGTTAACACGCTCATAGACAATGATGAGGACGATTTTGAATCGCAGATACGTAAATTTACCGGCGAAGGTATATACGGGGGGTTAGCCAACCTAATATTTGACGCCGAAATTTCGAGCCGTATAGCTCTTAACAGCTTACTGTATCGCCCTCCATTTATCGAAAAAGATCAAAGCCCAATATGGACATTTGCAGAGCAGATGGGTGGCCCTGTAGTGGGTATAGCAAACAGCACTATCCGCGGCGGCACTGAGATGTGGGAAGGTCTCACATCAAAAGACAACCTAGCATTGTGGCGTGGTACTGAGACAGTACTGCCGTCGGCTTTACGTAACTTTGCGAAAGGATTTCGGTATTACAACGATGGTGCGACTACCCGCCGGAACGACGCTGTAATCGAGGACATTAGCCTATACAACGCCTTGATGCAGGGGGCTGGGTTCGCCCCTGCGGAGTATGTGCGGGAGCTTGACTACAACCGGAACATCATGCGCCGTAAGAAAACGGTTAATGAACGCCGCGCCAAACTCAACAAGCGTTATAATATGGCGAAGATGGCTGGCGATGTGGACGAAATGCGCAAGTTGATAGCTATGCAAAAAGAGTTCAACCGCGGGCTACCCGAAGTCTTCGCTGACAGGGAAATCACGAGAGAGACACGTAAGAAATCATACGATAATTTTGTTAGAAATTCTGGCAACGCACGGGGCGGGGTGATACACACTGAAGCCATGAAGCAAATCCGCGACGAGTATAATCAAGGTTTCCAAGGACTCTAACGAAAAAGCCCCCGCCGAAGCAGGGGCAAGTATTCAGGCGGAGATCAACATTCACAGTGTTACAGGAGAACGTTGTACCTGTATCATTACACAGTACGCCACGCACGTAAACCTAATTTACCGTCCTCTATGCAAGTTTGGGTGCTAAACTCCCATTCTTTTAGCTTTGCGACCTTATTTAGTTGCTCTTTACCCTTCTCAGTGTTGACACAAGGCACGAATATCGACGCCCCCACACTCATATCTTCCCAGTTAACAGTGACCCGTAACCCGTCAGGGTTTAGATCATCAACTTTCAATACCTTCTGATCCATCACTTCCCTGCTCCATTTCTGCAAACTCCATCTCTAGCACCCAATCTGGCGGCAGGTTGAAGTCAGTGCCTTTAGTAAGGCGTTTCTTTGTTCGCTTTGCGCCTAACTTATTCTTCAAGTCATCTACAATGCCTTGGTAGTTTATCTGCTGGTCTACACACCACTCTCGGAACGGCTTCAATCTTAGGAACAGTAACTTCGTATCAGGCTCGTAACGTGCAACAAGGTGGCCTTTAGGTGATGCCCCGACAGGTACAAGTTGATCTAAGCCGTTGTCGTTTTTACCACGAAGGTCTTCAGTGCTTTCGATCTTCAGCATGTTGTTGTAGTTTTCTGACAAGTAGTTATTAAGTGTTTGTGTAACAGACGAGCCTACGTCGTTCACATAGCTATTACGAGAAATCAATTCACGTACAACCCACTTATACACAGCACCGACATCATAATTAACAAGATTCAACTTCTTAGCAATAATAAGACCCGCTAGGATTGCGGCATTGCCACAAGACCAGAACCGATGCTCCGTGCTAAGTCCGGCCGCTTTGTCTAAACGTGTACGTACAGACTCAACGATGCGGATTACTTCTTCTTTGTTACCCATAACCCACTGAATATATTCTGTACCTATATGCCCATAGTTGTTTTTAAAATCTTCAAATAGTTTTTTGGTCTCCGTGTTATTCCCCAAAGTAAAGTTCTTCTTTTGCACATGGATTTCAAACATCCTGTACAGTTCCGCTTTCGGCGTTGCTTTGTGCCGACCCAGTATTTCCCATGCACTTGTGTTGCCTGAGCTCAACGCGAGTAGTTGCCAAGGTTTACCCCTCGCCCGTTCGACGTTGCCGTTGGCAGCTAGTCTATTCTTCTGACGACCACCTGATACTTGATAAACGTATTGGGACATTTGCTCACCTGTTACGTTAGTCATCTCGTCCGACACTAAGGGTAGGTTGTGCATAACTTCCCCACGGTGCATGCGTGAGTTATGCGTGTCATCTTTTTGCAGTGTCAGAAGTTCAGGGCTTCCCCATATACCGATTGCCGCCATCTGTGCAGTAGTTTTACCTACCCCCGACCCACCATAAAGATGTACAGACATACTGTTCAACCCTGTAAGCGCCATGAGCGGCGAGCCGAAACCAATACCTACCACGTATTGGTGTAGTTCAAACCCTTCTTTGTTATAAAAATCCAATAGCTCAAAGTTACGTTCGCGAGTGCCTTTAGCCTCAAACGAATCCATTAACGCTGCTGTACTAGAGGAAGTCGGATTAAAGTCCACGCCTGTCGCAGTAACTAACTTGTCGCCTAACACGAACGCTTCCATATCGTCACCAGCCCAGCCGAACTGGCGGTGCGCTTCGTGAGCTGTGGTTGTTCTTTGTAGTTCGTCAACCCATTTTGTTGTGTATGCCATTAATTTATCTAGAGCCTTTCCCCATGCAGTGACGCCTTCTTTCGCCATACACTTACGGAACTCCTCACGGGAAGTTATACTCGTAAGAGGTACGTTAAACTGTCGTACACCGTCTTTTGGTAAATGTAAGCGGAACACTAGCGTCTCGCCCAGTTCGATGTCATGCAGACGCCGAGTAATATAAATGTCGTAGTGGTATATAACCTCTTCTTCGACATCCCCGTCAGAGTTACTACTGCGTAAGAATACGCCGCCCGCCGCTCCACGGAAGTAAGGCTTAGGGTATTCTGGTATCTCAAAGTCTTCGGACTTCTTTACCCCTGCCTTTACTATCGGTGCAGATACTACCACTTCACCTTCGGACTGCCGAATACGCTTACCCAGTACAATCGGCGATTTTATTTCTCCCCACAGTGGGCAGTCACGGCAGGTACCTTCGTTCAGCTCGTCAAAACGCGCACAGGTGTATGGGCCTTTTATCTCGTCCACCTTCTTGCGCATATCTGCTTCGTTGTATCCGGGGTGTTTCTCTGATATTTTTACTGCGGCTGTAGCCCCGTCACTACAAAACTTCGCAATAGACAGCCCTGCCCTCCACAAAGGTTCGCTTACCTCTGCTTGGTTCATAGCGATGTACTTTAACTGGTCGCACCCGCGCCCTTGCACAGTTTTCTTTATGATTGTCTTGAAAACATTCTCACTGTTCTCAGCGTAGGCTTCGTAAAGAGCGTCAGTACCCAAGTCGATCTTGATAACTGGCTTCGCTAAAACACCTAGCTTTGACGTAAACTCTTCCAGCACTACAGGTTCCGGCTCGGCTACCCCGAAGAACTCTACAGGTAGAGGTGGGTCTGACTTATGGTTAAAGCCCCCCGGTACACGAAGTATTTGCGCAAGGTTGGCAGTGACTACAGGGTCGGCAAATGGGCCGTTGTCCACACATGCTTGCTTCAGTCGTTGAGCTTCTACCAGCCATTTCTCCGCCGAAACTGCTTCGGTGAGGGGCCAGTATACATGTACCCCGTTGCCGCTGTTAACCATCATAGGTTTAGGTAGGGATAGCTTCTTACAGAAAGCACGTAGGTCGTCGATCGCCGCTTTCTGCGTAGGGTATTCTTTCGATGGGCCGCAATCCAGATCAAGGAATAGGGACTTCATCTCACGTACGTTTATAGCCTTACGGTTACCTGCCTCGTTGTATGTCCCCAAGGCGAAGTACGTGTTTAAACCTTGCGCGGCAAACTCGCGACCTGCACGGTCAGCGTCCTCAATAGTATCGTAGAACTTTTGTATTGTTTTGGTGCCCTTCGCAGCGAACATGCAGTATATACCGCTGTCGCTTAATAGCACCCGTAAAAAATCTAGGCTGTTCATTTGCTGCTCCAAAAATATGTTGCGGTGGGCCATCGAAAGGGTAATGAACCCACCGCAACTGTCTATCGTTAAACTAGGTGACTGACCCCTCAGTCGTCCCAGCCAGCCACGATAGATTCAAGGTCAGCCTCATCAGCGGGGGGAGCAGTTCCCTCTTTCTTCTTGGCGACCTTTACTGGTTCGGGGATCTCATCTACCTCAACAGGTGCAGAATCAACCACATCTTCGAACACGGCTGAAGCATCATCTTCTTCTACAGAGAAACCGTCTTGTGCTTCAAACGGTGAGTATTGCTTCTTCTCAGCAAGCTCTAGTACTTGCACGGCTTTTAGCCGTAGAGACACACCATGACTATTCATGTTGTATGGTACAAGCGTTACCCCCATGTTCACGATACTACCGTGTGTGAGTTCAAAGTCAGAAGGTAGTCTTCTGTTCTTCGCGTCAACCTGTAGGGGCTTTTCGGTAACCACACCAGAATACTGGCCCTTTAGTTGAGCAGAGCCAATATACTTACCATCTGCATCTTTATCAAACACGTCCGTGTGTTTGGGCATAGCAGGCCAGTTTTGGTCTGCCTTTTCTTTGTATGCGCCTGCCATAGCCGTATACAATTCTTTTGCTTGCGCCTCAGTCATACGAAACTTTGTCTCGTACTTTGCGTTCTCTTCGGTAGGGCCACAAGGCACTGTCTTCCCTTTAGGGAGAACACTCCTATCAAATCTGTATGTTTGATTGAGACGTGGGTAATGAGCTTCTACGCCCTTTATTAATTGTAGTTGTTTGGCTACTGCCATAAGTCTTCTCCTTTGTTGTATTCAAAACCGCTTACTTCTGTAAACGGAGAGCTATCCATTGTGGGTTCTGGTTGAACCGACATGGTCTGTAACGCAGCTGTGCTTGCCGCACGGCTACTTTTTTGTTCGACCGCCTTATTAAGTTCTTGTTCGTTAAGCGCACGTACAGCTTTAAAAAACAGTTTAGGTGTCGCAGACTTTTCGTCAAAACATACCCGTGTAACCACCGATATCGACGAGGTTTTGTGCTTGTGTAAGTACTTAGCGTAACCCTGCATAGACATACCACTTTCTGGGTCTTTACCAAAAATAGATGTGGCGGGAATACGCATCTGATAAACTGTATCCATCTGACCTTCCAATACAACAGCCAGACGTTGCGAATACCTACAAGCTCGGCCTCCACCGATGCTTGAACCCTTGATATTTTGTCGGCAGTCCATACAGCGATTAGCTTGCTTTTGGCCTGTCGGAACATCTTTGGACGGTACCTGCGTATCTGGCGACCAGCATGTCGGGGCAGATGGGTTTGCTGGATCGTACGCACCTTCATAATAAGTGCGAGCCAACTTTGCGGCGTTCACTATAATTAAATCTAACGGACCATCACTTACGCTGACGTTCTCACCGCCAATGGATTGATGGAAACGTCCACCACGGAGGCTAATCCGATTGGGGCTACCACCACTCCCGAAAGTTACTTGGTCTACCATCAACTATTCTCCTTCTGAGTTTGCTTTGGAGGCTTCTTTTTGAGCCTTATTGGTTTTAGAAGCTAATGCAGCCTCCACTTCGTCGAGCCGAAACCGGTAGATATCGCCTACCTTTATGTAGCTACTGGCGGGGATTTCACCTGTGTATATCCATTTACGGATTGTAGATAGGGACACTTGGAAGTAGTCCACTACCGTATTTATATTCACGTATGGTGATTCGATGTCACTCATTTTTTCCTCACAGAGATTGCGTACTCAGAATCCACATTTAGACCCAACGGAATTAGGTCAGGGTTTTCCTCAATGAACTGACGTACATGGGTTTGATTTAAACGCTTCTCAAAAAACTGAGGGACTTTGTTCTCCATAATAAAATTGTGCATGGATTCCCAGTCACTCGTCCAGTAGCGTTGCTTCACAGTGCGATAGAACAAGCCCGAAGCAGTGCGCACACTATCGACTTCGTGTTCCTTGCAATATTCTAACAGGGCGAGTTTTACCTTGTCCTGCTGTTCTCGGAGTTTGCCCTCTTCCTCTTTATACTTGGAAGTTAGCTCCGATCGTTTATCGCGTATCTTAGTGTACGCTTTAACCAACTTGTCTACTGACACAGCCATGTTGTTCTCCGTTTTATACTTGTTTTACTGTCATATACGACTGTATGGTAGTTAGTCAAGTATTTCTTTGTATAAATCTATCATAGCAGTGTGTACATTTATACGTTCATCTAACATACGGTAGATGCGTTTTTCCGCGGCAGACCCCGCTAGTTGAATTACAGTGCATTTATGGTCTTGCCCTGCACGGTGAATACGGGCGTTAGCTTGTAGGTAAGTCTCTAAAGAAGAAGTAGGGCCCCACCACACTATTGTATTCGCTGCGGTCAAGGTTACGCCATGCGCGGCGGACTGTGGTTGGATTACTAGGACTTTAGGGTCAGGCTTTAACTGAAACCTGTCGAATATATCTGTGCGTTTAGCCGCAGATACATCTCCTCGTATGACTTCAGACGTGATGCCGTCCGCTTTTAGCTTTTGTATTAGCATATCTATAGTGTGTCGGAACGGCACGAATACGATTACTTTCTTGCTGCTCTCGTCTATAGTTTCTTTCAGCGCTTGGTATCGGCTCCTGATATCGAACTCTATCGAGTCACCTTCGTCAGTATATACTGCCCCCGCGCTGATCTGTAGTAGCTTGTTCATGTTAATCGCGGCGTTAGCTGAAGTCACAGATTCCCCTGCTACCTGCATTAACATCTGCTTACGCAATGTTTCGTAGTACTTCTTCTGCTGTGGTGTCATCTCAACAAAGCGTTTGGTATAGACCATGTCAGGCAAGTCGAGGCACTCCTCTTTGGTAAACCTGATAGCGGGTTGTAGTGCGTGGAACACTGTGTCTTTGGCGGTCTCTTTAGGTTTGTAAGAGAACTGCGTGACTTTCCACATGACCATGTCTCTCCATGCCCCAAAGAATCTCGGCACTGCCAACGGGTTTACAAGTTTAGCTAGGCCGTAAGCATCGACTGGACTTTGCGCGGCGGGTGTACCTGTCATCATCCACAACCAATCATCCTCTTTGATTAGTTTGTTTAGTGTCTTCCACCGTTTTGTCTGCGCGTTCTTATAGTGTGTAGCCTCGTCTACGATAAACAAATCGAACCCGCCCGCAGCGATCTCGTCTTTAACAACTTCAACACCATCGTAGTTTATAATTACAAACTCAGCCCCACTGTTGATTATCTTTTTACGTTTCTGTTTGCTCCCGTGAGCTACATCTACTGTGCGGTGCATGGCAAAGGAAAATAGATCACTACGCCATGCGCTGTCCATAATCGACAAGGGGCAGACGACCAGCACACGTTTAACTTTACCTTGGGTCATAAGGTAATCTGCCGCCCATATAGCCGATGCGGTTTTACCTGTGCCCTGCTCGTTAAAGCAAAAGGACTTCTTGTTCAGCGTCATAAAAGACGCGGTGTCTTTCTGATGATCGAAGGGCGTGTATTGCCCCGGCCAACTGTACCGTTTTGTAATCGGTGATGGTGCGTTTATGTTTAACGAACGCAGGGATAGAACTTCATCTAACCCCCACTTTACGACGACCTTATTCATAGGTAGCTCCTTGCTGTTGGGGATAGCTGTTGTTATTTGCTTTGGGTTACGAACCCGTAGCATTATTGCTTTGTCCCTCAAAATTTCCATGTTGTTCTCCGTAGTAGTGAGTCACTACTTCTTTTTCTTTTTTGGGCTGCTCATAGCACCACCCGCTGCTCGGTTCTTCTTGCGGCTCTGGACGGTTACCCCATCCTTATTTTTGCCGCCTTTACTTAATGCCTTCTTGTGGGCGATATCTTTACCTTCTCGCTTGTCGGCTGTGCCGTTCTTATTGGCATCTTTACCTTTCTTATCCATCGCACGTCTGGCGCGTTGCCGTTCCATGCGAGCTTCATGTTCTCCTCTCGCTTTCTGCTGTTGATATTCTTTTTTATACGGGCGGGGTTTATTTACATACGGCATTAGTTTGCTCCATTATGGGGGCACTCAACTACTTGGCAGTGCCGTTTACACAGACCAGATGGCTTGGGGTTCCAAACATCCACCTCGAACGCTTTCTCCATCTTAGCATAGTTTGCTAACCATTTCCCCCATAGAAGTTGTTGTAAGTCTATTTCATATTCAGCTTTTACAAGGCTCTTGGCGACAACGAATAATAACCCAGCGTTTAGTTTAGTGACCTCGGGGTAGTGTTTGAAGATTGTCAACGCCATTAACTCCAACTGGCCTTTGTCAGCATACTTCGCCGATTTACCTGTTTTGTAGTCGATGATCCAACCTATGCCTGTCTCTTCGTCTATGATTGCGAGGTCAACGATACCGCGGAACCACACGTTTTTTGCGAAGAAACTACAGGGTTCTAAGTCAGCGGTCAGCCCCAGTTTCTGCTCGACAATTTTTTTGCCCGGCTTGCGGATTAAGGCGTCCAACGTCGGCTTGATAAAGTCGAACTTAGCAGGGACAGGAGTACCTTCACCCACGTAGTCCTCACACGCCTTGTGAAACTCGGTTCCGTAGCGCATAGCCTCAGTCTGCCTGAACGGATACTGTTTGAGTACCTTCTCATGGTAGAACTGTTTGGGGCATTGCTCAAATGCTTTGATCCGACTAAACGACCACGGCGCGGCTTTACTCATCTTTTACCACCCAGTTTATTCTTGCGGCTATCCTATCCTCTCCTAGAGGTTGGTTGAAGAAGCCTAACGTCATTACCTTATCGCAGGCTCGGCAGTAATAATCCGCGAACATACCACTATGCTCCATAACAAGACCGTTCCGTAACTCCCAAGTCTGCATTGTTAGCTCGGCACCGTCACAGAGCGGGCAACAAATTAACTCTCCACCACCTAACTTAACCAATTCTTGCCCCTGCGTTGGATTATTTGGAGCCCCAAACATCTGCGCTTCATGCGCGTTGATGTATTTATCCATTATTCACAATCTCCGTACGATTTGCCCGTGCCACTCTGAACGACCACGGCGCGGCTTTATTCATTACCCACATTCCCCTCTACACGCTCTACCATTTCTACCCCAAATAAGGCGTTAAGCCCCGGCAATAACAATTTAAGTGATTGCTCACTATCTGTTTCCGGGGGAGCTTGTGCAGTTATACGGCAAACGTTCCGTGTAGACATGTCGTACAAACACGCCAACTCTTTGTGAGTAACACCCTTAGAGTATAACCAACGCATACGATTGTTACGTTTAAAAAGGCTTTTACGTTCCCTATATTCCGCCATTATTCACAATCTCCGTACGATTTGCCCGTGCCACTTTCGCAATCGACAGGTAGGCCCTCTGCCCAGTCTGGTGTCCATCTCATACATCTCTCCACGTATGCTTGTGCTTCAGCGACTTCTTCGTCGGGCACACAGCAAGCAATCGAGTCGTGTACAGTGAGCACTACTTTATATTTCTTATTAATTAGTAGCATCTGCTCACCTATTATGCAACGTGCTATAGCCTGACACACGTTCTCGATAACTTTACCACCGTATATCCGCGTCCGACCGCGGCGTGTTTTGTATGTGTATTCAAAGCCACCCTCAGACTGCTCTCCGTACAACTCAGGGTAAAATATCTTCAGCCCGCTAGGTACTATTAGGGCTTGGTTTTTAGGGTCTACCCCAATGATACCCTTCTTCCCAAACTTTACGGCGCGGTGACTAGCCAACTGCTTGACCATATAGTTAGCATCTCTCCATACCTTGCTAATCTTAAAGTTGGCTTCTCGGTAGATAGATATAATCCGTCTCGCCTCGTCCTCAGACACTTCGAACCCAAACGTCTTTAACTGCATGCCGAACTTCTCAGCACCCATGCCGTACCCTGCACCTAGGATTGTAGTCTTACCAACGAACCGTTGGTCTTTGGTCACATTTTCTACAGCCACATTATATATACTTGATGCCATATACTTATACACGTCCTCACCCTTGGAGAACTGATCTACAAGATCATTCTGTCCCGCAAACCACGCGAGTACCCGCGCCTCAATTTGGGAGGAATCGGCTTCGACAACTGTGTGCCCTTCAGGTGCAATGATAGCCTTCTTTAACTTCTTACCATTAGGTCCACGGCTCGGTAGATTTTGTAGGTTAATTTTATCTGCCCCGCCCCACCTACCAGTATGCGCTGCGTAGTATCTGATTGGCACGGGGAGCAACCCACGATTACATATACCTATAAATCTCTGTGTACGTGTTTCCTCAAGAGTGGATTTATTCCCGAGGCGCGCTGCTACTAGAGATTGCACACGATCATCTTCGTGCTCCTGCAATGCCTTGAAGTCTTCGTCGCTCTTAGCAAAGGCGTACGTCTCCTTACCTGTGGTAGGGCTAATCTTCATCGGCGGCTCTACACCTAACTCCCGCAGCATTTCGGCAAACTTGAGGTTGGACATCAAGTCTTTTTTGTCCTCTACCCCTGCATCACGCAGCAGCTTGTCCTTACGATCCCGTGTATCTTCGAGGTGCTGTTCCAACAGGCCGAGGTCTAGATCAAGTATGGGGTCAATAAACATACGCAGTGTAGCGTCGATCAGCTTCAGCTCGGTTCTAGGAAAGTTAGCCCCCATGATCTTAAACAGCTTATACGTTAGCTCTACATCTTGTACGCAATACTCGCCGTATTTCTTAGCTTCTTCTGCGGTGAAATCGGCGCGGCGTTTACCCTTGGCGTTGTGTACTTCGAAACCTTTTTCGCCAATGCCATATCGTTCAGACAAAGCCCGCAGTGATGCGCCAGCGTCTACCCCGTGTAAAGCTCTACCCATGCACATAGTGTCAAACCATACCTTCGGCTTCACACCATATCTCCAACTTAGGATAGCCCCATCGAACATAGTGTTCTGTGCTAGGATAGCGCTCTGAGAGAAGTCTATGTATGATAGTAGACGTTCGATAGTCAGTGGGTCGTTTAAGTACTTAGTAGTTTTAGCGTTCTTTTTTATGGCAAGGCCGATTACTTCGAAGCGCGGGTCGCGCACATAATCTTCTGTTGTCATCTTGGACAGCGAATAGTCCTGATCGTAATAGGTCTCGAAGTCCAGCGTATACACATCCATTATACTCTATCGTCCTCGCCAAGGTCGCGCAGCTGATACGCTATGAGAAAGCTAAGACAGCATGCAGCGTGCGCTAGGTGGGAAAATCCTGTTTCGGGGTCGTTGTCTTCGCCCTTCCACCAAGCCCACATGTGGCGCATCATAGCGCTAAAGTATCGGCTCCAAGACGCACCTTGCGCCCAGTTGTGGGCGCTGTACTTCTGCGCACCGAACGTGAGAACTTTTGCTGTTTCTTCTAAAAATTCTGGCGGTAGTAGATCGTACCTAGCTTTAGTGGTGTCGTGCTTTACAAACTCAGGCGCGGACACTTCTTCTCTCCAGTTGGGGGATGATATAGTTGCTATCAGCTTATCCACGTATTTTATACTTACCCCCACGGCATCGGCTACTTCACTAGAAGTCGCCCTGCGGTTAGCAAGTAGATACGCCCACACGAGTTCTTCTTTCTTAGTCATATGTTATACCCCTCTTTGCGTCGGTTGCTTACAAACTTAGCTAAGTCCGACAAGGCGTAGTCGTAACGATCTCTCGCAGATGGTGACGCAGTGGGCTGTATGTACTGATGTTGCCAGAAGTCTACTTGTTTACGCAAGAACTGTAGTTCGTATTCTAGGGCGGGTGTTAGTTTACCTTTGCCCTGCATTACAATTCATACCAATCTGCGCTTGGTGCCCATAAAATCCAAGAGGCTTTGTCTTGACCACCCCTACAGTGTACTTGAGCCTTAGTCATTTCCCCTGCGTTGTGCATACGGGCAAGTGCTGATTGCATAGATACGATGTCTACGTCTAATGCGTCAGCCAGTACTTTAGAAGTGGATGCAACTTGGTTGTCTTCTTTTTTGAAATGCTCCGAGATGCGATCTTCTAAGTTAGCGTTTTCTACACGCGGTGTAATCTCTTCGGCGTTTTCGGATACACCAACAGCTTGCCAAGGTATGTCTATTTTGGCGTTTGGTATTAGTATAAACGTCCGTACTTGTTCTTCTTCGATAGCGTGTTTCTTAGCTAACTTAGAGTTTATAAAAACTTTCTCACCGTTATCGACCCTTACCCCAAAGGCGGTGCTTGTGGGCATTTGATGAATGATAAAAACTTCTTGAGATTCCATGCTGTTCAAAATATCCATTTTGTTTACTCCTATCGTGTTGATACCCAATGCTTGATCTGTGTCTCTGTGTGGTGCATGTTTTTTTCGTTTACGACCCAACTAAACCCACCAGCTACTTTTATATCATCTAGATTTTTCTGCTGTAAGGCAGTGGTCTTTCCCTTCCCTGCTTTACATTCAATGCCAAGGAACAGTCCTTGGTAGCACGCGATTATGTCAGGTACACCGCTTCGCCCAAACCCGCCTGTGACAGGGTAGAAGTAGTACGCCCCCATCTTTTTTAGGTAGTTAGTCACTACCTTTTTTACTTTAGCTTCTGGTGTTGTTGCCATTGATAGTCTCCATGTAAAAATAACTGGCTTCGATGGAGGGCAGATGCCCGCCCCCCAAAGTTAGTTTAGTAGTGAGTCACTACCGATCAGCGTAAATCCAATAGGTAGTTTTATCAATTCTATGGCCTACACCTTCTATTGGTTCAGTTGGTGGTGTAGGGTCAACAAGCATAAGAGTAGCGATACGCTCTTTGATCCATTCTGGTGTTTCGTTTATCGTGTCATATACCCCTAAACCTGTCGCGTCAATAGCGTCTAGATCAAAAGACATTACATTAACTTTATTTGTAGTAGGGTGTATTGTAACACGGTATGTGATAGTGTCAGTTGTTCCCACACTTATTCACCTTTGATATAGAACATGTTTTCACCTGCACGATATCCAACGCCCGAAACATATTGACCTACCTCAACCATAGACAGCACAGACATTGCACCGAATAAACTCTCTGGTAGCTGTTCTTGTGTGTACGCTATCTTGTTCTCGTGGCTGTTGTCGTGTTTATACAACGACCAACTTTGCGGTACTGACTGGAAGCCTCGGTATAAGTTAGCACCTTGAGATTGTACAACCTCAACAAATGCGTGGGATGCGTCATGTGCCATCTGCATTTCTTTATGCTCCGCGTATGCTCCAAAGGCTTTGACCAGCTGTGCTTCAAGTTCTTTGTCAACAAACTCGTAATCCGAACGCAATATATTAGCGAGTTCTCTGTTGAGGGGTACTTCGCTAACACCAGCACACTTGAAAATATTGGTATCAATCTTAGTTGTTACGCTGTCTGCACTTTGACTCGCGGCGTTCTTCGTTTCGTTTATCGCTTTACAAAATTTACGCTGCACTTGTTCCAGCACTTGTCTTGTGTTTAGCGGACGTAGATATTTACACGCATTAGACAACGCTTTGTCGAGATGCAATGCGCTAGCCATGTATGTTTTATCCCCATACCCGTACTTGCGGTTCTCTATGTTAGGAGCAAATACCGCGTATCTTTTTTTAACAACACCAGTGCTTGATGTATCGAACACATCACCGTATGATATCCAACCCAAAGCATAAGTATCTTGCGGTCTATACACCCACCGAGAAGTAGCATCCTTGTGTGCGGTCTTGTACCCCGGAACCTTTTTGGTTAGTGCGTCCGCCAGCATACGTACTTCTTTGTCCATGTTATATGCGTCAGCACTAAGCGTTTCTACTAATTTTAATTCTAAGTTAGTCATAGTTGTTTTCCTTACTTTGTTATGAACCCAAGTTCTTTGTTGATGAATGCGTTGAAGCGTGATCGTACATAGGCGACGTCTTCTTTGGTTTCTATCTTAGTTAGCAGAGGTGCGCTCGTTATAGCCCAACTCATTTCGTTTGGTGCGTAGCAACCTTTGGCGAAGTCTACCCAGAACGCCACTCTTGCAGGGTGTTGTTCATCCCGCACAATTTCACGGCCTATTTTTGGGATTACCTGCCTCCAGTGGTTAGAGCCATAGGCCTCACTAAGTGTTCGGTTCTGCTCCGCTAGATACTCTCCATCCTCTAATAGTAACAATGGAGACATGGTCACACCCCATTCGAAATACTTTTTAATACTGTCCTTTAGTTTGGCTTTGGCTTCTTTGTTGACACGCGGACCTTTTGGTAGCGTACACCCTGTCCCCTCAACATGTACCCAGTTAGGCCCAGCGAATTGACTTTCACTTTCGGCTTTGTGGAATACTAAGGTAGAGTTGTCGTCGTGTAGCATGACCCACTTATTCTGCTGTCCAGCCCACCAATTATTGTTTTGCTGACTTTTTAGGTGGTCGTAGATAGCACGCGGTGCAGTGCGGGTCTTGGCTAAGTAATACCGTTCATCATTTTGTGGGTGTGGATACCTACCCATTGTCTTAGCCACGTACTGTTTGCCGTTATCTACAATAAACCTCAGACCTTTCGGCGTATGCCTGTCTAGAAAAGCATAACGTGAGTTGTGCGCACCATTTCCATACCCATTGCGTATTTTGACTTGTTCTGTGCCATCACGACTCTTACGCCATACGATAGGCGCGTACTTTTCCATGTCGTTTAGTGAAGGGGTAAAGTTAGTATTTTTAGTGTACAACAAAGACCAACTAAACACCGGGTCGCCAAAGTGAAAGCCATCTGATAGTGCGTAGCAGTTGTCGCTGATCTTCACGATACGTTCGTACTTACGTTTACGATCACCTATGGGTCTGATGTCTTTACCCTTGTTAGTGCTACCGCCCATTGGTTTTGTGTTTTCGTAGTGAGCCACTACCTCGTCGAAGCTCTCGAATGATGAATATGTTAGTGCCATTTGTTTTTATCCTGTTGTTTAATGTTGTTAGGTGGGTAGTTCTTGTCACCCATTATAGTACCACTGCAAGTAGTAGCACTGCGTAGAGGGTTAGCATTAGGCATATCCCTCCAATTACATCTCCCCACATACAATCCTCCATTTCACGTAACATTGCGCGTAGCTGTTCAAACTTATTCATTTTTTAATTCCTCATTTGCGTGTGCATCTCGAACAAGTTCAGCGATAAATTCTGCCACCGTTTCACAGCCGAGCGATCGGGTTTGTGTAGCTAGCCACTCAACTTGTTCGTTTGTTAGTGCGTCCAAGACAGTAGCTATCGATCCGAGTCTCAAGTAATTTTTGTGGTGGCGAGCGTGTGAGATTGCCTTTTTAAATATTGGAGGCAATTCGTTTGCTTCACGACCACGGCGAAGTGCTGAGTTAACTTTATTGAATTTGAACCCCAGCTTTGCTGAGATTTCTCTGGCAGACAGACCATCTTTAGATAGCTGCCATATTTTCAAGGTGTCTGGCTTCCGCCAATATTCCCTCTCTAGCTCCATCACCATAGCTCCCCGAATACTTTGCGGAACACCTCGTCCAGCAAATCGTTTATCTCACGTTCACTCATCATCTTAATCTCCCTATTACCCCATACTTTCTCGCCCAGTTGACGGCTGTCTGATAGCTCGTAAACCCTAGCGAGCTGCCAACCTTAGCCATGTTGCCGCCGTGCTGCTTATACGCTCTCGATAGGTAGTGACGCGCAACCTCGGCCATTACGTTTTGAAGGCTGAAATTGTCGCCAATCTCCCTGTTGAGAATGGTCTCATTCCCCGGTTTGGATGCTTCGAGCAAGCCCTCTATGACCTCAATCGTTGCACCTTCGATGTTGATATTTACCTTCATTACTTTACCCCTTCTTCGATTTCACGTAGCGCACGCTTTAGAGAACGTTTGATACGCTTTGCACGGTCGGGCAGAATGAGCGCATCCAACCCTTCGATTAGCCATTCGAGTTCTTGCTTTGTGGCTGACACTTGAACGGCAGGGCTAAGATGAACCCCACCATCGACGTTTGTTTCTTGAACAAAATTCATTTTTACATATCCTTTGATTTTATGTGTACACATTTACCTACGTCTGGCACTTTGTGTTTGTTGTCGATAACGCACCACAACACAGGCATAGTCCACTGACCCCAACCACTGTATAGGTCGCCATCAGTAATCACGATACATGCTTGCGCGTTGATGCTTTCCTCACGGATGTATTCAGTCACACATTCTACATCTGTACCGCCACCGCCTTTGACCTTGGTAGATTGTACAAGCGTATCGAGTTCGTGCGTGTCATACGTTTCGTCACGACATATTTTCGTGTCCCAATACAACAGACGTAGTTTGTCGGGATGTACTGTGTCACATATCGCTTTGACCTCGGAAAGAAACGCGGTGATTTCAGTCTGACCGATAGACCCAGACGTGTCGATTGCAACTATTAGCTCCCCGACTTGTTCGCTGACACCACTCGGCATGTAGATACCACTATCCAGATACCTACGATTAGGTCGGCGGTATGTAGAGTAGTCACTGCCTGTACAAGTAGTCTGCACAAACTCACGCAAAACTTCACGCCAATCGACTTGTGGTTCTAGTAGTTCAGCTAGGTCACGATCACCACCGCTGCCTATCTTCCCTGCAACCAATGCACCTTGCCGTACTGCCTCATCAATCTCTCTGGCAAGATCACGTTGTTCGTCGGCGGTCATTTCTTGTGCGCCTTCCCAATCATGTACATCGAATGGTTCCTGTCCGTTCGGTAGTGAGTCACTACCATCTTCGGGATTACCAACGCCACCACCTTGGCCGCCTTGCGGTTGATCTTTACGTAGCAAGTTGTACACCTGTGCGGTGTCCATACCGACATACTTACGATCATAACAACCGCCCGCAAGTTCACCTGTCATAGTGGCAAACCCATCTTGGGAATTGTCATCTACAATCTTTAGGTTGATTACGTAGTCACACGCTACGTTTGCGAGATATGCGTCTTGCAAATATAGATGTTTCCATGTGGTCAAGTGACGGAACAGTTT
>Ga0098043_1000232_pt1 | contig 18968 bp, 25 predicted proteins | sample 9B_taG_FD_92581 | JGI IMG/M metagenome (GOLD analysis project Ga0098043, IMG submission 92581) | Marine viral communities from the Subarctic Pacific Ocean - 9B_ETSP_OMZ_AT15188_CsCl metaG | ecosystem: Environmental > Aquatic > Marine > Oceanic | place: Subarctic Pacific Ocean | collected 2015-01-10 | reverse complement strand
GTTGATAATTCAGGATTATCAAAATTATAAATATGAAGAACTTTATTAATATATGACATTTGTTTAGGATATTCTAATTTTATTTTTTTTAACCAGTTCTGATCCTCTCGTGCGTTTGTATCGCTTTCAGTTCTGTATATTTTTTTATATTTTTCGTGCCAGAGATTATACTGCCATGGGAATCTTTCAAACTCTTGATATCCTGTTTGATTTGATTTACTTCGTTCAACAGGAGTTAAAAATAATTCATTTCTAATATTCGGTTTTACGATAAATCTTTTTCCTTGAACCTTTGCTAATTGATTAAATCCGATTATATCAGGTTCATTTTTTTGAAAAATAGGGAGGTCTTCAATATGTTTTATTACTGATAAACAAAAATCACTTTCTAGTGAATCATCATCATCAATATGACAAAAATACCGCCCTGAACTAATTTTTTGTAACATATTTCTTTTAACTGATAATTTTAAATTTCTATCATCACAAATTGATAAAACTTCTACTTTTTTCTCGTAATTATTTTCTTTAATTTGTTTATGAATATTATCAATCAAATGATTAAAAACTTCTCGCCTTTCAATTAAAGTAGGAATTAAAATTGATATTAAATATGTCATTTAATATTAATCATAAAAAAAAAATATTTTATTAATTAAAATGAGTTTATTATTTCATGGAGATTGTTTAGAAGAAATGAAAAATTTAGATGATAATTCAATTGATCTTATTTTTTGTGATTTACCTTACGGACAAATCTCTTGTGAATGGGATAAAAAAATAAATTTAAATGATTTCTGGATACAGATAATGAGAATTAAAAAATTAAATACTCCGATATTTTTTACGACTACTACTAAATTCGGTGTTGATTTAATTACATCTGCTCCTAAAAAATGTCCGTTTAGATATGATTTAGTCTGGATTAAATCTTCTGGGGCTGGGTTTTTATCAGCAAAAAAGATGCCGATGAGAAAGCATGAAATGATATACGTTTTTTATGAAAAACTTCCTCTTTATGATTTATCATCTCATAAACATAAATTTATCAAAGAAGGAAAAAAAACATTAGGAGATAATAAAGTTTATAGTAAAATTTACGGGGGACGCGAAATACATCCGCATCCGAACTCAGCAGAGGGTTCTCGTTATGATCCTCCTTTACCTGTTTCAGTTGTAAAAGAACCTGAACCTGAACCTGAATCTGAAAATTGTAATTATGATGTTACAAAAAATACTTATGGAGGAGGAAAAAAAGGAAGAATAAAAATAAGTAAAGATAAAAAAGATCATCAACAAAAATATGACCCTCCTTTACCTGTTTCAGTTGTAAAAGAACCTGAACAGATAAATACATTATACGGAGAAGTCGGTAGGGGAAAATTAGATATACCGAGAAATGATAGAACAAGTAATTACGACCCTCCTTTACCTGTTTCAGTTGTAAAAGAACCTGAATCAAAAATGATTTTAAATGAGAAATCTCTTTATGGTCCGATTTCAATAGAAGATAGTAAAGAGTGTGGGGGTCATCAGCAGAGATATGACCCTCCTTTACCTGTTTCAGTTGTTAAAGAACCTGAACCTGAAACATATACAGGGATTTATTCAAAATTACCTAAAACAGGTTCGGGAAAAGATGCTCATTCAGCACAATATGACCCTCCTTTACCGACAACAACACTAGAAATAAAATCAACAAGAGGAAAACACAGCACAGAAAAACCTGTTGAATTAATGAAATGGATTCTTAAATATTATTCAAAAGAGGGAGATGTAGTTTTAGATCCTACTATGGGTTCAGGTTCTACTGGGATATCATGTAAAGAAATGAATAGAAATTTTATAGGAATAGAACAAAACCCTGAAATATATGAAGTCGCAGTTAATAGGATTGAAGGTTAAACGAAGTATGCTTTGCTAAATTTATTAGATGCGTAATTTTAACGCTTTTGAGTTTTTTAATTATTTTTTTTTATGATTCATATTAAAATGAAAAAGAAAAACAAAAACAATAAAAATAAAGTGAATCAAGAAAATGATTTTCCGAATGTTTCTATATTAACTCCTCTTTATAATAGGAATAAATGGTTACCGATGATGCTTTGTAATCTTGTAAATTTTGATTATGATAAAAATAAATTAGAATGGTTCGTTCTTGATAGTAAAGATGGAGATGAAGAAGTTAAATTAATTCCTGATGAATTTACAAAAAAGAATATTGAAAAAATAATTCATCCGATCAAACTGAGATATGAATATATTCCTCGTAAAATGACTATCGCTGAAAAAAGAACATATTTATCAAAAAATATGACTCATCCATGGTTCGCAAATATGGATAGTGATGATATTTATATGGATTGTTTTTTAAAATATGGGATTCAACTTTGTAAAAAAAATAAGGTCGGTCTCTGTGGTTCACCTCAAATGATTTTTGTTTATCCTCATCTAGATTACAGAGTAACTGCTATTGAATGCTCAGCAAAGAGACAGATGCACGAGGCTACGATGATCGGCACTAAAAAATATGTTCGTAGCATGAATTATTATACGAAAAATGATGAAAAAGGTGAAGGAGCATCTCTAGTAGATGGAAATGAGCACGGAGTTATAAAATCCGAATGTGCTTTATCTATGATATGTGTATGTCATAATACTAATACTTGTAATAAAGACGCATTTGAAGAAGTAAATATTCAAGAAGCAAATATTACAGGAGTAAAAAGAGATTTATTAGAACAAATTATGAAAGATGAAGTTTCATCTGGAAAAAAGAATAATTCAAAATTTACAATACCGAAACAAAAATCCGAAGTTGAATATAAAGAGAAAAAAATGAATGAAGATTATAATAGACAACATCCTGAAAATAATAAATAGTTAACCGAAGGTCTGCTTTGCTTACTTATTAATATCTTTATGAGCAGCCGAAACGCTCATACCTTTACTCATTCTGCTTAACATCTTCATACGATGCGATTTACTTTCAGAAGGGCTCATCCCTTGCTTTTTTAACTTATCCATATGTTTTTTTAAATCCATCTTTTGCTTATCAGATAATTTACTTCTTGCTTTTGTTGATGTTTTCTTTTCAGATTTCTTTTCAGGTTCTGGTTCGGGTGATGATCCGCCGTAATCTTCTTTTGCCATTTTTAATATGAGTAAACAAAAAAATTTTAAAGTTAATTAATAAATAAAATGGAAACTATGGATTTAAAAACACCGAGGCCCATGCCTGAAAATATTGAGGACTGGTCGCCTGAGATTGAAGACCTTTTATCCGAATGGGGAGAAATTGCTTTATGTTATCAATATCTTCATAATTTTTCTCAAAGAAAGTATAAGAAAAAATATCATCATTTTCAGATTCCTATTATTGTTTTATCAACTTTAACAGGGACGGCTAATTTTGCTACTGATAGTTACGTTCCAGAAGGTTTTAAGCAAGGTTTCTCTGCTGTTGTAGGATCTCTCAACATCTTTTGCGGAATATTAGGAACTTTATTATCATTTTTAAGATATTCTGAAATTTATGAAGGTCATAGATTATCCGCTTTATCATGGTCAAAATTAGGAAGAGCAATTGAAATAGAATTATCGCTACATGATCAAAAACGTAAAAATTGTAGAGATTTTTTAAAAGTATGTCGGTCTGAATATGATAATTTATTAGAGAGTTCGCCGAATATTGATTTAGATATTATCAGTATGTTTAATAAAAAGTTTAATGATAAATATCCGAATGTTCGCAAACCGATTATCTGTAATGGATTAAAAGAAATTAAACCTTTTGTAGATGATAACGAAAAAGCAGACAAAAAAATATCAGGAGATTTAGAATATGTTGAAGATCCTATCCCGAGCGTTTAGAAATAATATTTATTTTATGAATCAATTTAATATGAAACAAAAAAAAGGAGCAGGAATGAGAAGAAATACTAATGGAAAATTATACACAGATGAAAATGAATATATTCAAGCATTTGAAGCAAGAGAAAAATTAAGAAATGAAACATCAAAAAGAAAAGCAAGAGGAAGACCTAAAAAAATTCCTGATTATCCACAATATTTAGTCAGAACTTATGGAGAATATATAATAACTTTTGATTAACATATTTCAATTTTTATAAAATGGATGATTTGTAAATTTCATATTAATCTCTTTAATTATTGTATCTACTCTTAAACTCTTTTTTCTGTTATCAATCATACAGCCGAGAGTTAATTTACCTGATGGATTATTGTAAATTTTTATTATAGTCCATTCACAATTACGAAACATAAATTTATCATTTATTTTGAGAGTTGTATTCATAATTTCTACGCTCATTATTATTAAGACAATATGAATAAACGCTTTCTTTTTAAGTAGTGTGCGTTATTTTAACGCTTTTGACTTTTTTAATTATTTTTTTTTATGATTCATAATAAATGCGGATATTCGTTATAAATTTAGATCGTGCTACTGATAGATGGTCTTATTTCAAAGATGATAAAAGATATACTAGATGGTCTGCTACTGATTATAATGATTTGCCTGATAATCATCCGATTTTCAAAAAATTAATTAGTATGTGGAATATTTCTCCACAAGAACATAAAGCAAAATGCGGATGTCATTTATCTCATACAAATTTATGGCGATATATTGTTCAGAATAAATTAAACGATATTTTAATTCTTGAAGATGACGCTGAATTAGTAGGAGAAATACCTGATTCATCTAAACTTCCTCAGGATGGTTTTACATATTTAGGAGGTTTAACATTTAATAAAATAATAACTCAGGGGCCGAAAAAGGTTCAATTAAATGAAGGTGTTAATCATGTAAATAATGAAGATTTCCGTATGATAATGTTAGTTGCTTATTATATTCCTCATTATTCTATTGCTGAAAAAATGCTAAATACATTTGATGAAAAAGAACGTTTCCGAATGGTTGATACGATGATTTACAAAACAAAAACAAATCAATATTTATATTATCCTGCTCCTTTTATTGAAAGAAATATTCCTTCTCAAATTAGAAAAAAGAAACCGAAACACAGCAATATTTATTATGAATGGATTTAAATTTTAATTATTTTTTTTTTATGATTAAAATTAAATGAATGTTCTGGAATTATTTTCGGGGACTGGTTCTATTTCAAAATTATGTAATAAAATCGGTTTTACTTCTGTATCGGTTGATATGTTATTACCTGCGGATTATCAATGTGATATCATGGATTTTGATTATAAAAAATTTCCGAAAGATGCTTTTGATATTATCTGGGCTTCCCCCCCCTGCACTTCATATAGTAATCTTCAGTCCTGCTGGTTAGGAAGGAAAAAAAAAGATGGAATATTTACAAAAGAAAAAATGATGAAAGATATGGAAGAAGCAGATAAACTAATTTTAAAAACATTTGAAATTATAAATTATTTTGATCCTTATTTATGGTTTGTTGAGAATCCACAAACAGGAAAATTAAAAGATCGGAAAATAATGGAAAACATTCCTTTTTATGATGTTTCTTATTGTATGTATTCTGATTGGGGATATGAAAAAAAAACTCGTATCTGGACTAATAAAAAAAATTTCAATAATTTAATTTGTGATAAATCAGGAAAATGTGGAAATATGATTGATAATAAACATAAAGCACGAATGGGAACATCTAAAACTATTATTGATAAGGGAAAAATAATAAGAGTTAATACTGCTGAATTAAGAAAAAAATATAAAAATTACAAAAATATGAATCATTCATTAAATAACGATACAGGACAATTAGAACGATATAGAGTTCCAGAAGATTTAATTTTTAGTTTGTTTTTAGAATAAATATTTTGATTAATAAATAAAATGGACGAAGAAAAATTATCTGATATGATCGCTTGTTTTTTAAATTGTGATAAACCTGAACTAGTTGAATATTTACAAGATCTAATTATGATTTTACAAGATTATGAATTACATGATAATGAAATATCTTCTGATGAGGAAATAGAAGATTTTGAAGTTGTTGAGGATAAAAATGGATTCTTTTCTCTAAAATGAGTTTAAATATTTATTTTAATTTAAATCTTCTTTTATAATCTGCTACTGATGCCCCCCGTGTCTCTTTATTCCACAGAATCCATCGAGATAACGCCCCCGCCGATAGAGGATTATTCCAGTTCTCATTTCGACGATGTCGTTTTAGGTATCTTGATTTCTGCTCTTTATTTCGGGTTTTGGTGTAGTCGTCCATTCCAGCCGCACCGAAATGAGTAGTTTTCGTCCTTCCATTACTCATAGTAAATATCGCCATTAATTTCTTTTCAGGTTTTGATGATTTTTTAATTACAACTTTGACAGGTTTACTCGTCATATATGATATTTGATATTTTAAGTAATTCTTTTAGTTTTTTATTTTCTTCTGTCAAGATTGTATTATTTCTTGATATTTGAGGAACATTTCTCGCCCTGTATAATTCTTTTTCTAGTTTATGTTCGCTTTCTTGAAGACGTTTTATTTGCTCTTTTAATGATTCGTTTTCAATCTCTAAATCGGCTTTTGTCGGCATTTATTAAATGTTAATAAAAAAATTTAATATTTAATTCATTAAAATGGGTAATACAAATAAACATAAATTTAACATGAAATATAAACAGCCTAAGGATCAGGCGAATTCAAAAAAGGATATCAGTAAGTTAACTAAAATACCGATTTCTATTCTAGATGATGTTTATGATAGAGGAATCGGTGCTTTCAAAACTTCAAGGGGGTCGGTTCGCCCTTCTGTAAAATCTAAGGAGCAGTGGGCGATGGGTCGTGTATATTCCTTTGTTATGAAACAATCGGGAACATGGGGAAAAGCAGATAAAGATTTAGCAGATAAAGTAAAGAAAAAGAAAATAAAGGGATATATGCGTTAATTTAACGCTAATCAAAATTTATTTCATAATGACCTCTTCTAAATTTAAATTTCGGATTTAATTCATTTTTATTTATTTTCTTTTGATCTAATGTTTTTTTCATTTTTGGAGATATCTTTTTTTCAATTTTATTTCTGATTTTAGGATCCTTATTTAATTCATCAATTGCTCTGCGACAAGTAGGAATATCACAATTATTTGCGACTATTAATCCATCTTGATAAATACTATCGTGAGATAAATAATCAGTAAAAGATATCATATATCCATTTCTCGCATAATTAATTAATTTTTTTGCTTTTTGTATCATTTCTGATTTTTCTTTATAATCTAATTCTTCGTTGCTTTTTTGTTCAGTAAGATATTTTAATAAATCATCATTATTATAAAATTCAGGATAATCTGAATTCCATGAAATATCATAATCTTGTAAAGTTTCAACAAATAAAGATGATAAATCATTTTTATTATATTGTTTTGCGTCATCAATTGGAATATCATAAACAGAAATAAATTCTAGTAAATCTTTTTTAGTAAAACTTTTATGAATCATATTAATTTAAAAAATAAAAAAAATATGAGTAATATAATATATGAAAGTTGCTTTTTTAATTCCATCAACAACAAATAATAGAGAATGGGAAAAATCAGAAGATACATATTTATGGAATATTCTCGCCTCTTCTCTTGAAAAATATACTCCTCAACATGAAATAAAATTATTTGTCGGTTATGATGATGATGATAAAATATATTCAGTTGCGGAGGAAAGATTAAAATTTAAAGCAGTTTTTAAAAATTTTAAGATTGAATGGTTCCCGATGAAAAATTTAAAAGGAAAAGTAACAACAATATGGAATAAACTCGCCGAACAAGCGATAATACAGGATTATAAATATATGAAAGTTTTAGGGGATGATATTAGATTACCGAATGATGCAGGATGGTTAGGATGTATGATAAATAAATTAAAGAAGAATAATAATATAGGATATTCAGCAGGTTGGAGTAATAATGATCAAATACCGACACAATTTTTAGTCCATGAAACTCATTTTAAAATATTTGGATTCATATATCCTAATGAAATTCCTAATTGGGGATGCGATAATTGGTTACACGAAATCTATCCTGAGCGGTTTAGGAACTGGGTTAAGTCTTTTCCTCTGCTTAATGTCGGTGGGGACCCTCGCTACGAAATACAATTTAGTGAAAAATATACGATGGCTATCGTTAGAAGACATAAACCGAAATTTAATAAATATTTATCAGAAAAAAATAAATGATTTAAATATAATGTCCTCAAAAAAGAAAAAAGTTAAAATGGTTGAACCTAAACCGATTGATGCTATCAGGGAAATGGTTGAAGATCTAAATTTACAAATATTTGATTTAACACAAATAATTAAAGGACAAAAAGAAGAAATAAGAATGCTTAAATCTAAATGGAATGCTAGGGAAAGCATAGAAAGAGAAGAACAACAAAGAAAAAAACGAGAAGAGGATAAGGGATGGTTCTGGGCTGCTCGTTCATCGGAATAATTTCGCGTTAATTTCACGAAAAAAAAATATTTATAGTTATTATAAAAATGGTTTTAGGAAGAGTTTACAAATTGACATCGCCTGAATGTGATAAAATTTATATTGGTTCAACTTATTCTCCTTATGCTTCTGTAAGGATGGCACATCATAGACAGAATCATAGAAACGGCTGGAGAGATTATCAAGGATTATTTGATAACGGAGACCCCTTCATGGAAATTCTAGAAACAATTGAATTAGAAGATCCTAAAAAAGAAAATTGGAAATTAAGACAATTAGAAGAAACACATTCTCAAAATTATGAAAATACGATAAATATTAGAAGATGTTATTTAACACCTGAGGAAAAAATAAAACAACGAAATACTTCCATATCAAAATATCATAATTCCCCATTAGGAAAATTAGCATTAAGAAAAGCATTTTTAAATCAAAAATTAAAGAAGATTGAAAATAACTCATATAAAAAAACTATTCATCCCTCAGTAGTTGATCATATTAATCAAGAATTAAAATTTATAAACGAACAACAAAAAATAATAAAAAATCAAGTTAAGAATCAATCCCCATAAAAATATTATACTCGTATGATTTTTCCCCGAACTCTTCAATAATTCTTTGTCTTGCTTCTTCGTAATTTTGTGCGTGTGTATGACAGCATTTTTCAAGGCGTTTTATTTCGCCGTCTTTTTCTAAACATTTTTTACTTAATCTAATTCTAGCATTATCAAACTCTTGGAGCATTTCAACTAGAAATTTATTCCCATATGTCCTTGAGGTTTTACGCTCAAAATCTCTTACTTGATCGGGACTAAAATTTTCCGAATCCCTTTTCATTCGGTTTTTAATTTTTTCTATAACTGGAAATTCTTTTGAAAGTTTACCCATCTATATTATGTATAAATAAAAAAATTCTGTTAAATTAAGTGATATATATCAACTAAGAATATTACAAATCATTTGTTTAAGTCATTTTAACGCAAATCTATGAAATGCGTTAAAATAACGCTTTTGATATTTCAAACCTTTTCATATTTCATAAATCAATTTAATAAATCCCTTTAAAAACTCATTTGCGTTAAAATAACGCATTATAAAATTATAACGACTTCTTAATGATTAATCTAAAAAAGATAGAGTTTATCATATGTAAAATGTTTGATAATATTCATATGCTTCCTGAACTTCTCTAAAAGCATCCTCACTATCACATCCTGTTTTATCAGGGTGAGTTTCTCTTACTGATTTATGATATGCTTTTTTCATATCTTCTTGTGATGCAGATTTTTTCAAACCGAAAACAGAAAAAGGATAATCTATTTGTTCTTGTTCTTCCATTTCTTCAAAAAATTCAGGCATTTCTCTACGGCCGAAATTTCCGAAAGGATTAAAGTTTCTAAAAAAATTATCCCTCATTTTTTCCTCGTTTATTCTTTCTTGTTCTTGTTTTCTTTTTTCATAATATTTTTCATATTCAAAATATTCATCAGATAATTTTTCATAAATTCCTCCACTTGGAAAACTATGACATGGATATGCGGTTGATTCATATTTGTGATAAAAACATCCTGATGAAAAGAAACCCATTTAAACTTAAAAATAATAAACATAAAAATATTATTTTCTTTCCGCACTTTGTTTTTTTTGAGGATTAAAATTAAATACGTCTTTTTCTTTTACTTCTTTATTTTTCTTAATTGAACCTTCAACATCAATAAAATTTTTAGTTGTCGGCATACATGAAGATGATTTCCCTTTTGATGTATCATTATAATTTACTTTGATCTTGATTTTTTTTCCGCTATCCTTCGGCATTAATTATAATTTTATCAATTAAATTTTTTTAAAACTTCCTATTATAATAAAATGAGTTTATTAATTGCTTCATCTAGTGAAGGTGTTAACGACACTAATCAAATCGGCGTCTCTGTTCCTTATCAGTTCAGAAATCATTTAAAATCACCTTTGATAATTGAACCTTTCAGCGAGATAGCAGTAGAGAGCGTTAAATTAAATAGAGTTCCTCAAATTGATTACGAAGGAGGATTAGTGACTAATTTTTGGTTTGGAGAAAGATTATCAGAATTTGGTTTAGATAATTCATTATCTTATTTTATTCCTTCTGAAAATATTATTGCTGAGGGTTCCGCTCCATTAGATTTTGCTGATAAATTTAAAAAAATTCTTCAACAGTCATATTCACTACATCCTGAAATAGATTCACAAAATATACAAGTAAATATTTTAGTTGATACTCTTGGAGGTTTTACTGGTTTCGAATTTAAAATTCCTCAGGTTGGTTCCGCTCAGACAGTCTCAACTATTCCTCCAGCCGCAACAAGAACTGAAATTGATGAAACAATAAGCGACGGAGACTTAGATTGGGATGGTGCTACTCTCAGTTGTAGTAATCCTCAAAGTATCCCCGCTAATTTTTTTAATGGTGTTTCAGGTCAGTTAATGCCGATAAATGATGAAGGAGGGCCGATTTCTCTTCATAATGGTTCCTTAACATATTCAGGGATGACTTCTGCTCAGTGGACACTCGGTTTATCTAGACCTCTTCCATTAATGAGGGAAGATCACGCAGGGGTCTTAACTTTCGGACAACCCCCGAGGGATTTATATTATGGAGGAGATGAGGGTAGTCAGGTTGGTCCCTTAGGAGATACTATCATGGACTTTTGTGCTCAGGTTGGAGAAGATGATTATTTAAGATTATATCATTTAGTTGCCGATACAAGTAATGATGAAAATGGGATAATGGTTATGGATGAAATTAAATATTATGAAAATACGGATAGTGCTTTTTCTGCTAGTAATGGTTCTAATAGTTCTTTTGTAGGTGCGAATCCTATTCCATCTGCTTCTATTTCTGATATTACTTTTATTTGTAGAGGAGAAGAATTAGAAGTTCAAGCATCAGGGAATACAGTCGTAAGAACAATTAAATTAAATGCTTCTATAAAAGGACAAGTTCCGAAACCGATAGGTCAGACTTGTTGGAAGATGTATCCGACTGTTCATTTGTGGGATGAAAATGATGCAGTAGATATCGCCGTTTATCAGTGCAGGACAAATTCAACTATTTATTGTAATCAACCTGAAAACGCATGGGCTCTTCGTTGTATATCTCCGACTATTTTAGGTTCTGATGGTTTCGGTGTAGATGTTTATGATCAACTAGATGCGGGAGTAGAGGAACTCCCCCCTTGGAATAATGCTTTGAGATGGCCGAAAGATGTAGACACTAGACCTGCTTATATGATTCATAATGCTAATTCTAAAAATGCTTTTTCATCTATTGTAAGAACTCCTAAGGGTTTCACCTCTAATGCGATTGTTGAAGATTATGAAAATATTTTTATTATGGGAAAATCAGAAAGATATATGCCGAGGCGTATTCAAGGATGGCAACCGAACAGCACATTAACATTAGGATTTAATCCTTTTGCTATTAATTCATCATCTAATATGCTTCACGGTGCTTTCGATGGTGCTTCGTTTCAATCTGCTACTCGTCCGAGTATGGTTTCTCAGCAGTCAACATTCGTTAGAGTTCCGACACTTACTCACGAAACTTATAATTTCGGAACAGGGAATCCATCTAAGATATTGTTTCAAGTTCCGAGATTTGATAATTCAGGTGTAGAGACAGGAGCATTATTTTTTCAAAATCCTGATAAAACTTATATTGATCTTAAAAATACTTCTGAATTAAGGATAACTGATCTTGATGTTCATTTTGTAAGAAAAAATGAAAAGTTCGCTAAAGATTTAACTGGTTCATCAGAAGTAGTTTTTCACGTAAGAAAGCGTCCTAAAATGTAAAAGCGTTAAAATAACGCATTCATAAAAAATAAAGAATTATAGACATTTTTAAATCTATCTTTTTATCTATCTTTTTATCTTTTTTTATTTTGTTTATTTATAATAAATGAGTAATGTTTTACCTGTAATTGAAATGCCGAAACCTCCTGAACCTGCTCCTAAAGGTGCTGAGGAAATATCAGATAAAAAAATTCCTGAATTATCAACAGAAGATAACGGAAATATGGAATTAATTGATTCATTAATGAAAGAAGATATTTCAACTGATGATGATATTATTCGTGTTGATGAAAGAGAAATACCTAGCGAGGATGAAGTTTTTAACGACCCTCCGCCGAAGGTTAAATCAGTATCATTAGAAGAACAAGAACAACCCGAGGAACCTTCTGAATTTCCACAAAAAAAAGGAAAACGTAAATATACTCGTAAAGCACCTATGAGCGATAAACAAAAAGAACATTTAGCAAAAATAAGAAAAATAGCACAAGACAAACGTAAAGCAGAAAAGGAAAGAAAACAAAAAGAAAAAGAAGAAGCCGTCATAGAAAAAGCAGAAAAAAGAATATTAGAAAAAAAGAAAAAGGAAGAAGAAAAATTTGAAAAAGAACAACATGAAAAAATAAACTCTTTTAAACCTCCTAAAGTTCAAAATGGATTCACAAAAGAAGATTTAGATAATGCCGTATTATCTGCTATTTCACAATATGATACTTTGAGAAAACAACAAAAAAAAGAAAAAAGAGAATTAGAAAAAAAGAAATTAGAAGAAGAAAAAATGAGAGCAACATTAGCAAGAGCAATACAACCTCAGCAACCTCCGCAGGATCCGTGGAGAAGTCTTTTTTCTTGACGTAGTCTGCTTCGCTTGATGCGTTTTTGATGAATCATTTTTTTCTCTTTTATGTTAATTTACGAAGTATGAAACAATTAAAAAGATTAAATTATAAACCTCCTTATTCAACGTGTCCTATTGCGGCTTCTGGTCATAGACATGTCAGCAAAACAAAAAGAGAAAGTGGAAATCATTCATATACGATTTATTTTAGAAAGAAAAAGTCAAGAAGTTTTAAATATCTGAAACTCGCCCTCTGTTATAAATTCATAATGATATTAAAATTTAAATCTAATGTAATTTAAATAATATGAGTGCTCCTCAAATATTCCCCGTTAAAGACCCTCCTAAGGAAAAACCTAGAAAAATTACTCATCCTAATTTACCTGAGTTACCCTGTATCATGTGTTTAGTGATGCCGACAAAATCAGGAAAATCTACTATCCTCAGTAATTTAATCCTTAGAGATGAATTTTATAAAGGAGCGATGGATAACGTCACTATTATGAGTAATACGATTGATCAGGACGTTACGTCAAGATTTTTAAGAAAAGCGTGTGATTGCTATACTGGTTATGACGATAATGTTTTAGCAGGAATCATAGAACAACAAAAACAATTCGAAGACGATGACAGACCATTTATCGGTATGATATTTGATGATATTTTAGGAAGTGTAAAAAGAAATAGTTATTTAAATCATTTAGTAACAAGAAGCCGTCATTATGGAGTAGGATTATTAGCGGTGTCTGTTCAGTCATTCAAAGCAGTCGGACCGACGATAAGAAATAATACAAATGCTTTTATCTGTGGAAATTTACAAAATATGAGTGAACTAGATAAAATTAGTTTAGAATTTTCAGGAATGTTCGGAGGAGATGAAAAATTTAGAAAAATTTACGCAAAAGCAACCGAGCAAAGATATGACTTTTTATATTTAGATCTTCAAAGTAATCCAGCAAGAGCATTTAGAAATTTTGAAGAACAATTAGCAGAAGGAGATAAATTATTATTTAATGATAATGTTTCATTAGAAATGCCTGAATGAGTTAAAATAACGCATTTGATTTATTTAACATAATTCTTAAAAGTTGATTCTGGATCGCAAAAATGACCAAGTGTAGATGGGAGAGGTTCAATATTTACAATACTCGGATAATAATAAAATTTATCAATATCAATTTTAGCGATACAAACATCAGTAAGATTTGATTTATATTTTCCTGTTTTTCCTTTACATCCTTCTATCATCTGTTTAGCAATATTTTTATTTTTGATAAAATATCCATGAGCACCTGTTATAATAAAATCATCTTTAACTTTATTAAATCCGTTTTTATGTGTATATTTTTCATTCATGTAATTTTCTATTTCTTCTCTGCTATCAGTCCAGTCTTTAATCTTAGGAAAATCAAAGCGACCCCCCAAATATATGATCGCTTCTGGAATACTTAATTCTAAAAACTCATTAAATTTATTTAAATCAATAACAGAATCATCTTCACAAATTAAAACATTTTCTAAATTTTCATTAATTATCCTTTTCCAAATATTTAAATGACCTTCTGAACAAGCGATTTTAGATAATTTATTTTCTGTTTTTGTTGACGGCATAAATTTATAATCTTTTATTTTATCTAAGAGTTCTTCATCAGTTTTCCAATATCCATATTCTCTTTGTATTGATTCATTAAAATTCCATCTTTCCGAACGATTACTTTTTTCAGGACAAAGAACAATTATCATAATTTATTTAATCTAATAAAAAAATTAAAATAAAATTGATATTATAAATATGTCATATTACGGATACGAACAGGCAATAAGTCAGGGTTCGGCGTTTAATTCTAGGGTTGAAAATTTTAATGATGCTGTTATTGCTCGTAATAAAGTTTTAAAAGATAAATATGAGGCTGATTTAAAACAACAAGCAGGGAAACAATCATCAGATCAAACAAAAGAGGATGAAGACGCCGCTTTTTATGGGATTACAGACGGGAAAGGAGTTATCGGGACAGGAGTAGGATTAATTCAAGAAGGTAAAAAATTAGATTCCGCAATAGCAGAAGCAGGAGGAACAGCAGGAGGAATATATAAATATGCGGCTGATAGTATTACAGAAAGAACAAATACATTAAAAAAAACAGCAGGAAGGATAGGCGAGATGTCAGTAGATAAAGCACAATCCGCATTAAAACCGACATCAGTTGATGCTGATGGAATAGTAACAACAGAAGGAGCAATAGCAGATGAAGCAGGAAAGACAGCCGCAACTGCGGCCTCAGAAGAAATAGAAAGTTCAGGTTTAGGAACAAGTATATTGAAAGCAGGATTAAAAAAGGTCGCAGGAGGTGCTATATCAGAAGCAGGAGCAACGGCGATATCAGAAGTAGCAGGAAAAGCGGCTGGAGATCTAGGGGGATTTGTAGACATAGGCGAAGGAATTGATAATTTAGCAAATGGAAAATCTTTCTTTGCTGGTGAAGATAAAACTCAGGCATTCGGCGATACTTTACAATCGGTAGGAGCGGTCGCTGATGTTGTGGGATCTGTTTTTCCTCCTGCTGAATTAATCGGCGGAGCATTAGGAGCAATCGGCGGTATTTTTGATGCTTATGATTCAATTAAAAATGATGTGAAACAAAAACAAGAAGACGCATCAAAACCGAAACCGCCTTCATTAAGTGCTGTTAAAGTTTCTCCTGCTTTTTCGGCCATGGGTTTAGTCGCTTCTGCTCCGATATCCGCTAAACAATCAATTACAGGATCATAACTTTTTAATTTAATTATATTTAAATTTTTTTAATTTGTCATAATATAAATATGTCTCAGTTTTTCAAATCTTCTGATAAAATCCAAGTCGGGCAAACGGAGGTCGCCGTCCCTTCTGAAAATGGTTTAGATTACAGACCGGGAGGGAAGATTGATTTATACATTCCTCCAACTAGTAAATTTATAGATTTGTCGCAAACAAAACTTAAAATGAATGTTTCTCTTGCTATTCCAACTGTGAATAATACTAATGGTGCTACTCGTGTCCAGTTAGACGCAGAGACAGGATTACATAGTTTAATAAGGTCAATTCGTGTATTTTCAGGTCGTAAAACTGCTTTATTAGAGGAGATAGAAGGTTATGATATTTTAACTGCTCTAAGATTTGATTATGAATCTAATGAAAATTTAAGGGCGAAACGTTCTCTTACAGAAGGTGCGACAAATTATGATCCAGCGTGTCGTGGAACATTAGCAAATTTAAAAACTCAGCAGGGTAATTGTTTTTCTAATCCTTATTTTACAAAAGTCCAAGATGTAAACACTACTCTTAATACTAGTTTCGCTACTACTGATGAAGATTATGATTTTCATGTAGCAACCGGTGAACTCCATTTAAATACAGGACTTTTCAGGAATGAAGCCGTCTTTCCAGCACTTCTTACGGATGGTATCTTTATTGAAATTTTACTTCAAGATGCGAAAAAGGTTTTCCGTCAGTTAGATAGTGTAAATCGTAATCGTAGATTAAGATTATGTCCTGTGTTCCATTCTACTAATGGTTCTGATGCTCAGGATGGTAATAGTGGTTCCTTAGTAAATTCAGGAACTACTACTACTCTTTTCTTTACAAGGGATAATAATCAGACTTCAACTCAGGTTTGTCCGTTCGTGGTGGGAGAATACGTAACTCTGTGTCCAGATAAAGTTGATTTTTCGGCTTCGGTAAATGGTTCATCAGGTAGAATTACACAAATAGAACAAGTAACAGGGGCGACAGTCGGCACAAGTAAAACAAAATTAACTATTACTGAAATTACAAATAATACAGGTGAAAGTCTAGGTGCTTCTTATACTGCTATTGATTATCATATTGTGTCCGCTAATTTAGAAGGAAGAACTGCTTTAACTGGTTATGCGTGCGATTATACAATCAGTAATGTTGAAATGATCGTAAAACAAATTGAAGTTCCTGCAGGTTATGAATCTAGTATGATGAATATGATGAAGGAAGGCGGAACAATTAATTATGATTATAAGAGTTTTACAAATTATAGATTTTCTCAGTTATCAGGCGACAATGTAGCAAATATTCGTCTTCCTCTTATTGAGAGTAGGGCGACATCTATTTTATGTGTTCCGACTGATGCTACTAATTATACTGGTCAGCAAATGCTAAATTGTGCTTCTACATATCTTGAATATACTGATAGTCATGATCATAGGAATAGGTCTTCCCGTAGTGGTTTAGTCGGTATTTGTGATAATCTTCAAGAATATCAATTTATTTATGATGGTAAGATTAATCCGTCAAGGAAGGTTGACACATCTAAAATTGCGGCTAAAAATAGTATTTCTCAGCAGTGGTGTATTGAAGCAGAAAAAGCATTAGCGATGGCGAATATTGAACCTTTATCTTTTATGAAGTTCAGGGAAAATTTCTTTATCGGTCGTGCTCTTTCTCTCGGTCGTAATGCTGTATATGATGCTCGTGGAAAAGATTTTAATTTACAGGTTGAATATACTGGAACATCTGCTCAGACTAAACCGAAACTCTGGAATAACTTCGTATCTCATTTGAGGAGATTAGAAATCAAAAACGGAGGATTATCTGTAATGCGTTAAATTAACGCATTCATAAAAGATAGAGATTATATAAATTTAAATTTTTCATTTGATTTTTTTTAATTATTTATTTTATAAATAAATATGGCGACTCAGAATTTTAACTCCGAGATTGTTCCCTCAAATGTTACTTCTAATGGTGAAATATCTTTTCGTGATGGTAACCCTGTTATTCAGTTTATTATCGGGGAACAGGATAGACTCCTTTTAGGTCAGTCCATTCGTTTTACTGGTAAATTCAGAGCGTTATTAAGTTCTGCTTCTTCTAGCACTTCTGCTACTTCAAACCTCGCTATGAGTGAAAAATTAGGAGTTTATTCATGTATAGATACTCTGACTATTAAATCTCAAAAAACTGGTCAGACTATTGAAAGTATCAGACATTATAATAGGTTCCTTGCTTCGTATCTTCCAGTAACTACATCAAAAGAAGATGGAATGGGTCATATGTATGAATCTGCTTTGATCTTACCGAATTATGACGCACATCAGCAAAGCGTTGTAAATATTCCTTCTAGTTCTTCTACTCAAAATCATTTCTGTATGACTCTTCCCTGTGGTCTCTTCAATGGTGGAGATCCTATCCCACTTATGCCTGAGGCTGTCGGGGGTCTCATAGTAGAACTTCATTTAGCACCCGATACGCAGGTTTTCCATACTTCGGGTGATACTGATAGTGCTTCTTATACTGATAGTTTTTATCAGTTTAAGGATGTTTCCCTTGTTGCTGAACTCATGGAATTAGATGAATCTACTACACAATCATTAAAATCTCGTTCATCTGGAACATTTGAATATAATAGTATTTCTTCGTATTATCAAACTATTAATTCAGGAAATGGAATCATTAATTTCCAGTTAGGATTAAGTAGAGTTTTAGGAGTTTTTGCTAATATTGTTCCTTCTTCTCATATTAATAATACTCTGTATGATGGTTTAGCAACTTTATATCCTACAAATGATGATGGTTCTAGTGCTGATATTACTGAATTATTTTTCACACGTAACGGAGTTAAGTTCCCTCTTGATTTCAATATCAACACATTACAGAAAACGAACGGATCTAACACTATCGCACCTTCCCAGATTGTAGAGCATTACATGAACGCAATAGAGAAATTTTCAAATATCGGAAGAACTCAATTAAATCCTCAAAATGTTCGTTTATCCGATGATGCTAGATTTGATAAGGATTTTGCCTTCGGTGGTTGTGGTTTCGGTGTCGGTGTAGCGATGGAT
>Ga0098043_1000231_pt1 | contig 19000 bp, 25 predicted proteins | sample 9B_taG_FD_92581 | JGI IMG/M metagenome (GOLD analysis project Ga0098043, IMG submission 92581) | Marine viral communities from the Subarctic Pacific Ocean - 9B_ETSP_OMZ_AT15188_CsCl metaG | ecosystem: Environmental > Aquatic > Marine > Oceanic | place: Subarctic Pacific Ocean | collected 2015-01-10 | reverse complement strand
TTTGGCGTCGTCTGATTTGGCGTCGTCTGATTTGGCGTCGTCTGATTTGTCAGGCGCGTTGGGTGTGATCTCATCGTCTAACCACTCCATGCGTAATTTATTATAAATATCGATGCACGATTCGCCGTGTTTTGACGTCCACTCTTCGCGGGTCATACAAAATGCGTCTTCTTCCATTTCTATTAGCCAGTCACTTACTCTGCCCATCTCGTGTACCTACCTTTCTTTCGTAGCGTTCGATAGCTGCTATAGTGTAGTCGACCTGCGTATATATTTTGTCGAGGTCTTCTGACATGATTTCGATATATTCCATCGCTTCCTTTGTCTGTGTCAAGAGGGCGCGAAGACCTGCGGTAGTGACAGCTTTGGCGCGGAACATCTCGCCACTGCCGTCGCACTGTTCACACTCTCCCATCACGCCGACAAGATCACCACCACGGATGGGGTCGGGCCTAGCCTCTTCGTACTCGACGACGCCCCCTCCGCCACAGTCCCAGCATTCACAGCGCTCTACCTTTGCCATCAGCCAAACCTTTCAATAACACCGACGACGGCGTGGTACGCCATCCAAACCAGAAAGCCAAGCACGCACGCAAACAGAAGCATCTCTATGCCGTCGTGCGTGAGGTAGTAATCCCTCACTCTGTGCCACAGCTTACTCATGCTCACCCCCGTTGCCCCGTCCCAAGCCACCGAAATACTGCGGCCTACGTTTTGCCGTCTCAAACACACCCAACGTGATAAAGATACCAGCAAGCAGGATTGCGTGGATAAGTGCACTCACACCGAACACGACAATCGATCCCACCCACGACGAAAATATTATACACCACATCCACGCAAGAACTTGCATGATCATGTGTCGGGTGTTGAGGTCAGGGATGTTGGACAGCGGGTTCTTTGCGCTGTCCATCACCAGTTGATACAACCTAGTCATCTGCTGTTCTCCTTGTTGCGATACGTTACCTATGCACATAACGTACACCATCGTCAAGCACAAAAAACGGGGCCAGTCGATAAAGACCAGCCCCGCTTACTTTTGCTACCAACAACAAAAGGAGAACTACCACACCTCGTATGGTATGCAGAGTTTTAACACCACTCTTTCGTACCTGTCAAGCCACCATCTGCACTCGCGTTCAGATTTTGATACGAACACCGTAGACCACTTGGGGTAGTCGATGTTGTGTTGTGACTTCACGCCGTTGCGTGGCGTCTCACCTAAACGTACAGACGACAGAGGTGCCACCACCTCCCACCGTCCTGCCGACTCGACGACTTCAGGAACGAGACGCTCCCCCTTACGATCACGGAATGTTCTTTTCATCAGCGTAATCCTCTACTCGAATACACAGTGCTTCCTGATTTACAGGCATCACTTCCCAAAATTCTACTGTCGATGCGAAGTAGCACTCTGCCATCGTGTTGTACACACCGATGCGTTCGAAATTAAATTCTTCGCTACTGAAGGCTGTTACTGCCAACAGCACCCACGCTACTGTCGTTTCCATTCGTCTCCTCTATCGCGTCGATGTAGATGTCAATCGATTCGCGTATGACATCAGCCACAGACACCTGTTCTCTGCTGGTTTCCTGTAGCATCTTTGCGTGTCTGTCGAGTACGTCGTACTGTTTGACGGTCATCAACAACTTGTATTGTTTAGTAGGTTCATCGAGTTTTGCTGGTCGTGCCATCCTTCATCTCTTTTCGTTGTTCCTTTTCAATTTTATTTCTTCGTTTGTCAGGTACAACCTTGTTACGATATTTATCATCCCTTAAGGATTTAGCTATCGGATTAATTTTATTAATCTTAGTCATAATAGGGGTATCCCTAAAGGGGTATTATACATAGGTTAGTTAGCGTAGCTGGGCTTGTCAAACAAAAAATGCTCTTGACCGAGTTACCGATGTCCATTACTGTCGTCAACATGAAATCACCAACGTGGCTCAAATCGTACGTCGAAGGACTCGACATCGTACCGAATACGAAGTACCGCTCCGACTGCCCAGTCTGCGGAAAACGGAATACGTTTTCTGTGACGGACAACGGCTTACAACGGCTATGGTATTGTTATCATGCAGATTGTAACGTGTCGGGTCGAACGGGAGTGACGTTGTCGAAGGATACGTCGAAAGATATATTCACACAAAGACAACAACCTCTTTCCATTACTAATAGATTTTCTGAATTCGAGATGCCGGACACGTTCGTGTCGGTCGGTCGAAGCCTCGACGCAGAACTCTATCTGCGTAGGGTGGGGGCGTACGACGCGTACCTCGCGGGGGCTGTAGACTTACGCTACGATGTTCGAATGAACCGTGTCGTATTTTTAATTCGTGAAGAACGAAAGGTGGTAGATGGTGCAGGTAGATCACTCGATGGACGAACACCTAAGTGGTATCGTTACGCAAACAGTAGACACCCTTTTATCTGTGGTGACGGAGATGTTGCTGTGGTTGTGGAAGATTGCGCCAGTGCTTGTTGCATCTATGGAGACGCTTGCGGTGTAGCTCTGTTAGGCACGAGCCTCTTGCCTGATCACATCGACGTGTTAAAAAAATATCGTCGGGTGTTTATCGCACTCGACAAAGACGCTACGGACAAGGCAATAGGGATGGTGCGTAATCTACACACGCACGTTCCGACACGCCTGATGGTTTTACGGACGGACTTGAAAAATATGGAAAGGACACAACGACATGAGTTCATACGATCCCACCTCGATTGACGTGCAGGTGTTGGGGTTTTGCCTCGACATCGACTTTTTCACGAAGGTGTCGAATATACTCGACAGGGATATGTTTACGCGTGAGATGAAGGACGTGTACGACGCAATCGTATTCTCTCACACAAAGTATGCTGCCTCCTTAAATACGTCAGAACTACTGTCCCTTTTTAACGACCGTAATCCGGCGATGCCCGACTCGGCGCGGGAGAAGGCGCACGAGTTGATCACAGCCCTAGAGCCGGGTAGTCCTGACAAGCACGACCTCTATCTCGACTTGGTCAATAACTTCTGGCTGCGTGACCGTGCGCGTCAGATAGGTGAGAAGGCCATCGAAATCTTTACGGGCGAAAGTGAAGACTTCGGTGCCCTGCGTCAGATTATTGACGTTATCGAAGATGGTCGGATTTCTGACAAGACGACGTATCGTGTCGTCACGAACGACCTCGATGCCCTGATCGACGAGGAGGTGGGCGATCCCGACTTCCCTTTCGAATTCGAACTGATACGTGAGCATCTGCCCGGCCTCGACCGTGGTAACTTGGGTATCCTGTTTGCGCGTCCAGAAGTGGGCAAGACTACGTTTTGTTCGTTCCTTGCGGCGTCGTACGTTCGGCAAGGTTTCAAGGTTTCGTACTGGGCGAACGAGGAACCGGCAGAGAAAATCATGCTGCGTATCGCACAGTCGTATTTCGCTGTATTCAAGTCGGAAATGCGTGGTCCGATGCGTGATGACTTCGTACGTCGCTACGCAGAGGAGATAGCACCCTACCTGACGATCATGGATTCGGTGGGTACGTCTATCGAAGAACTCGACGACTACGCCAAGCTCAACAAGCCCGACATCATCTTTGCTGACCAGCTAGACAAGTTTCGTATCGGCGGTGAGTACAATCGTGGTGACGAGCGCCTCAAGCAAACGTACGTCCTTGCGCGGGAGATAGCAAAGCGTAATAAGTGTCTTGTGTGGGCTGTCAGTCAGGCAAGTTACGAGGCACACGACCGTCAATTTATTGACTACTCTATGCTTGACAACTCACGCACGGGCAAAGCGGGAGAGGCGGACATCATCATCGGTATCGGCAAGACCGGATCGAGTGAGGTAGAGAACACAGTGCGTCACGTGTGTATATCGAAGAACAAACTCAACGGATATCACGGCATGATAAACACGCAGATCGACGTACGGAGAGGAGTGTATTACTGATGGTTCCGATATTCTTTCCCCTAATAGCCATAGGGTTTCTTGTGTCGGGCTTAGATCTTGTCAATATAGGTCTTGCCTGCCTCTTTCTTCTTATGACAGCGGATGGCATGTAACATGAGTAATCACGAAAACGAAGAGATACTTGAGCGCCTGTTCGAAGAAGAATACGTGGCTGCACGTAAGCGGTGGCCCGACCTCGATGAGGAACAGGTGGAGAAGTTCGCAGAGTATTTTGCACGCTTTAGATTCGAGGAGCAAGAATGAACGGTATCGTATTCGACGTAGAAACGACGCACACGGCCAAAGCGAATGGCAGCAGTACCCCCTTACCATATTTCGGCAATCGCCTTGTATCGATAGGATGGCGCTGGATACGTGAGCCGTACATGTACTACGACTGTTATTCACACTCGACTGAGCCACCCACTCCTGATGCGTTCACAAGATTTCAAGACGCCTTGAACTTTTGTGACATTCTTGTGGGTCACAACATCAAATTTGACCTACAGTGGATACGCGCGTGTGGGTTTGTGTATGAGGGTGAAGTTTATGATACGATGGTTGCGGAGTATATTCTATCACGAGCGAGGCGTTGGCCTCTTGGACTTGCTGCTCTTGCAGAAAAGTATGACGTTACCAAGAAAGAGAAGGACATGGTTGCGCCGTATCTTGAGAAGGGGGTCACGTTCTACGACATACCGTGGGAGGTGATCGAAGAGTACGGACGGGCTGACGTACTCGCTACACACGAGATAGCCCTCAAACAGCTAGATGCCTTTGGCACCACATACGGAGATATTTATGCAGACAAAAAATGGGCTAGTCCCGACACTGCGCCTGTCGTTTGAGATGACGGACGCCCTCGCGTCTATCGAACAAGAGGGCTTGAAAATAAATCTCGACACACTCGAAGAAATCGAACGAGCGTATAAGCAGGAGATGGATGGCTTAGAGGTGCGTCTCAAGGAACTCGCACAGGATGCGGTAGGAGACACACCTGTCAACCTTGCGAGTCCGGATGATCGGTCGATGCTTCTGTACTCTCGTCGCGTCACGAACAAGCAGGAGTGGGCAGTGACGTTTAACTTAGGCACGGAGCGGCGTGGTGCTACGGTCAAGCCTAAGATGCGTCGACGTATGTCACGTAAGGAGTTCAATCGTAATGTCGGTCGCCTGACTGAAGTTGCTTACAAGACCCGTGCAGAGCGGTGCGCTGGTTGTCTCGGTCACGGAAAGAATCGTCCCGTGCGTAAGGACGGCACTCCGAGTAAACTCGCCCGTAAGTGTAAGGGCTGCGGCGGTGCGGGTGTGATATACAAGTCGACGGGTGAGGTTGCGGGGTTTAAACTCTTGCCTCGCACGACATACGACTTGGCGGCGGCAGGGTTTCGTACTGATAAGGACACGCTCGACGAACGGCGGGACGACTTACGAGGAGATGGTCGCGAGTTCGTAGAGTCGTACGTGCGGTATAACGCCCTGCGTACATACCTCAACACGTTCGTCGAGGGGATCAAGAACAATGTGGACTCGAAGGGTTTCATCCATCCGGAATTCATGCAGTGTGTTACGGCGACGGGTAGGCTTTCGTCTCGCAATCCGAACTTCCAAAACATGCCACGCGGTTCGACATTCGCAATACGTAAGGTCGTCGAAAGTCGCTTCAGTGGTGGTCACATTCTTGAAGGGGACTACTCGCAGTTAGAATTCCGTGTGGCAGGGTTCCTTGCGAAGGACGAACAGGCATACACCGACGTGCGAAACTTTGTCGACGTTCACAACTACACAGCGTCGGTTATCGGCTGCACACGACAAGAGGCGAAGGCTCACACGTTTAAGCCCTTATACGGTGGTACATCCGGTACGGAGGATCAGAAGCGGTACTACGCCGCGTTCAAAGACAAGTACGCTGGCGTGACAGAGTGGCACGAGGAGCTACAGCGTCAGGCTGTTACGAAGCGCGTGATTGCTCTCCCGTCCGGTCGGGAGTACGCGTTCCCCGATGCGCGTTGGACAGAATACGGCACAGCCACAAATCGTACGGCGATATGTAACTATCCTGTGCAGGGGTTCGCCACTGCTGACTTACTGCCTATCGCATTGGTTTCATTACATAATGCTGTCAAGAGTGCAGGTATACGTAGCGTTATTTGTAACACTGTTCACGACTCTATCGTGATGGATGTACATCCGGATGAAAGGGACACGTGCATCTACTTGATGAGGCACGCGATGCTGTCGCTGCCTTTCGAAACTATGCGTCGTTACGGCTTGACGTACGACATGCCGGTTGGCATAGAATTGAAGATCGGAAAAAACTGGCTTGACTTACATGAAGTAGAACTATAAGATATCATACACCCTATATTTCCACAAAGGAGAAGGATTATGGACGGGACAGAAATGATAGAAATACTCGGCGGCGATGACCTCAAGGAAATCATGCGCCTAACGGGACAGGCAGACGACTCACCAAAGGAGCGTGTAGGTCTTCCCCGACTAGGAATTAACTACGATCAGGAATCGGATGATGGGGAACCGCTCACGCGGGGAAACTGGAAGATGATGGTCGATGGTCGAAACGTCTATGCAAAAGAGGTTACGATCCAGCCCTTGATGCGACGCTTCGAATATAGCGTGTGGGACTCAGAGATGAACGACGGGCGTGGCGGGTTCGCGGCGAAGTCTGTTCAGACCGACTCTCTTCGTGCATCGTTTCCCGACAGCAGTGGCGGTAATAAGTGTGGACGATTGCCAAGAGACGAGGAGGAGTCCCTAGACGAGGGTGATCCCCGTGTTCTTCTTTCTCGTAGCGTCGTCTGCAATCAAGTAATTTACGGGAAGATCAGCGGAGACTTCGAAGACTCTGCGGGTAATCCTGTCAAGCTCGATAAATTGCCATTCGTCGCCTACTTTAAGAAGTCAGGCTTTAAGCCAATAGCGGACTTCATCGGCAGTCTGTCGAACCAGAGTAAACTGATGTGTCAGTGTCGTGTCTTACTGCGGACACATAAAAATAAACGCGGTAGTGTGATTTACTGGACTCCTGTGCCGACGTTAGTGGATACCGTATCACTAGATTCGGACGATAAGGATTTGATGATCAAGTTCGAGGAGACCATCAGCGGTCACAATCAAATGATCCTGAAAGAGCATGGTGAGGCATCGAAGAAGCAGTTAGCCGACGAGGACTACGATCTCGCGGCGGACTTCAAAGATGCCAACGCTGCTTAACATCCAAGACTATATGACGAAGGTTATCCGGGGGGAGACAAAACTCTCCCCGGCTAACGTCGATTTGTTTGTTGAAGACTGTAAGACCGCAGTTGTAAAACAACTGGGTGGACGAGAGCGAAGTTATCGCATACGAATGTCCGGACTCGGTAAGCCCCTCTGTCAACAAGTCTGTGAGAAGCACGGCATCGAAGAGACGATGCAGTACAACAGTGTCATGCGCTTCTTGTATGGTGACATCACAGAAGCCGTTATGATGCTTGTCATGCGAGAGGCCGGTATCGACATCGTCGATTATCAGCGAGAGGTCAAACTCGATCTCGACGGGCATCACATCACGGGCACGCTCGATGTTATCATACGTGATGGTGCGGGTGTCGAACAGGTGTGGGACATCAAGTCAGCGAGTGACTGGGCCTTCAAGAACAAGTTTACGGGCTTCGGCGGCTACGAGGCTATGAAGACGGATGATCCCTTCGGCTACATCATGCAGGGCTTCCTCTACTCAGAAGCGGTAGGACTACCGTTTGGCGGCTGGATCGTTGTTAACAAGTCGAGTGGTGAAGTTGCTGTAGTAGAGACATACGACTGGATGGGTGAAGACAAAGAGCAGTATCTCGAAGACGCTAAAAAACGTATAAAGTTTCTTAGCAACCCTGACGTAGAAATGTTCCGTCCGTACACAGACGAATTCGAAACGTACAAACGCAAGGGCGAAGTGATACGTACAGGCAATAAAGTCTTACCTAAAGAGTGTGGTCTGTGCGGTTATAAGACACACTGTTGGCCGAATGCAGTCGTACATCCCCGCGTCACTTCACAGGCTAAGTCACCACCGATGGTGTGGTACTCACGCCTCAAGACACGAGAGATTTGATGGCGTACATCTTTATACGAGAGTACGACTTAGACCTTCTCGAACTCAACAAAGAGATGTATCACATGTACATCGAATCCCACAAGGGTGTGGGAGGAGGTCGTCGAACTGTGTCTTTGCGTCAACACGAAAGAGGATTACCCTTGACGTTACGTGAAAACTTCACGAATGATGGGGTGATATCCTCTGATACCGAAAAGAGAGATATCACTACTGTCGAAAACGAGATACAAAATATAAACAGGTTAGCCAACGCAGGAGTCAATGTATGTATCCCTCTGAACTCTTTGATAAACGAATGTTGCTTGATAGAAGCACGGTCACCAAAGGTATCGGTGTACGTAATGAAACGCCTAGAGTCCGCCGGAATGCGTCTATGAAACAAAGCTTGGCCAAGAAGGCCGGGTTTCGTTCGAACTTCGAATTGAACTTGGCACGTTCCCTCGCTGACCGGGGCATCACGTACGAATATGAGTCAACAAAGCTGACCTATCTTCCTAAACCGCGCACCTATACACCTGACTTCTTTATACCCTCGACGAATATATACATCGAAGCGAAGGGGCATTTCGACAAGGGTGATCGAGTGAAGATGCTTCTCGTAAAGGAACAATATCCTGAACTCGATATACGTTTTGTGTTTCTGAATTCCCGTAATAAAATTTATAAGGGATCGAAAACGACCTACGCAGACTGGGCTACAAAGAACAAGTTCGACTGGTCGGAGGGATCGATACCAGAGGAGTGGTACAAATGAGTGACTTAGAGCACGAATTAGAGAAGGCTTCTCTTCTTCCGGATCGATGGTACTTGATCATGAAAGAAGCAGAGGATGGCTTCACCATCACGGCATACGACACGATGAAGGGTGACGAATTGCAGGACGTGGGTTCTGTCATACTGTCGGGCGTCATAGAGCTTCTGCACACGGACTTCGACACAGTTTTCGAAGCGGGGATGGACAGCATCAAACGTCAAAATGAAGAGATTAAGGTCCAGACCAACAATGGTGAGCTTGTTCTTGTACGAGAAGAGAATGTCGTTAAGGTTGATTTCGGAAAGAAACAGTGAGACACGAAGAGTACATGCGAATGAGAGCGGAAAAAGAAACGGTAGGATTAGAACTTACTGGATCAGATATGGTGAACAGTCCACCACACTACAATCAGGCAGGGGTTGAGTGTATCGAAGCTATACGCGCCGCCACAGACGAAGGCTACCAATACTACCTACAAGGAAACATCATCAAGTATCTGTGGCGTTATCGTTACAAGAACGGCGTCCAAGACCTAGAAAAGGCGAAGTGGTACTTAGATAAACTCATAAAGGAGATAGAAAATGAATAACATGCTGCCCACACCATATCAACAATTCATTCACAAGTCGCGATACGCACGCTGGCTCGACGATGAACAGCGTCGAGAGAACTGGGACGAGACTGTAGAACGCTATTTGCAGTTCATGGTCGATCACGTCAAAGAGAAGCACGACTTCGATATGGAGGTGATGTGTCCCGGGGACATAAGTAAACTGCGGCAGGCAATACTTAGTCAGGACATCATGCCGTCGATGCGTGCCATGATGACTGCTGGTCCCGCTCTTGCACGGGACAACATCTGTGGGTACAATTGTAGCTACATTCCTGTTGACAGCCCTCGTGCGTTTGACGAGTGCATGTACATATTGATGTGCGGCACCGGCGTAGGCTTCTCTGTCGAGCGTGAGAACGTGGACAAGCTGCCGGTGATTAGTGATGGAATGCAGTCAACAGACACGGTGATCAAAGTGGGCGACTCCAAGCCCGGGTGGGCCAAAGCGTTGCGTGAACTGATTGCGCTTCTGTATGCAGGACACATTCCGAAGTGGGACTTGTCCGACGTACGTCCATCTGGCGCGCGTCTAAAAACGATGGGCGGTCGTGCTTCTGGTCCGGGTCCGCTCGAAGATTTGTTTAATTTTGCTGTGCAACTATTTATAAAGGCACAAGGTCGTCGTTTATTTCCTATCGAGTGTCACGACTTGATGTGCAAAGTGGGTGAGGTCGTTGTAGTGGGTGGCGTACGTCGCTCCGCCTTGATTAGTCTGTCGAACCTGAACGACGATCAGATGGCACACGCTAAGTCCGGTGCGTGGTGGGAGAACGAAGGTCAACGTGCGTTGGCTAACAACTCTGTTGCCTACAAGGGCAAGCCCGAGATGGGTACGTTCATGCGCGAGTGGGTATCTTTGTATGAGTCTAAGTCAGGAGAACGGGGGCTATTCAACAGGCAAGCTGCGGTAAAACAAGCTGCGAGAAATGGTCGTCGTAAGGTTCACGACAGACCTCTTCTTGATGATACTGATAGTCAGTACGTAGTTCATCCCCATCGCACTGATGAGTCCTTCATTCAGTTTGGCACTAATCCTTGCTCCGAGATTATCTTGCGTCCTTATCAGTTTTGCAACCTGTCAGAGGTGGTTGTCCGTGACTACGACACACTAGAAGACCTAAAAGAAAAGGTCCATCTTGCGACTATTTTGGGCACGCTACAGTCCACGCTCACTGACTTCAAGTATTTGAGGAAGATATGGAAGACCAACACAGAAGAAGAACGATTGTTGGGCGTATCCTTGACTGGTATCATGGATCATCACGTTTTATCAAAGAACGTCGATTCCGCTCGTTGGCTCGAAGAGATGAAGCGCGTGGCCGTAGACACAAACTGGGACTTGGCAACGAACGGACTTGGTATTCCACAGTCGGCTGCTATCACCTGTGTAAAACCGTCGGGTACTGTATCGCAACTGGTGGACGCTGCAAGCGGCATTCACGCTAGACACAGTAAACACTACATACGCACAGTTCGAGGAGACAACAAAGACCCACTGACACAGTTTTTGAAAGAACAGGGTGTGTACAATGAACCGGATGTGACGAAGCCGGACAATACGACTGTGTTCTCTTTTGCAATGGAGTCGCCTGATGGTGCGGTCACTCGAAACGACCTGACAGCTATAGAACAGCTAGAACTTTGGAAGACGTATGCTGTTCACTGGTGCGAACACAAGCCGTCAGTGACCATCACGGTCAAAGAAGATGAATGGATGGACGTGGGCGCGTGGGTGTACGAGAACTTTGACGTGGCGTCGGGCGTGTCGTTCCTGCCGCACAGTGATCACACCTATCAGCAGGCACCCTATCAGGACATCGAACGCGAAGATTATATGGAGTGGCAACAAGCATACGGCTACCTCAACATTGATTGGCAGGCGTTGTCTGAATACGAACGGGAAGACAACACATCCGGCTCTCGCGAGTTAGCTTGCACGGCGGGTGTATGTGAAGTTGTTGACTTGAACGCGGCATGATCGACGGGGGAGACAAGACATGATCGAAGTTCCTATCACTCCGGACTTGATGCGTCGTGCCCAAAAAAAGACTGCCCACGTAGGCATCCTAGAAGGCAGTATAACGGGCAGTACGAGTCATGTGGTAGGGGCACTAGGGGAGCTTGTCGTAAGCGACCTCACGGGGGCTCTTGAGGCGAATAACAGGCACTACGATCTGGTGTTAGACGGCAAGCGCATCGACGTCAAGACGAAACGATGCAACACGAAGCCGCGACCGCACTACGATTGTACGATACCCGCGCACGGAACGAAGCAAGACTGCGACTCGTACGTATTCGTACGTATCAAAATCGACGGTTCGAAAGCGTGGATTTTAGGGGAGATCGATAAACGTACGTTTTACCGCAACGCGAAGTTCTATCGTCGTGGTGACATCGATCCGGACAACGGATTCGTATTCAAGGCGGACTGCTATAATCTCCCGATAGAGGAGTTAAATAATGTATAAGGCGATAGTTATGGTGTGTTCTATATACTTACCAGACGGACCCTGCTTCAACTTTATAGATGAACGGGGACCGTATCCTACAGAAGAACGATGTGAAGAACGTGTGATGGAGATGACAGAGACTATACTTCCTATGCCTAAAGCTCTTCCACCACCACACGCGTACTCTTACAGGTGTGAAGTAGTAGGAGAAAAGCTATGAAGGCGCAACTGTTTTCTCTCACTGCACACCTACGACAGGACGGCAATGTCGAACTCAACAAAGAGTCGGTGCGTCCGGAAGATCTAGAAAAAGAAATGGACACGGGAGTGCCTGACTATGAGGGCACACACTCCATCGTGTCCTTGTTACGTTATTTGAACTCGTCTGCTGACGAGATCATAGATAAGTCGGCTAAGTATGTTTAGTACGGCCATTCCGTACAGCCATAGCTGCTTCGATAGCCAGCCCTCGTTTTAATTCATAAGGGCTAATCTTTTTATCGTTGTCTAAGTCCGCTTTCGCCCGGTTCTTAAGCTGCGGCTTGCGAATACTTGCGCCGTTAGAGTAAGTTTTCTTTGTCATATCGTCGATGGTCCTGCTGGTGAAAGTACGTTGGGTATAAAAGGGAAACCGGCGCTGAGAGGCACGTCGAAAATAAATCCCTGACTTTCCCAGTACATCTTTTGTTGCGCCTCTGTTCTAGGATCGTACTCGTCTACAAAGGGACGCACATCTCGCGCAATTACCTTAGTGAATTTCTCGACGAAGTACGCAGCCTCTTCTTCTAAGACTTTTCTGTTTTCCGTGAGAAGAGCGTTTATGATTTCAGCAGCTTTCGGATCTGATATCAAAAACTGCACCATCTTGCCCTTAGCTACTCCTGCGTATTTGACGATAGCCTCTGCTGTAACATACTGAGGTGAGACCATGTCACGTGCGAGATTGAACGCACGCGCGATTGCGTTGTCGATGGAGTATCCTCGTGGGACTATGACACCTGCCGCACCAGACGGCTCACTTGTGCCAAGTAACTTATTCCTTTTGATGATGCCCTCTGCTGACTCACGGAAACCTAATCTGAAAAGGGACCTGTACACTTCCATAGTTTCAGGAGCGATACCCGCAGCTTCAGCAAGTCTCAAGAAGTTCAAACCTGTTTGCTGTTGGCCCCCTGCATTCAGGGCGTCGTCGAAAAGGAAAAAAAGCTCCCCCGGACGATTGTAAGTGTCGGTAGGTACTTCTCGTCCGTTAGGTAGTTTTACGCGGGAAGTTCCGGCAGTGAAGCCCCCCACCTCGTTCATCACCTGTACGAAAAGACTACGGAGCATCGTCTGTTTTTGAGCAACGTCTAATGAGTCATCAGCCTCAAGATTTCTCAGAAACGCATTCATAGCGTCTGCGTCTTGAGAGTTTATGACGTTGACAAAGAACCCCTGTCCTGTAGAAGCTTTCTCCGCGTATTGCAGTGCTTTTGCAGCCTTGTCTTTCGTGAGATTCGTAGCTGCTTCCGCTACCCCTTTGTCGGCTGTTGCTGCTGCAAGTATCTTTTGTATGAGTTCCGCATGAACATCCCGAAATTCGGTACTTGAGTTGAGAAGAGTACCTACGTCTCTGTTTGCGTAGTACACATCTCGGATGTCGAAAAGAAGAAGAGGTGTTTCGTAACCGTCTACGTTTACGCGTAGTTGATCATTCTGAAACTCGAAGAATTCATCGAGGCTGCTAAACCCTCTAGGAACTATGATTTCGTCTGCGCTTTTATTCAGGGACAAATCCGGAAGGACTCCGTTCTTCATAGCCCTTCTCATATCTTCTACGTTATATAAGGTATCTAGCTTGTTACGAACTGCTACACGTACAACTTGAGAAATCGTCTTAAATGTCGCTTCGGACATGCTTCGACCTACTCGGGTATCTAACTCGGCTGTCGACGGTATTCGAGCAACACCGTCCGCTCCTGTGACCACCAATGGTCCGGTCGGTCGTACGGGAGACAGCGTAGCCTGTAGTCGAGCCACGGTGCTTGCAATGACCTCTGTCGTCCCCGGACTCGGATTTACTATGGCTTCCACGAGCGGCTTCAGCAGATCTGATTCGCGGCGTGTGACGCTTTTCTCTGCTGTTTCTACTCCCTCTCCTGTGAGACGATCAGGAGCTTTCGCTTCAAGATTTCTTACGTCGCTACCAAAAGTTCCGGGATCGAATTGTTGCATAGCTGCACGATGTAGCGTACGCGCCGTGACAAGATCGTTAAGGGCTTGCCCTTCGAATCCCTGTAGGTTCGCCTCTAACGCCGCATCTACCTGTCGTTGAATCTCTTGTCCGAGATTGATCACTTGTCTTTCGTTTCCCGGCCTTGCCAGTCGTCCGGCAAGACGTTTCAGTTCCTCTAGCTCTTTTGGACTTGCGATCAATCGCAGTGCCGACGCGTTTACCCCTGCCACCTCATTAGAATTTATCATGATAGTTGCGAGTTGAAAGTTAGACATATTGCGAAGAACATCTTGGTTGTCTGTTCCTAGCGCCAGTCTAGCGACATCGTAGGTTGCTAGTCTTTCTTTGAGGGCATCTATAGCTTGATCAGCAGTCTCAATAGGCTTTCCCAGTGTCTGCGAAAAGAACTCTAGTCGATCCGGATCTGAGAAGTACACTCTCAAGCCTTCCGTCGCTGACTTCTCTATGCCCTCGTAAAATTCTACACCTACCTTACCGAATTTAGTTTTGAACGCTTTCGAGTTCAGTTGTCCCACGAAGCTCATGCTACCGGGAAGCGCTCCGACTGTTTCGAATTCCTGTTGCAAAAATTTGATGAGATTAGTGCCTAATTGATCTAGGGGGATGTTTCGTATACCACCTACTTTTTCGTAGGCGAGTTGCACCTCTGCGAACCGTCCTGCGTCTGCCGTCGCTACGAGACCCTTGAGGAGCGCATCTAATTCTCCTGCAGCGGCCCCCTCTGTTCGTGTGAGATTTGTATGGTTGGCAACTCTGGTCATGTTCGCCATTATCGCATCCGTCTTCATACGAATGTTTGACGAGGCGGCTTGTGGATCAGGTGGTCCCATGCCCTGCAAAGCCTGTATCTGTGCTTTCGCTCCCGTGTATATTTCTTCTTGGGTGGGTCGAACATTCGGGTCAGGCAGTGTTACTGTCCCGTCGCCCCGTGCTGTCTGCATTCCCGTTTCGAGCGGAACCTCTGCTACTCCCGACTTCAGTGTGCCTAAGCGAGAACTTGCTTTTAACAAATCATCTAACACGTCTTCGATGGCAGCTATCTCTTGCATAGAGGGAAGTTCTGATCCGGCAATGACACCTATCGCTAATTCTATTTCCTGTTGCGCCCGACTGATAGAATCTAGGTAAGAGGTGTTGTGATACTGGGCAGCACCCTTGAGAGATGAAGAATACTGTTCTAGCACTGCTATGGCATCAGCACCCGCCCGTGAGTTTCCGTACTCCTGCCTGATTTTTTCAGACAGATTTAGGACGTGAATGTCGAGTTCTTCGGATACGGCGCTCAGTAAACCCGCACGTTCTTTGTAGTGTTCCGCCTGCCCTACGAGATCTATAAAACGGCTTTTCACTTTGAGTATGTGTCCCGGCTTGATGGTCTGTGCTTGAGACGCGTACACATCTCCGTATGCTTTCAGGATCGCAAGTCCGGATGTTTCCCCGAATCCTGTCGATAGCAGTTGTCTGTACTTAGACAGATCTCGCATCCCTATAACCCCGGCATCGACAAGGGGTTCTAAGACGCTCATAACATTTTGAGTGTCACGATAGAACGTGTCGAGGTTATTGAATATGACATCCTGAATTTCGCGAGGCATACCCAAGATAGCATTAGAAAAATTTGAGATTGCTTTCTGTTGACGAGGAGTGAACCTTGCCCGAGTGGCTTGATCCGCGAATACGATGCTTTTCAACGTCGGATTTACGAGCCACCCTTCTGCTATTCCCTGCCTGTAAATTCCGAATATGCTGGTGGTCGACCCCACAGTAGAACTCATAATATTTTCAAAACCACTACGAGCGCGGAACGCCATACCAGCAGCCCCTCCACCTCGATCTCCTGCTATTCCGAAAGTTTTTTCACTCATGCCTGTGAGTTTGAAACCTTGCTTCAAGCCGAAACCGACAGCAAATCCGAACGCTGCTACACCCTCTCCTATCAGTCCCTGTTGAGGTTCGAGGGGGAATCCTGTCTCGGGATCTCTTTCCCCCGTCGCAAAAGCCCGGCCTCCTTGCATCATCAGGGCGAACGTCAAGTCGAACTCCGGATGAAAACCGAACTCGCGAACTTTTATACCCATGCTTCTGACAAGAGTGTTGTTACGTTTAGCGCGTACAAAACGTAAATTGTCAAAGGATTGATCGAGATTCTCTCTAGCGATGCGAAGATCGTCCTGTAGGTTTATTACTCTCTGACTGTTTGGTGATTCTATTTTAGCTCGTTCGATAGCCTTTCGTATCTCTGCTACTCGATCCCCGGCTTCGTTGTAAGCGTTGGTGTTTTTTACAATCTGTTGATTGTAGTGTGCGCGATCCGTGCGGAGGTTCGCTTTCGTCCGATCTCTTCCTACCGCTCGTGCGATACTGTTGATACGAAAGTTAGAAAAGATTTTGAAATCTTCTGAGTTTTTCAACAGTTCACGGGCTTTCGCCGTAGCGTCGATGGCTAAATCCGTACCGGCCTCTGCCTGCGCCATACGTGCGAGTGTTTTTGTAGGCATGAACGTAAGAGGTATGTCGAGGTTCTTTGCCGAACGATAGGCATACTGCCCCATGCGATACATGTTCATGCCGAATACAAAGGGTGCTGCTGTGCCCCGTGTAGCTCCGATTATGACGGCACCTTCTAAAACGTACGCCCCTAATTTCTGAGACCAGTGGAGATCGTCGAACATAGCTTCGAAAAGATCTTCTGCGAACTTTTCACCTACGAACTGACGTACAAATTGTCCGTTCTCAGTCTTTTCATTGAGGCCGAGACGGTTGAACTTCTCTTCCCCGTAAAGAACAAAAAGCTGTTCACGGATCATGTCGTTTACGAATGTTGCACGATTAGAGAATAGCTGACTTTTCTTGAGGTCTGCGAGATCCCTCTGTACGTCCGCATCTGTCGGAGCGAATCCCTCTGCGCCGGGCAGCTTTTCATAGAGGTACGACGACGCCATCGTAGTGTACGTGGGCAGATAGTGGCGAACCCCTAGCTCACTCACGGATGCGAGGTTGTATATACGCTCCGCAAAGATGTCTGCGAAATCTGTGCCTAGAGTTTGCAGTAGGGCATCACGTATGTCCGGGTCTGACGGTCCGTCAGGACGAGATACTATGAACTCTCGAATACGTGCCTGTCCCTCTGACTGATTTTGTATTTCGTTTTGTGTGCCTAACCCGCCAAGATACTCGAATATAAAACTGGGTATATCACCAAATCTGGGAAGTCCTGTAACTCGATCTACCGGATCGATAAAGAACGGTCCATCTGTCTTCGGTGTGATGTACTTTTCCTGTGTCTCAGACGGAATGATGACTGTTCTGTCCGCCGGATCGAGGGGGAAACCTCCTGTTTCGATGAAGCCTTGAAAACGAGGATCTGTCGACCCTTCAGAAAATCTGTCGAAAGTCGCACGCAGTTGGCCGTTTGTGTCTCGGGCGGCGTTGAGTATAGCTATCTGATCAGGGGACGGGCTACCGGCTTTCTCCGCCGCCGCAGCCTCTTTTAATACGGCGTATTCGTCGTTCGGAATGATGCTCAACTCCCCGGTGTCGGACAAGTCACCGAAAAGCGTGTTCATGTCCACCTCTCCCGAGATGGCCTTTTCGAACATATCCTCTCTGGCTTGTGCAGGTAGCTCCGCCTTCAAACGATCTATGTTTTCCTTTTCGAATCCGACTAGCTTTTCGTACGAACCAATCGTGCCCGGAGGGACAACACCCGGATCTTGCTGTCCTGTGACAGGTGGATCAGAGTCGTGTCGTAGGCCACGCGGAGTGATCGGGAATAGGTAGTTTCCGTCTGACTTCGTATTGATTTGCGTCACGGCATAGCCCTCAACAATTCATTGATTCTTTCTTGACTCAAGAGTTTACCATCTCTGCCTATAAACATAGGAACGCCATTTATAAAATCTATGGGGTCCGTGTTTAATCTAATGGCCTTCACTCTGTATATTTCCTCAGATACTGCTAACTGTCCGAACGTGCTTTTAGCAAGTGCTACGTTATATTTCTTTTTAAAATTAGCATCATTTATGGCTGCAAGAGGGCTTGCAAATCCTCTCGCGGCATACGCTTTCTTGAAACGCTCTACGTCTTCTAAACCTTTCGTAGCATTGACGACATCGTCGAAGTATCGCAGAACACGGAGTTGTTTGATCTGTGAGCGGCTAGGATTTATGAAGCGCTGTTGATTTCGTAGCCTCACGCGAATATCGAATAGTCGATTGTGGCGTGTCACAGCGTCTTCAGACTGCTGTATTAAATTTTCTACGACGGCTAGACGTGTGTTTTTAGTAGCAAGGAAGTCGGCGTTGACAGCCGCAAGAGCGGCGATGTAGTCACGTTCAGAAATACGCCCTGCTTCGTCCATCGTCTTCGCAAAGTTGTAAGCGAACTTGACAAGAGAAGACGCTAAAATCGCGTCGTTCTGTGCAAAGTCTTGCAACAAAAATTGTTCCGTGGCAGCTTCAATTCTTTCTCTGGATTCATCAGACACGTAATCATTCGGGTTGTATATTCCCAGTGTTTTGAAGGCCTCTTTACCTGCCTTGATGGTTTCTTGAGCTACACTGTTGTCTATAGTGAACAGATTTGCTAACGTCACCCTGACATCTTGAGTGAAGGCAGAGCCGTCAGAAGCTTTTCTGAGTGCATCTAATACTTGATTGCCTGTACGTAGGAACGCTCTGTCTGCAGCCATACGTGAATTTAGTTTCTTTTCGTCGAGGGGAACACCTGTCAAGGCTTCGAATAGGGAGTTCGATTGTGCCAGATTGACGGTGGTCCGTCCCGATTCCGCTCCGAGACCCTCTGGTACGTTGTCGCTCATAGCTATAGAAAGAATATCTAGCTGATGACCGCGATCCGTAATCCCGAAACGAGCGAATACCTGACCTATTTTAGCGGCCT
>Ga0098043_1000230_pt1 | contig 19006 bp, 7 predicted proteins | sample 9B_taG_FD_92581 | JGI IMG/M metagenome (GOLD analysis project Ga0098043, IMG submission 92581) | Marine viral communities from the Subarctic Pacific Ocean - 9B_ETSP_OMZ_AT15188_CsCl metaG | ecosystem: Environmental > Aquatic > Marine > Oceanic | place: Subarctic Pacific Ocean | collected 2015-01-10 | reverse complement strand
CGCTATTTATAGAATTAGCTAACGATGAAAATGTAGTCTTAAGAAATTTTGGTATTAGAGCTACTGAAGCAAACATTATAAGGTTATCAGACGATCAAAGATACTTTATGTGGGGTTCTAATGGCAAAAAATTAATGACAATACCATTTGATGAAAATCCTTATTCAGCATTTGCTGCTTTTTTAAAGACAGACGAAGGTGTACAAATATACAAGTCTATCGAGAAAAAATTTAAATAACAGGTAATTATAATAATAGGTGGTTACTCACGTGGCCACCTAATTATTAACATAATAAAATTAACATGGCAATAAACGTAAATCAGGTTTATAGTACTGTATTAACAATACTAAACAAAGAACAACGAGGATACATTACTCCTGACGAGTTTAATAAAATAAGTACTCAGTCACAATTAGAGATTTTTGAACAATATTTTGAAGATCTTAATCAACAGTTGCGTGTGCCACAAGCCGATGTAGATTATTCAGATAGGATAGAAAATATAGATGAAAGAATAGCTATATTTAAAACTTTTGGTAATGCTACTTATGACAACACTACTACACCAACAAATCCCTTTTGGAATTTACCAGCTATAGATAGTTATGGTAACACAATTTTATATTCAGGTGTTGAACCTACAAACCCTCCATTTCCTTCAACAACAGTTTCTTTTTATAGACTAGGAACTATAACTTATAATTACTTAGGTATTCCTACAGAAATACAAAGGTTACAAAGAAGTGATTATTATCAAATACAAAAATCTCCCCTCACTAAAGCTACTAATAGCTTTCCTAATTATCTTTACGAAAACAATAAACTTTACATTAGCCCTAGCACTATAGTAAGCGCTGGAGATATAACTGTAGATTTTGTAAGAAAACCTAGAAATGTTGTTTGGGGTTATTCTTTAGGTCAAGTAGGTCAATATATTTATGACCCAGCTACATCCCAAAATTTTGAGCTATCAGAATCTGAACAAACTGCTTTAATAATTAAAATATTATTATATGCTGGTGTTGTTATAAAAGATCCTCAGCTTATACAAGTAGCTGCTGCAGAAGAACAAGCTACAGAAATAAATCAAAAAAGTTAATACAATATGGCTATACAACCACCAAGCGACGGATTAATAACTGAAAATGCACAACAGTATTTTCAAGGATCACAAGGGTTTAGAGGTGATGCTGGTAATAATACTGGTCAATCTTTTACTACAACTTTTGATACAGATCTTTATTTAGGCGATTGGAATCCTACTGGTGTGGATTATGGTCTAAATAATTTTAAAATATATACTAGTCCTACCGCAATACCGGGAACATGGTCTGAATGGGTTACAGCTTTTACAGTTACAAACGGTAAAACAGTTACTCTTACGGCTGCACCAGGTGCTAATCAATATATAGTTGTACAATTAAATATATTAACTGGTGGTAAATACGCCTCTACAGAAGCTGAAAAAGCATATGGCCAAGCCACAGAAAATAACTATGGAAGCTATCAATACACTAAACTTAATGATGTAATTAATAATTTTTTAGTTGCATATGTTGGAGCAGGAAAATTAATTCCTAGTGTAAAAAGAACAGATGTAATATTTCATGCTAAAAGAGCAATGCAAGAATTTAGTTATGATACTTTAAAAAGTATTAAATCTGCAGAATTATCTATACCTTCAAGCTTGACTTTAGTATTACCTCAGGATTATGTTAACTACGTTAAATGCTCTTGGGTTGATAGACTAGGTGTTTTACATCCTATCTATCCTGCTAACAATTTGACAATGAGTCCTTACTATACACAGGCACAAGACTCCGCTGGTATACCTACTCAAGATAGTTATGGTAACGATATAGAAACTGAATCTAAAACTCAAGATAGATGGCACACAGCTAATACAAATTGGATCAATGGATTTTTCAATTCAAATGATTTTACAAATGATATGTGGGCTTACAATGCTGATATGTTTGGATTTTGGGGAGGAAGATTAGGCCAACAATATGGCATTGATCCTCAGTATCATCAAGTAAACGGTTGGTTTAATTTAAACGAAAGAGAAGGTAAAATTTCTTTTTCATCTGATTTAGCTAATAAACTTATAATACTTGAATATGTTTCTGATGGATTAGCGTCAGACCTAGATACTAAAGTTCCTAAGCTAGCAGAAGAAGCTATGTATTCTTACATTATTCATGCTGTAATATCCACAAGAATAAATCAACCAGAATATGTAGTTCAAAGATTACGTAGAGAAAAAAGTGCTAAATTAAGAAATGCAAAGATAAGATTATCTAATATCAAACTAGATGAAATAGTTCAAGTTATGAGAGGTAAATCTAAATGGATAAAATAATAATACATGGCTGAAGTTAAAAATGCTTTTATAAAGTCCAAGATGAATAAAGACCTAGATGATAGGTTAATACCATCTGGAGAATATCGCGATGCACAAAACGTTCAGATAAGTAGATCAGAAAGTTCAGACGTAGGAGCATTAGAAAATGTATTAGGTAATAAAGAAATATTGTTTTCTAGCAATCAAGTTAGTTTTTCTACACTTGTAGGAGCACCAAATATAAAATGTATAGGTCAATTTGTTGATGAAAACAATACAACAATATATAGTTTTTGGACTGATTACTTTGATGTTCAAGCAGAAGATAGAATAATTTATAGTCCAAGTGCTAAAAATTATATTCTAGCTTACAACATTAATGGCGGTGATAATTATAAAGTTTTAGTTGAAGGTGCTTTTTTAAATTTTTCTCAAACAAATCCTATTATAGGTGTTAACATTATAGAGGGTCTTTTGTTCTGGACAGATAATAGAAACCAACCTAGAAAAATAAATGTTAATTTAGCAAACCCAGCGAACAATCCATCAAACACTTATTTAGCGCCAACTTACTACACTGATGAAGATTCTATTTCAGTGTCTAAGTATAATCCTTATGAGTGTATAGAGGTTTTAAACGCTAGTATACAAGCTGCTGCAATAGTTGCTACGGCTGGTTTAAATGGAGGTGTTACAAATTCAAAAGCTCTTACTTTAAATACACCAACTCAAGTTACAGGACCAATAACTGTTGGGTTAGGTGTTACGGGTACTAATGTAAAAAGTGGTACTATAGTTACCAAAGTAAACAGTCAAACATCTATAGAAACAAACAAAGCCAATACACTATCAAATGCTGTTACTTTAAGTTTTAAAGGTTTAGAAACCACAATGTATGATGTTACTTCAGCAAAATTACCTGATGGCACTACAAATAACCCTTATTATGATCAAAACTACGGAGGTGATCCACAGTTTTTAGAAGATAAATTTATAAGATTTAGTTATAGATTTAGATTTGATGATGGTGAATATTCTATATTTGCACCATTTACTCAATCAATGTTTATACCTAAACAAGATGGTTATTTTAAAGGTGATGATGAAAAGCTTACTTATGAAAGTACAGTGGTAGATTTCATGGAAAACAAAGTAACCAAAATAGATTTACTTATTCCTCTTCCTGCTACAAGATCTGTATTACAAAACACAACAACTTCCCCTATAAAAATTACTGAAATAGATATTTTATATAAAGAATCTGATGGCCAAGCTATAAGGGTTGTTGACACTATTAAAGTAGAAAACGCAACACCTTGGAACTCTGATCCAACAGATAATGTATTTATTTACACTTACGAATCTACAAAACCTTATAAAACTTTACCTGAAAGTGAATTAATTAGAGTTTATGACAGGGTTCCTGTAAGAGCTAAAGCTCAAGAATTAATAAGCAATAGAGTAGTTTATGGAAACTTTCAAAACAAACATACGCCTCCCGCGTCATTAGATTATCAAGTAGGTATTTCAGATAAATTCGCTAACAATGTTAGTTCTAGTAACTACTCTACAAGCGAATACCCTAACCATACTGTTAAACAAAACAGAAATTATCAAGTAGGTGTAGTGTTGTCTGATAAATTTGGTAGACAATCAACTACAATACTTTCTAACAATCAAGCGACACAACTTATAAATGGGTTTGGTGCTGATACTGTTTATAGTCCTTATCGTAAAACAACTGATACTGTTGCACCGGATTGGCCAGGTGAATCTTTAAAAGTTTTATTTAACGAAACAATTAGTAGTAATTCACCAGCTTTAGTAAGTAGACAATTAGGTACACCAGGTTTATATAATTCTGATAAAACAAGCGCAAACTATAACCCTTTAGGATGGTACTCATATAAAATAGTTGTTAAACAACAAGAACAAGAATATTATAACGTATACCTACCAGGTGTTATGAAAGGTAATCCAGATGCTACAAATGTAGGAGGTGATTTATCTAATATTGTTTTAATAAATGATAACATAAATAAAGTACCTAGAGATCTTAACGAGGTTGGTCCACAGCAAACTCAGTTTAGAAGTTCTGTTCAGTTGTTTGGTAGAGTTGAAAACGATTCTATAACAACTAGCACAAGTGGTAATAAACAATTTTATCCTGAAAGATTTTCAGACACAGTTAGTATTATACAAGATATGAGAGGGTTGTTTGATGAGTTACCTACTGTAACTATAGCTCCTTCAGTAAAACTAAATGGATTTTATAACGCAAAGTCTAACCCTTTAATAGGTCAAGTTATTACAACAGAATCATTTGGTGTGTTGGCTGATACCACTAGTCCATATGATACTTTAGATAATTTAGCTATTTTTGAAACAGAACCTGAAGTTTCTAGGTTAGATATATATTGGGAAACTTCTACTACAGGTTTAATATCAGATCTAAACACAGCGGTAGCTACAGATACAGGTGGCGCACAAACTACAAACGCTTTTACTTTTTCATTAAATGAAGGTGAAGTAAGTGGTACAACAGTGGCTGGTCCTTTTTATGGTGAAGATATTGTTGGAGCAAGAATAAATGATGCAAGAATAGATGTAAATCCTGCTAATGGAGACTGGTCTGTTGTTAACAATCCAGGAACAAATGTAACAAGTAGATTTACTTTGATTGAGTCTGGATCTGGAACCGCTCAATCACCTTACGCTTATACATTAAAAACTAGCGATACTTTTTACTATGGTGCTGATGCTACTGTTGTTGAAAACTATACGTTTAGCTTTACATATGATACTGGTGGAACCCGAACAACACCACCTGTTAAAACTGGTCAGTTACAAAACATAGCGCCAACAATAGATGGTGCATGTCCTAGAACTATTGCAGTAACAACGTCTAACTTACCTACTATAGTAACTTTAACTGGTAAAAATGGATCAGCAGATACAAACAGAGATACTGACGATTTAACCTGGTCTATTGTTTCTCAAACACAAAACTCGTCTTCAGTTAACATATTTACCATAACAACCACTAACAACCAAGGTGTTATTACCGCGGCTACAGGTGCAGGTACTTATATAGTTACTGTTAAAGTAACAGACGCAGGTGGATTATCATCAGCTAATTGTGTTTTAACTATTACGATAGGTCAACCAGAGGTTCCTAGTAGATTTAAAATACCTAACATTGCGCCGTTAAACGATGGTGATGGAATTAGATATTATTTTGCAAACAATTATACTAACTTAGATCAAGATATAGGCTCTATTGGTAATCAATATATATATGGAACATCATTAGTAAGCCCAGCAACAAGCAATTCCTCACTTAAATGTACTAACCCAGGGGATAATGGTAATTACCAGTTTTTAAGAAATAAAATATCAGCTGGTTTAGGTGCAGGTGAAGGTGCTTTTTATGTACAATTTTTTGCTGATGCACCAGCAACAACACCATCAACTACATCGCAAACTTTTAATCCTGTTTCAGCGGTGGTAGAATATAGAGTAAATTCCGCAGCGACTTGGTCAGTGGCTGTTGATATAGATGGAACAACAACTAATACTAAAGCAGCGTTTAATGGTGCCGCTTCAAATGTTCCGACTGGTGAAGGAGGGATGATTGCCACTAGTGGTAACAATAATGAAATGACTTTATCTGGTACAACAGGTGGATCGTCAGGTGTTAAAAGAGTATTTGCTTTTGATATACCAGGTGAATACAGAATAACAATGGGTGCTTTAAATGGTCAAGCTTGTAATTACGCAGACTGTACAGTACAGAAAAACACACAAGTATCTCAAGGCTTTACAATGGGTGATTATAATTATGCGGGTGGTGTAAGTACACCTCAACAATATCAATACACGGTAAATGGTAGTACTTATTATGCTAAAGAACATGTAACTAAATATGTAACGCAATTATATACTGATTTAGCTTTAACAACTCCCGCTACGTTAACTCAAGGAACTTATACTTTCTTTAGACCAAATGTAAACTGGGAGTATACTAAAAACGGATCATACACTGCAACATTTAATTCATCAGCACAAAGAACTAGTGCGTCTACACCAGTAGTCTACTAGTAATAAAAAAAATAAATAAGTGATAATAATATGGGAGCTATTATAGAAGTAAAATACTTTAATTCTTTTCTATTGAAAAAGACCTATAACAACGCTACAAGCGCGCCGGGGTGGAATGGTTCTTTTGGTATACCTACCGGAGTTGCAGGTACCTACCCTGTATTTAATAATGTAGACAACGCTAACAGTTGGGCTATAGAAGAAGCTAGAATAAGAGGTGGATATAATAACACTAATGTAGATTATGGTGTTAAAGCTTATTTAGTAGAAGATGAACCTAATTCTTCTGTTAGATTTAATTCTATGATTTACTCTGGAATTTTTAATTCAAGAACAGGTGTAAACGATTCTAATGTATTTTCTGTTGGTACAGACATTACTAAATCAGCAGATCCTATAAATGGTTCTATTCAAAAATTATACGCTGAAGATACAGCGTTAATTATGTTTCAACAAGATAAAGTTAGTAGAGCACCTATAGATAAAGATGTTATATACAATGCTGAGGGCGGTGGAAGTTTAACAGCTTCTAATATGGTTATAGGTGATATAATACCTTTTGCAGGTGAATATGGTATTAGTAATAATCCAGAAAGCTTTGCAGTATACGGTTACAGAAAATACTTTACTGATAAAAATAGAAATGCTGTTTTAAGATTATCTAAAGATGGTATAACTGAAATATCTAATTATGGTATGATAGATTACTTTAGAGATCAGTTTGGTTCTTTAAACACATCTATATACGGAGCTGGTAAAGCTATTGGAGCTTATGATGTTTATAATAAACAATATGTGTTATCTTTACAACAAAGTCCTAAAGCACCGGATGGTCAAGTAAACCCTTCACCAACTACAGCTACGTTAGCTTTTGATGAAAGAGTTTTAGGTTGGACTAGTTTCTTTTCATACGTACCTGATCAAACCCTGAGTTTACAAAGTAATTATTATAGTTTTAAAAACGGCGGTTTGTTTAAACATTATGATATAACACAAAATAGAAATACGTTTTATAATACAGCGTATGACTCTTCTATAAAGTTTGTATTTAATCCTAGTGTAAGCTTGTCTAAGGTATTTAAAACAGTTAACTATGAAGGTGGAAATGGTTGGGAAGTTAGTAAGTTTGAAGCAGCAAGATCTTTTGAGCTAGTTGATTCATGTAAACCAGTATTAAGTTACAACGACGGGGCTTACGATTCTGCTACACCACCTAACACAGGTACCGCGGCGGTAGTACAACCAATATTCCACGCAGGCTTTGTAAAAAAAGAAGGTAAATATTTTGCTAACTTAGTTAACTCAAGCTCTGCAACAGCAGGTGAAGTTATCTTTGGCGCATCAATGACTGGTGTTAAAGGTTACTATGCAACTGTTACAATAGAATCAGACACAACATCTAGGGTTAATCCTATGGAGTTGTTTGCTGTTTCATCTGACTACGTAGAGTCATCATATTAAATTAAATTAAATGAATACAAGAACATTAACCGGTTCTGATTATGAAATATTATCAGACTGGTGGAAAGCATGGGGTTGGCCTGTAATGGCAAAAGATATGTTACCTGACAATGGAACGGGTGGAATAATGGTAGAAAATAAAGGTGAAAATATAGTAGCTGGATTTTTATACTGGAGTAATTCAAAACTAGTATGGCTTGACTGGATCATATCAAATCCTAATGCAGATAAAAAAATACGTAAACAAGCTATAGAAATGTTAATACTTACAGCAGAACAAATGGTTAAAGATGCTGGTAGTAAATACATGATGTCAATAAGTAGGAGCAATAGCTTATTAAAAATACATGAAAAAATCGGATGGAGTATAGATAAAACACCATCACACGAAATGATAAAAGTTATAATTTAAAATTAAAGTATATGGCGGTAGTAACAGCAGCCGTTGCGGTAGGAGCAACAGCAATAGGTGGAGCAGTCCAAAGTGGACAAGCGCATAAAGCTATGCGTAATGCTCGAGACGCAAAAAATGCAGCTGCAATAAAAGTAGAAGAATTAAGAAATGCAAGACAAACTATTATTAATCCTTATTCAGGTGTAACTGATTTGTCTAGTATGGCAGAAGACTTATCGGGTATGATGAGTAATCCTTTTGAAAGTTTAGGTGTTGCTACTCAAGCCGCTGAAATACAGGCTGAAGAAGCAGATATATCTTTAGCTAATACCTTAGATATGTTGCGTGCTACAGGTGCAAGTGCCGGTGGTGCCACTGCTTTAGCTCAAGCCGCACTATCTAGTAAGAAAGGTGTAAGTGCAAGCATAGAACAACAAGAAGCTCAAAACGAAAGATTAAGAGCACAGGGTGAACAAAACTTAATACAAGCCCAAGTAACAGAACAACAAAGATTACAAGGTATTGCTATAACAGAAGGTCAAAGAGTACAACAGGCTGATGCTCAAGGAAAAATATTTGAATTTCAAGCTAGAGAAGATAGACAAAACTCTGATATTTCTTATCAAATATCTAAAGAAACAGGTGCTGCACAAAGAGAAGCTGCTTATAGATCTCAAAGAGACGCGGCCACGTCTGGAATATTTACAGGTATAGGTAGTATAGCAGGTGGATTAGCAACGGCAGGTATAACCGGAGGAGTGGACATTGGTACAAACGCTGCGGGGAAAATTGGACTAGTTAAAATATAATAATTATGGGATATAAAATACCAGGAGCAGATTTTACAGTTTCTCCACAGACACAAAACAATGTAGCTAAAGATTTAGGTATGCAACTTGGAAGAATGTTTGCATCTATAGGCCCAGCGTTTGCAGCTCAACAAAAAGAAACAAAAAAGCTTAATCAAATAAGAAGTGATTACGAAACAACCATTATGGTTGAAAATCAAAAAGTAATTGATACTCAAATAGCTGCAGGTGAAAAACAAATACAAGATAAAAGTGTTTTTGATCAGTGGTCTAAAGAGGTTATTAAAAGAGGTAAAGCCGCCACTCAAGCTCAAATAGATATTAGATTTGGTGATTTAACGCAAGAACAAAAAGACGAACAACTTGGTATAATCAGTGATTTTAACATGTATAACAATAAAAGTCTAGAACAAATAGCTGGTCTTACAGGTGATATAGGCGCGTGGTCAGATAAAGATAAAAGAAAAAATATGGTTGTTGTGGGTGATTTAAGAAATGGAGAATTTATTCTAAACACTATGACTATGGATTATCTTTCAGGTAAAAATGTTACAAGCATATATGGTAAAGGTGCTACAGCTACAAAAACGTTAAACGTGGATGGAGATGATAATGAACTACATAGTGTTATTACTGTACCTAAAAATGGTTCATACATTACAACAATGAACGGTAAAAATAGTTCTTTTAAAGATGTTATAAATACGGGTATACAAGAAGGTAATATAAAAGAAAGTGCTGATGGAAAAAGTTATATTTTTGAAAGAAAAATAAACTTAAATGCTTATGGTGGTGAAGATGGATTTGACTTTGTAATTGAGCCGCTAGCTGAAATAAATCCAACAAAAATACTAAAAGATTCTAATTTTTTAGACTCCGAAGGCGCTTTAAAACCAGGGTCATTAGTGAGGACTAATAGTGATGATGTAGAAAGTCCACCTAAAACATATCAAACTACTGAAAGTTTAGCAAATAAAAAAATTGGTATAAGTACTTATGAATTTTTTGATATGCAATTGTTAGAAGATCCTAATGGTACTTTTATGAAAACAGTAAACGCAGAAGCGTCAGCATTATTAGAAAACAAAAGACCTGAGGTTAGAGCAACTAATTTTGCTTTAAGATATGACATAAGTAATGTAAAAAATTGGAATGGAGGAAACTATAAAAATATACAAGATTTTTTTATAAATGCACCAGAAGCTGATGTTAAAAGTTTTGTAAACCAAGGTGTTAAACAAAAAATATATGAAACGTTTAATAAAGCTACCGGTAACAAAGGTGAAAGCTTAGTGCCTTTAAAAATAGATGAAAAACTTAAAGACTATTTAGACAAAAATAATATAACAAAAGCTAACGGAAAAGAGTATAAAGTAAATGAAGAAATATATACAAGAAAAAACTATAAAGTTGAGTCTGATTTAAGTAAAACTGGTAGTGATAAAATAAATGTTTATCAAAATACTTTAGATCAATTAAACGCTCCAGGTGCAAACCCAAAAGATATTCTAGCTAGTCCAATATCTGTTCCGGGTGGTAATAAAATAGGTTATGATCCAATTTCAGGAAAGTATGTTGTTTATAAAAGTGATGGTACGCCAGGTGATATAACTTTAGAGCTTGACCAAGTTAAATTACAGTTACAAAGAGGAATTTAATAAAATAATAATATATGGAAATATATATAGTAGACGGTAGAGAACTTACTTTAGAAGAGTTTGAAGCTTTAGCAAAAGCTGCAGGTTTAAATACCGAACAATATAAAGCTTTATACAATGTAGAAGTAAAGCAAGACCCCAATGCTCAGGATGCGGCTGCGGGAGAGGACAAAGCATCCTTATCGCCGGAATCACAATTGGCAAATACTACATCGGGGTGGGAAAAATGGAAAGTTGAAAATCCAGAACTGGTATCTAGAGGTGATTTTGAATATCAAAAAAAATTAAAAACATATAGAAAACAGGTAGAGGATTTAACAAACAGCATTAAAGCTTATAACGAAAATCCTGATAATATAGATTTTTCTAATTGGAAAACTGTTATTAATCAAAGTGAAGATGCTGTTAAGTCGTATTTAGCTCAGGAATTTCCTTTTTTAAGAGCAGAAGATGGCACTATAGGTAACGCTATAAAAGTACAATTAGCTAATGGAGAGTTTAAAGAAATTGATTTAAAACCTATATTTAGTGGTCAAAGAAAACAAGCTATAGAGGTTATAAAAGAAATAAACGCAACTAAAAAAGAATATAAAGATAAAGAAATTATTCAAGCTAATATGAATAATTTAGCAGGTAGTATAGAAAGATCTGGTAATGTTAACGCTGTTAACGCTTTATTAAAAGATAACACACCTTATCAACTTGAAAAAACAATAGTACCCGGCAAGTCTTCTACTGGATTACAAGGCGTATCTACGCCTGATACTATCATGTATAATGTATTAAAAGATGGAGAAATAGTTAGCTCTTTACCTATAAATAAAGTTGATGATTTTTTAAGAGATAATATAACTGAAGTAGAATTTGATGATATGCTTAAAACTTCTGTAAAAGCTATAGATGAAATGGCTGCTTTACAGAGAGCTTATATAGAAAGAGAATCTAAAATTATAAAAGTAAAACCAGAAACTAAAGTAAAGTATTATAAAAAAAATTATCAAAACGATGTATTAGATTTAGTAACATCTTTAGGTGGTTTTAGTCAAGAAGAGTTAGATGAAATAGAAGCATACATAACAGACATTCAATCATCAAGTGTAAATGTCGAAGCTGCTAGAACTTATGGTGACAAGTTTGATAGACAAGCTGCAGCTTATATGAGTCAACAAGGTTTATCACCTAATGAAATAATAAGTAAACTTACATCTTTAGAAGGTTTATCTGCGGATATTAAAAACAAGTTAGTACAACGAGGTTTTATTAATGAAATGAAAGAAGTTGTTACTAAAGGTATAAGCAATATAGCATTACAAGAAGCTAAAGAAGGTTCTAAAACTTTATTGCAAAACGCTCTTACTGATACAGATCAAAACTATTTATTAGATTTAGCAAATTATCATAATAAAAAGATCATTGATGAAAAGAAAAAAATAACTTTAGAAAGTTTTGGTGGACTTGAAAATGATGAGCTTAAAGAATTACTTACAATAGCAGGATCAACTAAACGTAGTGATCTTTTATTAAGAGAAAGAAACCTTGAAAAAGATATGCCAAAAGCTGTAAAAGCTTGGGAGGATTTTTATAATCCAAAATTTACAACATTACAAAAAGAGTTTGGAAATTTACTTAATCAACTACCACCAACAGTTATTGTAGAAAGTAGTGAAACACCCTCAGGACCTTTATTTAAAATAGATAGTACAAAAGATTTAGGTGATACTGAAAACAAAAGAGTAAATAATTTAATAAATAAAATTACGGCTTTACAAAGTACATATCACAACTTAGTGTTTGATGCTAAAAATTCAAAAGAAAAAATTATAAACAATTATAGCACTGTTAAATCTCAAATAGCAGAGTATACTAAAAATGATTATATAATAGACGAGGCCAACAAAGAATATGGTTTATTTAATTTAGTAACTAAAGATGTTAATGATGCTTTTTCGCAATTGTTTTTAACTGTACCTACCTTGCTTAACTCAGAATGGGCAATTAGAAGAGAGAAACAGTTAAAAGATAAAAATAATTATTATAAAGAAATGGTTGATCCAGAGTTTAGTTTAGAATATATAACTAGAACTTTAGGTCAACAGTCAGCTAACATTACTATGGCTATAGCAACTGCTGGAACAGGGTCTGCTTTAGGTTTAACTAACGCGGCTATAGGTAATGCTATTGGTGTAACCTTTGGTTTAAGCTCTGGTACTCAAACTTTTAGAGATTTAAGTATTCAAAGAGATGCTGCTGAAGAGGCAAAACTATTAGCGGTTAAATACAAAAAAGCTTTGGATGCTGGTGAAATAAGCGAGTATAATTACACTATAGCTATGAAAGATATAAATACCACTATAGCTATGGGTAAATTAACCGATAATCAAATACTAGGTGCGGCTGTTGCTAATGGTGTAATAGAGGGAACGCTTACTAAATATATAGGTACTGCTTCAAACAGTATAGCTTTAGTTAAAAACTTTACTCAAGTTGATCGAGCTACTATTGCAAAAACTTTATTCCAAGGTAATCCTACAAAATTTTATGAATTTATAGGTAAACCCTTAGTCACTAGAACAGGGTTGGAAGTTGTAGAAGAAGAACTTATATTTGGTGGTCAACAGTTTGTTACTGAAGCTGGTATTTTAGGAAGAGATATAGATAGAGAAAAGTTTTTTAAAGGAGCTAATGATACTTTTTGGGCTACAGTAGTTACTGCAGGTATGTCACAATCTACTGGTATAGTTTACAGTGGCATGAACGCTTATGGTATAACAAAAAAATATGAAAAAGCTTTAAACAAAAGTAATTTTGTTTTAAATGATTTATCAACATCTATACAAAACCTTACAGATTCAAAAACAGATCAAGAAACAAAAAAAGTTTTGTTGTTCCAGTTTCAAGAGGAATTAAAAAACATGGGATTAGCTATTGATGAAAATTCTATAGATCTTTTAAACTTAAGTAAAGAAAATAAAAACGGAGAGTCTGATTTAAAAACATTAATAGGTGTCCAATTAGTTAAGCAAGATTATTTAAGAAGTTTAGGTATTGAAGGTGGAACAAAAGCAGAACAAGAATCTGCTTTAGAAACGTACAAAGCTACACTAACTAAAGGTCAATTAAAAAATTTAAATGATACATTAAATGCTTTTGATACTCAAATAAATAATATAAAAGAAAAAGCTAGCAAAGCCTCTAACTATGATGTGGCAAAAGAAGCGTTAGGTAATATTTATACTATTTATGATGAATCATTTAAAAATGATAATGATATAGAATATAAAGCTGCTAATACACAAGGTAAACTAGTTAAAATAATAAACGCTTTAAGAGAGGATATACGTTTACAAAACATTGAAAATGCTAAATCAAACCCTTTTATTAGACAACAGGTAGAGCCTGAAATTGGACCTAAGCTATCACCTAAACAACAAGAAAAGCTTTATGAAAAGTTTGGTAACCAAATGGCTTTACAAAAAGGTAGAGGTTTTAGTACTCAATTAAACGTAGATAGACAGGCTAACATATTATTAGGAAATGATTTAAAATCAGTGAGCGTTGTGGGGTATAAAACCGACGACGAGCTAGTAGCTAGATTAGAGGCAGTTGGTTTAAAAAAAGGTAGTCAAGATTTTATGGAAGCTTTTAATAAGCTAAAACAAGGAAAAGCTTTTGGTCTTGTGTTTGGTAAAACTATTATAACACAAAACGAAGAAGCTATGAATGCTGATCTTGAAAATGGTGTTGTAAGAGCTGGTACAGTTGTGCTGCACGAGATTAATCATATTATTGACGATGCTCAAATGAAATCTCCTGAATCAAAAAAGAAATATTTTGACAACTTATTTACAGCTGCATCAACAAGTAGTAACAAAGCTTTAGTAAATATACACGATCAAACCGTAAAGTTAATGAATCAAATTTACGGTGACAAAGAAGGTGATAATAAATTAAAATGGCAAGACGAGTATACTAAATATTTACAAGAGCAATTATATGCTTATGAAGATTTTGTTCAAATAGAAACAGATGATAGCTTTCTTACTAAAATCTTTAATAGTACAAACCCAGCTAATTTAAATACACCTGAAAAAGCTTTAAATTATTTAGCCGCTAACAACGCTGCTTTTAGAAGAGGTAAAATTTCTAAATCTACACAGCAAGCTGTTGAAGAATTTAAAGGAACTAACAGTGTTAAAGAGTCTGGTAGAGATATAAATGATTTAGCCAGAGATTATAAAGCTTTACCTGTTGATCAAAGAGCTAGTTTTTTATTAGATACTGATTTTTATAGGCAATATAAAAACACATCGCTAGCGGCTATGGGCTTTAACATTAATAAAGGTGATATAGCCACAGAGCAAGCGGAGGGTTTTGCTGTTGATGCTTTTGATAGGGTAATAAAAAGTTATAAACCAGAAGATGGTTCATTTACTAATTGGATATATTCAACTGTTGGTAGAGAGGGTAGAGCTAAAATAGGTGAAGAAATAGAAAGAAAAAAAGGTTTAGTTCGTCAGAGTCAAGCTCAAGAACAAACTAGATTAGTTGCTAAAGAAACAGCAGAAGATGCTGTGAGCTTAGAAGAAAGAAAAAAATCAGAGGGACCAGGTAAATCTCTAGTAGATCCAAGAAAACTACCAGGAGTACCAGCAAACATTGATAACCTTGTAGAAGTTAATAAAAATGAAATTGTAATAAACCCTGAGTCTAGATCTTATACTACAGATTTTAGAAGTATATCAGATCAATATGGTTCTAAGGTAGCAGGTGAAATTTATGGTATAAATCCTAGTAAACTTAAAAAAGGTGCTGATCTTACTTATGGACAAAATAAAATAGTTGATGGTAGAAAAGTAAGTTCTGAAGCTGAAAGAATACAAAGTGATTATGTAAATGTTCAAGATGCTAAAAAATTAATTTCTTTATTTCCTGAATTTAATATAAGCACACCGACAGCTGTAACTACAGAGCAAGGTCAAGAAACTAAAGTTGACAAAGATGTACAAGGTAGGGCGTTAGGTATCGCCCCTAGTGTACAAAATTATTTTTATGAAAACTATACTGATCCTAGAGCTTTAAATAAAGAAACTAAAAAAGATGCTATAACAAATCCTAAGGGAAGATCTAAAGGTAGTACTAGTCAAACACAAGTAAGAAGATTAAAACCTGAGTTTAGAGGAACTATATCTAATGAGACTATTAAAAAGTTACAGAATGACTTAGGTATAACCGCAAAAGGTGAATTTAATGTTCCACCTAAAGGTAAAGCAAGAACTGATTTTGGTAGATTACTTATAGGTCTTGCAAACTTAAAAGGAGCTATTGTAGCTAACACTGTTGTAGATCAAAAGATACAATCACTTATTAAGAAAGGTGAAATTAAATCTGTTAGAACTCCAGAGCAAATCACAGCAAGTACAAGAGCTGGTAGAAGTAAAATACAGTATAGTGATAAAACTGCTTCTGAGTATATTCTAGCAGCAATGCAAAAACTAAGAGTACTAGCTAAAGAAAGTGGTAATAAAAAAGCTACACGAGAAGGGGAGTTTTTAACTAGAGACATACCACAAACAAAATTAAGTGACGGTACAGAAAAAACTATAATAGATAGAGACAGATATTTATCCGATGAAGTTGCTGCGTTTGAAGGAGAAATGTTTTTAGAAGGTATGACAAGAGTGATAAATGATTTCTTAAAAACATATCCTGAATTTAGAAACTTTTTTAAACAGGCTACTGTGTTTGGAATGGATAGATCTGCGTTTGGTGTTGCGCCGCTTTATAATAAAAATATTCCTACTACTAAAAGTAAACAAGCTAATGTTAACAGAGAGTCAATGACTTCTAATAAAAAATTAACAAACGCTTATGTAAATGAAATTGAAAACAATACAAAAAGTTATGTAGCTAAACAAAAAAATAAAATACAAGTGCTATATGATTTTGCTAAAGCAGTTGAATCTTATTTAGAAACTAACAAAAAAAATGCATGGGTATTTGATGAGATTAGGGCTGAAGCAACTAACTCTCAACAATCTCCATTTAGAACATTATTCCCTGTTTATTTAGTTGAAGTAGATTTTCAAGGTAAACCACTGAGAAATGTTAAAGGTACAGAAGAACATTCAACTCCTCAAAATCAAATAGGAACATTGTTAATTCAAGCCGCAATTGATCAGGAAGTAGATGAAGTTTTTCCTATTGTAAAAGCTTTAGCTATGCAAGGTTGGTTATCAGACGATGTAGATAATAAGCTTAACGAAGATTATAGTAAATCTATGCCTTACAATTTACTTAAAACAGGTATAGAGCTTTACAACAAAGGTGAATTAAAATTACCTGATGGTACTTTAGCTGCTATAAGAATGAGTGAATCAGATGTTGATCTTAGTTTTCAAATGTATATTCCAACAGGTCAAACTTTATCTCAAATATTTTTTGGCACTGAAGATGTTAAGCTAGTAGATCAGAAACAATTAATGAGAGATTTGTTTAGCGGAAAAAGAACGCAAGCAGAGGTAAAACAAGAAGCTAAAAGATTAGTTAAAATACAAAATAAAGTTAATGAAACTTTTAAACCTGAAGCACCTGTAGCTATAGATAAAAACAACACAGCTGATAAAGCTATGGCAGACGCTAGAAATAGTGTTGAATATAAAGAGTCAAGAAAAGGTATTAGTGTGTTTGATTTTGATGATACGCTTGCGCAATCAAATAGCAACGTATTATATACAATGCCTGATGGAACAACAGGTTCTCTTACAGCAGGTGAATTTGCATTAGAAGCATCTGGGTTAACTGAGTTAGGTGCTGAGTTTGATTTCAGTGAGTTTAATGAAGTTAAAGAAGGTAGAAAAGGTCCACTAGCAGATCTTGCTTTGAAACGTCAAAAAAAGTTTGGTAGCCAAGATATATTTGTATTAACCGCTAGACCACAGTCTGCAGCTATAAATATTAAAAAGTTTTTAGATGAAATAGGTTTAAATATACCTTTAGCAAATATAACTGGATTAGAAAATGGTACAGCAGAAGCTAAAGCTGAGTGGATGATAGGTAAGTATGCTGATGGTTATAATGATTTTTATTTTGCTGATGATGCTTTTAAAAATGTAGAAGCTGTTAGAAATGTGTTTGATGTACTAGATATTAAATCAAAAGTACAACAAGCAAGGGTTAAGTTCAGTGAAAAAATAGACAAAGATTTTAACGACATGATCGAAAGAAACATGGGCGTTCCATCTGAAGCAACATACTCAGATATTGTAGCTAGACGAATGGGTAAAAATCAAAAAAGATTTTCATTTTTTATTCCACCTTCAGCAGATGATTTTAGAGGTTTAACAATGTACACGTTTGCTGGTAAAGGTAAGCAAGGTGAAGCTGATCAAGAGTTTTTTGATAAAGCATTAATAAAACCTTATATGGCCGGTGTTAATGCTATGAACTTATCTAAAAACAGAGTTAAAAGCGCTTATAAAGTTTTACAACAAACTAGCCCTAAAGTTAGAAAAAAATTAAATAAAAAGATTGGTGGCACTAAGTATACACATGACGCAGCTGTAAGAATTTATTTATGGAGTAAAGATGGAACTGCAATACCTGGTTTGTCTAAACGAGATCAAGAACAGATTGTGAAACTAGTAGAAGCAGATACTGATTTAGTAGCTTATGCAGAAGGAGTTAAACTAATCACAAAGCAAGATGTTTACCTTCCACCTTCTGAATTTTGGGATGGCACTACTATAGTAGGAGATTTATCTAAGTTAACTAAAGATGTTAAAAGAGAAGAGTATTTAAAAGATTTTTCACGTAATGTTGATATTATATTTAGTCCTAAAAACTTAAATAAAGTAGAAGCTATCTATGGTTTTAGAGTAAGAGAAGCTTTAGAAAATATTATATACCGAATGAAAACAGGTAGTAATAGAAAGGCGGGAGCTGATAGAATAGTTACAGCGTGGAACGATTGGACTAACAGATCTGTTGGTGCTATCATGTTCTTTAACAGAAGATCAGCGCTACTACAGATGTTGTCTGCTGGTAACTTTGTTAACTGGTCAGATAATAACCCAGCTAAAGCAGCTCTAGCTTTTGCTAATCAACCTCAATATTGGAAAGATGTAGTTTATCTTTTTAACTCACCTAAATTAAAAGCTAGAAGATCTGGTTTAGAAGGAGATATTAATGAAGCAGAAATAGCACAAGCCTCTAAAAAAGGTGGTATGGAAGGTGTGTT
>Ga0098043_1000229_pt1 | contig 19045 bp, 29 predicted proteins | sample 9B_taG_FD_92581 | JGI IMG/M metagenome (GOLD analysis project Ga0098043, IMG submission 92581) | Marine viral communities from the Subarctic Pacific Ocean - 9B_ETSP_OMZ_AT15188_CsCl metaG | ecosystem: Environmental > Aquatic > Marine > Oceanic | place: Subarctic Pacific Ocean | collected 2015-01-10 | reverse complement strand
GTTACATTTGCCGCGTCATCAAGAGGATTGTAATCATAATTACCAGTAAAATCTATATCTCCTTCTGTTCTATTAAATGCATCATCATATTGCTCTCCTAAACCTTTCATGCCACCAGATTCTCTTAATCTACTTTTACTTATTGGATCTAATCTTTTACCAAATGTACCACCTAAAGCACCCCCTAATAATACACTTGTGCCAATAATAGTAGCACTTTCAGCAGTAGTAGCATTGGGATCAAGTCTCATTCTAAATGGTTCAGTAGCGGCAACAACAGCACCAGTTTGATAACCAGTACGAAAAAATCTACGGAAGAATGAATAACCTCTAGATAATGGTAATGCAACATAGTTTACTGGATCACCTAATCCAGCTACAAGTGATGGTAATAGTTGACCTCGATTAGAACCTTCAATCCTTTCTCTTGCAAGTGTAGATCTATCAATCCTTTGTTTAATTACATCCATTTCAAATTTATTTCTAACTTCTAAAAAATCTGGTGCATATTCTTCATATCCACTTAGATTTTCTTCTGCAAAAGGATCGAAGTCTGGATCATAAGGTTTGTTAAATGCAGAACTATCTAATATTGCTTGTCCCATCAAAGGCCCAGCATATAACTTCCAATGCTCTGATACATCTTCTAAAAAACTAGTATTATTGCGAGGTAATTTATAAGGTGCAGGAAACCCTAATGGCCCATATCGTAGTAGATCTCTATATAATTTTTCTTCAACCATTTATATTACTCATAAAAAGTACCTTTGAATTGTTCAGATAATTTAAATTGATCTCTTTCAAATCTAAGCTCTTTTAATTCTTCTTCTCTTTCTTTTTGGAATCCAGCTTGTTGTTCTTTTATTCTATTAACATAATCAAATCTTTCATCAGTAGCTATGTTAATTATAATATCACCATCTTCATCTTCTAAAAATTCACCTACGCCTAATTCATTTACAAATCTTAATTTATATCTAATATCAGCTACATTACCTATTTCATCATTTACACTGACATATAATCTATCATCTATTGGTACAGCTTTTACATCCTTTATCCATTCAATTCTTCCTTTTTCATCTGGATTATCTTTTATATATCGTGAATTATCTATAATATCTTGAAATATATCTTTTGCCCAATTCATATCATTGACTGTTCTTCTAAGTGCATTTTTTCGAGTTGTTGAAAAATAATTTTCCATTGGTAAAAATGCAACCATATCATCTTCATAGTTAATATTTTCACCTAATTGCGTACCAACAGTAGTTTCAGATACACCAAATGTTTGTCCAAGTATGCTACCATTTTTCCAACCATTTAATATAATATTAATTTGCTTTTCTAACATCTTTTGTTTTCGAACAGAATAATCACCAGATGCTATTGCAATATCTACAGCATTAGTAGCTTGTCTAAATAAATCACTATCATATCTTTTTCCACCAAAAGTATTCTTAAGCCAATCTTCTATGTATTCTGTTCTTACAGTATAATAACTTTCTCCTTCTCCAAAAATACGTGGATCAATATTATCAGCGGCATTTTTTTTAGGTTTTTGACCTTCGTTTTGTATTCTTAATTCTAATTCTTGTTGAACAGCATTTTCTGGACTTACACCAATATTGATAGCTTCAGCAATATTATTCAAAGAAATTTTATGTGCTTTTTCTAAATAAAAGAATGAGCTATCCTCTCCAGCTTTATTATTTAAATTATTTAAACGTAGTGCTACACCAACATTTCTTGTTCCAGTTGAAGGAGCAAATAACTCTAATATTTGTCTTGAATCACCATTTTCAAAAGCTGATTCAATTTTATCATATACTGCTTTTGGTAATATATTTTGTTTTCCCGCAAAATAGATTGCAACATCATCTTGTATGCCATCTATATTTAAATTATATTCTTGTTGAGTAAAACGTTTGCCATGTATTCTTTCAAAATCTTGTTGTATAAAATCTTCGAACATTAAAATTTCTAAATTAGTTCGTGTAGCATTTTCATTTGGGAATAAAACTAATGGCTGGTCATTAGCACCTAATAACATATTGTATTGAGCTTGTTGCCTTTCTTTACTTAGTCTGTCTTGTGTTTGACTAGTTGATGTAATTACATCATCTAATTGTGATAAATAATCACTAAATCTATCTATAGCATCAGCATTACTATTACTAGTTTCAAATAAACTTTGAGCAGTTATTGTTGTACCATCTTGCATAGTATAACTTGTTCTATCTCCAGTTATCACAGCTTCTAATCCAACAACATCTTGTAGAAATGATTGTTGTACTTTTACATCAGAATCTGTATCTGGAGCTATTGGTAATATTTCAAATAAATTAGCAAAACCTTTCTCTGTATTTATAATCCTATCTAACTCCACATCCGATAATAAACTAGGATTTACTTGTTGAAATTTTTTTAAATCATTTTCAAGTTCTTGTATTGCTAGTGCAACATTTTCGCTATCTCCAACTTGATGATATGCTTGAATTTTTTGTTGAAAATCACTTTGTAGATAAGAAAGCAAATTAGATTGATTTTCTAAATCACTTGCAATTTTTTGTTTCTCTACATTATTGTAAGCAGATTGCTTTGCTTTATTAATTGCACCTTCGATGTAAGCTCTTGTATTTGGTGGTAATTCAATACTAGCCATAAATATTCTTGGATCTACTACTTCTAAAAATCTTTCACCATTATCACCAGCTAGTATAGATGCTCTTTCTTCTTCATCGATTATACTTTGGAAATCTGTTGCTAAAAATTCTAAATGTCTTTTAGTAATTAATTCTTCATAAGCATCTGCTTCTGATTGTGTTTTACCTTTAAAAGTTGGTGGTTTTGTATGTAGTGCAAAAGTTTTAGATTCACCAGATCTTTTATCATAATACTTAACATTTTGTTTTGTAAATGTTGCTAACTCTGCCGCTTCCTCCCCACTCTTTTTACCTAGCTCTTTGCTTTCTGCTAGTAACTTTGTTGAAACTGCTTCTGTTATCTGTTCATATGTATTAGCACTTCTACGTAGGGCAGATGCCATATTACTAAATCCAGTACCACGATTTACACCTATTTGTGATACGTAATCTACTTGTTGTTCGCTTCTTTTAAGGGCCATATCTACTACCTTGGAAATAACTCTTTTAAAGGATCAGCCATACCTAATAAACCTCTTGTAGCTGAACCTATTACATCAGATTTTACAATTTGTTTTGAAGCTTTTTCACTAAGCTCAGATTGTTGTATTTCTCTTGCTGTACTTAATTGTTGTTCTGCCCCCATTAATGCAATAGTCGATGCATCTTTTTTATATGTTTTTTGATTAGCTTTTAATAATGCTCGATAACTTGGCGAATCTAATGCAATACCAGAACCAGCCATCAAAGCTCTATTTTGTGCTAGTTCACTAAAATATTGTTGTCTACGTTGATTAAGTTTATTTGTTGTTTCCATTTCTAGTGCAACTTGTTGTTCTCGTAATTGTTGTTGTTGCACTCTTAATTGCATTTGCTCATATGCGGCAGCTTCTTTTTGTGCTTGTATTGACATTAGTGTACCATAGCCTTGTGTAAAAGCACTAAGAACAGCAAATATTTGTGGTAAACCAAATAACATTAAAAATAAACCTCCGTTGTTATACCCAATACCCTCATTGGTAATGGCACTGACTGCCTAATCTGTAGATTTGGCTCTATGCTATACCCTAATGGATAAATTTCTTTTTTACCAGTAAAACTATCTAAGCCATCAGAGGTGTTAATACTTGTAGTAGTTAGTACAACATCATTACTATTAACAGTAAGATTATATGTAGTAGATAATTCAAGAATAGTTTTTGCTATTTTTCTTGGTAAGCCAGTAAGCTGTCCAGCCCTACCAGTTGCATCTGGACTAAGGGTATCTATCTCTACTGTAAAGTCTAATCCTATATCTACTGCACTAGCCGCTGTTTGAAATGACACAGCTCCACCACTACTAACAGTGCCAGTGCCATAATAGAAAACTGCACTATCTTCATTTGTACCAGATGTTGCAAATACTGTTTTTCCTATATGTGTTGTCAGTCCACTAAATACTTTGCTCGTTACAAATTGTAATGCCACACCATCTGACTGTGAAGATGCTGTATTAATAACAATAGTATATTCCCCAGACACACCAGTTGCTGTAACAGAGTTAATAGTAAAGGTAGTACCAGCACCACCAAACTGAAAAGTCTCACCAACACTAGGAGCATTAGTAAATCCATCTGCTGTAAATGTTGTAGCAGAAGAAAAAGCACCATTAGTTAATGGACTTCCATGTGGTTGATAACTAGCAGATATAGTTTTAGATACAGTATAATCTGTAGGTAAATCAAATGCATGATCGCTAAATTGTTCTAATGAATATTTATCAACACTGTTGATGCTTCTTTTAGTAGCAACGTATATATCTGAAGTGGTACAGCATACTGATTCATAATCACCATCTGTATTCCACTGCATCCATCCAGCTATCTTTTCATTTCTTTGTGATAAGAATACTGCAATATTACCATCATCATTTACAAGAATATAAAACTGCTCTGTTCGATCTGGTACTGATGTAAGCTTTGCAGAATCTACTGGATCTTTTATAAGATGACTAGATAGTAAAGATATACTATTAGAACTATACTCTTCTCCAGATTCACTAAACAAATACTCTCTTACAGTTTTACCATTATTCTGTATAAATATAGTTGCATTATCAAACTGTCTTGGTTTTGCTTTTACTTGTGATCCAAACATAGATTGATTTACTATACGTATATCAGTAGGTGTTACTGGTTGTGATACTGGTGGTCGAAGATAAAACTCTCCAGTGCTAGTTAGTATTTGCAAGTTTTTACCAGATACTAAATGCCGTATCTCGTTAATCTGATCGGATGCTATTTGTATTTGTATTGATTCATCATCCTCTGCTGTGCCAACATCAAAGTTAAAAAAGTTACCAATCTTACTACCTTGCAATCCATCTGGTAGTCCACTTGTACCACCAAAATATAATCTTTGTTCATGGAAACACACTGTTTGTGGAAAACCATTTATATCACATATAACTTGTTCATCCCAACTTCTGGTTGGTGGATGGCCTGCTATAAATACATTTACACCACCACCATCAACAGATTCTGTTGCTGTATCTGATGAACCAGCTGTATAAGTAAAATGATTATCGTCTGTAACTGTAATAGTAAAAGTACCATTCAAGTTACCTTGTGCTAGACCAGCACCATCTGTATCAAATATATCTTCAGCACCACTTATAGTTACAGAAGCTCCAGTAGAAAAACCATGCTGTACCATTGTAATTTCAACAACACCAGAACCTTGTGTAGTTCTAAAAGGATCTTCATCTAGTGGTATCTTTACTTCCCCTTTTAGTGTTGCAGTTACAGTTGTTGCATTAGTAAAACCAGTAATCAGCAACTCTACACCATGATAACGAATACGTTTACCTACATAGCTTGATGTAAAATAATCAGCTGATGTGACACAAGATACACCAGTTGCACCCTTACTTGTATTATCTATATCGAGTGTAATAGTTGCATCTGCAAATTTGAAATATGGCTGAAATACTTTCTCATCATTTATGCTACTTGCAAAAGTAAAATCAGAAACAGTAAAGGTAGTAGCACCAGTTCTTTTAATAACTTGAGGGTGAAAACCAGAATGTACTACAATCATAGTATCTCCAGTTTGTGTTACATCTAGCTCAAAGAGGTGCGAAGTAGTCCAATCACAACTACTTATAGTTTGCAATAATGTACCATTAGTTGAATATATTTTAAGTACTGTATTCTGAAATGCTAAGATATATTCTTGTCCAGCACTAAATATAAAACTCTCTATTCTGGATTCTGCACCTAGATCTGCTCTGAAAGCTGTGCCACATCTACGTTCGATAGCACCTTGATTCATAGGAATTACATTACGTGCCTTTTGTAAACCAGATGCATATGCAGTTAAATCAGTACGTGATATTAGCTTGGGATCTAATTCACCCCTAAGAAAGTTAGACTGATGTACTCTTTGCATAGCCATGTAGAACCTATGATGGTGTTGTAGCTGTTATGTCATTCAAGGCTGTTCGATTACGTACATTTCTAAATCTATCTACATCTACTCTACGTGTTGTTTGTGCTTGTGAATCTATAGCCTTCGCACTCTGTAATTGAGAACGTGCTTGTTGTGCATACAATAAAGATAGTTGGTCATTACGTGCTATCGCACCAGCGAACAAAGACGCCAGTTCAAATACCAGCGCCTTTGTGAAGTAGGGAGGGAAAACACTTTCACTTGGCTGAAAAGTATAATCTGCTATTACCGTATCAGAGCTGGTAGTATCTGTAAATAAATTTTGACCATATCTGTCATAAACTATAACTTGATCGCCTACTGTTACTGTATGAATTATAATTGCATCAGTTGGTAAAGCATATGATGATTCATATCTCGCATCTGGATTGGATGAGTTTTTACTCAACTGTGTTTGTTTGCTTGCAAATCTCCAGCGACATTTTGTCAACAAATCTTCTAATGTTGTTTCGTATAGCTGATTTGCAACGATTGATTCTGTGGTGTTTTGTGAGAAGCTTGAGATAGTATTAGCACCAACTAATACTAAAGCTTTATTACATATATCAAATTTACTAATAGTCATCTTGCCCTCAATGTTGAGGGGGGGCGAACCCCCCTCGATTGGTTATGTACCGTTAGTTGTGGTTACAGTAGCCGCACCAGTTGCACTTGTTACAACTACTAAGTCTACTGTTTCTGTGCCACCAGTTGCACCAACGACTAGGATAACATCATGTTCCTTTAGTTCGTTAGTTGCATCATTAAAGTATCCAGATCCTACAATAGTACTGATTGCATCTGTACTGCTGTAATAGAAGATACCTCTTGCACCACCAGCAACTTTTAATAAAGCACTTGCTGAATAAGCCATATTATATCTCCTTTCTTATTCTGTGATCTGGCACTCAATAGCACCATTGTTATCAATCATCACTGCGCCCATAGACATATATGATGTGATAAGGTTACTAACTTTCTCAGGTATATAGTTTACTTCTGTTCTAATATCTGAACCCATAGCAAGTCCAACAGCTGATTTGTGATATGCATGGCAATCACGAGTTGTACTTGAAATAGATAGACCAGAATGTGTAAACCACATAAACCCAAGCCATCTTTTTGCAGTTAATCCACCAGCATATGGTAGATCACCTTCTCCGACATACTCTGAACGTGAGAATTGGTCAATTTGTAGAAGGTCTGCCCAACCAGCTGGAGATACAACAAAGTATCTTTGTCCATCATCTGGAACATCTCCTTCACCAAATGCTTCATAAACAGTCAAAGCTTTAGCTAGAGTTAGAGCCGCTGATCCGTGAACAACGTTGTTGCTGTTTGAACCTGCGTCTAAGACATCAATGATAAGTTGGTCTGTCTTTCTACCTAGTGCGGCAGATGCTGACATAGCCAATACTTGTCTTTCATCAATGTTTGTTTTCAGCTCATCTAGTCTATCGACATAATCGGCAGCATAGAAATCTGAAAGAGTAACGTCTACTGTTGAATGGCTGACATCCATTGTTGGAACTTGTGCATGTCTACTTTTAGATACTGCACTTCCAGTACCAACTTTTTGGAATCGAGCTTGGTTACCAGTAACGTTATTAAGTTGCCTTACAGTATTACGAAGTTTAGAACCCATACGTTGATAAGCCATATGCACTTCTGCTTCAAACTGTTTAATAAAGGCAGTACTAATAGATGTACTCATAATACACTCCTTGTTAAAAAGTTAAGTTAAAATTAGACAGTTATCCAAGTTAGATTATCTCGGTTGTCCATTGTGGGCCTATTTCATCTAATATGGGCTGTGTTCCATATTTAGTTACATTTTGTAACTTCTTATAGAAATACAGTATTTTTACATCTTTGACAAGTGTTGGTTTACTTACAAAGTCAAAGCCTTGCCATTTTAGCCATTTTATAGACCTTTGATTTTCTTCAATTATGTAATTGGAAACAAAAGTATAGTGTTCATTTAAGAAATGTAACCATCTTTTATTTTTTCTAAGGAAGTCTAAATAGTGTTTATCTAATAAGTCAGAAGCTATAAACCATATTCTACCAGTGCTAGTATCTCTAGCAAAAGGCATAACACCAAATATACCAACGACATCTTTATTATCATTGAAGATAGTATAAGTATGAACGTTGTCTAGCTTAGTTCTGAAAGGAAACATCAAAGCTTGTAATGGTTCTAATCCCCATAAAGCTATTTCATACCTATCAATCTGTCTTATATTTGGTGCTAACCTCCAACAATCTTCTGGGATTGTTTTCTCGCAATATAATCCTATCTGTATAACCTGCCAAATGCTTCATCTACTTTTCGTACAAATGATGCATCCCTTTCTTTAGGATCATAGTATCTTTTGTCTTTCATCATACCACGTACATCTTCTAAAGTAAGTGGTCGTTCTGGTTGTGCAACTTGATTAGCAGAAGTAATACTTTGCTTTTGTGTTTGCATCATACGTTCTAAAGCTTCGATACCTTCTGCTGTAGCACCTAGTGTACCAGCTACTGCTTCATATTCCTCTGTAGAAAAAAAGGTTGATGCCCATGAGTTTACTGCATCTAAACGTGCATTTGCATTCTCGCCAAGCTTTTCTTTCTCACGTTCAATATCTGGCATAGTGTTCATATAACTATCAATATATTTATTTATACCTTCTTGAAATATCTCTTGTGAGTATGCATTTTCATCACAATGTTCTGCCCACCATTGAGCCATTGTATTTTCAGAAAGCATTTCTTCTGTTACTCCTTCTGGTAATGCAGGCAGTTCATATGCTTCTGGTTTTTCAGAATCAGCTTCTTCAGAAAGTTCATTGATAATAACTTCACGTAGTTCATCTTTTTTACCACCAACATACTTCTCAAGATTGGTATAGGACTTACCAAACTCCTCCATATTTACATCTCCAGTTTCTATATTCCAAAACTTTTCTGGTATATACTCTGGTCGAGGTGCAGGTTCTGTTGTAGTAGGTGCTGAATCTTCTGCTGTTGTAGTTTCTTCAGTTTGATTTTCTACAGTTTCATTTTCATTCATTAGTCTTATCCTTTACTATTTTTTGACTTTTACCTTTATTTATTCTTCTCTGAATTAACCCAACAATATATCGCTGTCCTTCTAAATGCATCAAATGTTCTTGACTTATCTGAGGCCCAGCTACTGTTTCTATAGATATAGAACGTAAGTACTCTAGTACCTTTGCACCAGTGGGTGTATTAAATGCAACTGAAAAAGAATCATTAAGATTCTGCTCATCTTCAGCTGATCGTTCCAAGCTATCTAAACCTATAAGTTTATCTACCATCATCTACTCCATACTCTTTTATTAAAATTGCTGTTAAAAACCAAATAGCTTTTTGTATATCTTCAGCACCATTCTTCTCTCTATGCCGAACAATATATTTGATTGCACTTGCATCTGGGTACGGCATCTCACGTACAAAGTCATAAGTTTGTAATAGTTTCCCACAAGTGCATACACCTTTCTGATAGTAAGGTGGGTTTATTTTATCTGTCATACAATGTCTCCAATCCAATCTCCATTATTATCTAGCACCATCGGTAGTAGTCTGGGAACACCATTTACTATAATTCCACAACCTAATACAAATCGTGTATTAAAATTTTTAGCATAACTAAATGCCATAGATTTTTGATTTATCAAACAACCTACATTCATACCCCAATATAGATCTTCTGGGTTCGCCCAATATCCAATACAAAATTTAGTATGGTAGTGGCCCTGCACACAATTCATACCCATTGTCTGTGATACTTTTAATACATCTGCCGACTTACCATGTGTAAAATGTACCTTCTTCCCATTACTCATTTCAAGTGTAAGATCATCTACCCATTTCCAATTCTTAGTTCCTAGAAACTCACCATAAGGTCTAAGAAACTGTGCAGACATACCATACTTTATTGCCCTTCGATAAACCAAACTACTATGATTACTGTGTACTTCAGTTACATCTGGAAATATAGATTCTAATTCTTTAATATAACCTTTCGATACAGTAAGCTCATCGCCTATTGATGGTAAGTCTGGATTATGCTCATGAAAAGAAATAGCATGGAAATCAAGTAGATCCCCAATATTGATAACGGTATCTGGCTTAAACTGCTTTTTAATTTTTTGTAGGAATTTAAACGAATCTTTGTGATGGTACGGAATATGTAAATCACTAATAACAAGAACACTCTCATGCATAATACCCTCCTATACTATGTTGTATCTGGGGGTGAGCCTTCCATTGGTGCTTGTTGTTGTTGCTGTAGTTGTTGCAACTGAATTGCCGCTTGTTGCATTTCTTCTTCAGAACGTATTAATTCTTCTGGAACACCAAGTTTGCCTGCAATAAATTTAGCCACCTCATCCTGCTTGACTAATATATTTAATAGCTCTGGCCCTACCCTCATTTGCATCATCCCTAAAAATCTATCAATAGTAGCAACATCTTGTTGGTGTTGTGCTTGTGCAAGAGGTGAAGATGAACGTATCTTAATCTCTCTACCATTAACAACTGGGATCTTTATCCTACCTTGTTTCTTCAAGATATAGATAACTCTTTGCAAAACTGGATTAACCAGTTCTGCTTGTAGTCTACCAAAAGCAGCACCTATCTGTCTTGATAAGTCTGCCATTCTTTCTGCAATCTCTGTCGCAGTCATTGGTGTTTTTTCATTTGGTGTACCTAACATATCATTGTATAGAGCTTTCTTAATATTCGTTCTCATATCTCTAAGTACAAGATCAGATACATTAAAGTTACCAGCTGGTGCTATTGGCTGTAGTCCAGCGGAGCCAGAAGCTTTTGGGATTATCGTGCCGGGAATGAGTGCAATATTATCTACATTAATAACACCATCATCTTCTACTTGATACATACCAGATATACTCATCTGTGCATTTTCAAGTATTAGTTCGATCACAAGGTTTGCTGTTTTGATTGCTGGTAGTGCAAGTTGTAGTGGCCCACGACCATAAACTTCACCAGCTACTTTTGACCATCTATAAACAACATATGGGTTAGATCCTAATCCAGTAAACTTTGTTTCTAGTATCTTATGTTCATACTGCATAGCAATCACACAATAGATATGTTCTTCTTCTTTTGTATTTTCATAATGACGATATACAACTTCTAGCACTTCACATTCCATATCTGGATTTTTATTCATATCCATTATCATTTTTTCAGATATTGTGCCTTTTGGATATGCATACTGTAAATCTTTCATTTTAATTTTTCGATTACGATAAATATGATCTATAGTATCGTTATGTCCAGCATCTAGTACAATTTGTGGTAATGGGATAGCTTTAAATCTAACTGGATGTATTGCATCCCCTTCTTCCACTAATAAGACACCAGTACCAACTGCACAGTCTAAAAATGTTTCATGTACTTCTTGTGAAAAATTTGAATTTTGTAGTATCTCAAATACATATTCTGTAACCTCATCTAGCATAAGGTTTACTTCTTTTTGCTCATCTTTAGGTATCTCTGATCCAGCCACAAGATCTGCCCATCTTGCATAGTTAGGAACAATCCCAGCTTGTAACCTACTAGCAAACTCTTGTACACCAACTACAGCTGTTTCATCAAAGATTCTATCTGATCTTCTACGACCAATAGATTCAGAATAAAAACTTTCTCTTTGTGGTAAAGAAAACTCATAACATTCTTCAAATGTAGGTAGCCACATATCTTTAATTGATTGAGCATTTTTATATCTTGATATTAATCTTCGTACATTACTATCTTGATAGTTTTCTGACATATGTGGTTTTACATCAATTACCATACTAATTACCTAATGTATCTTTTGTCATTAGACCTTGTTCAATTTGAAATCCTTGCCCACCTTTTCTACCAGTAAGCAAAGATCTTTTACCAGCTCTATCTGTATATGCGGCTAATCTCATTTCAAATGTTTTTTGTTTGTCTGCTTCTATTTGTCTTGATTGTTCTTCACGTAATCTTTTGCGCTGTGCTAATACACTAGCATCCTCTGGTAGAGGTGCTGGTGGTCTTGGTTTAGGTGGTTTAAGTAATCCTCCTACACACATTATCTCATCCTCTCATATACAGATCTAGGTTTAACATTGAAAACATCAAATTTTCTTCTCGCTATTACAGGTTTACTCTGTTTTTGCCCTATTGTCAATGCACGACCTTCTCCAGCACCTAACAATAGATATTGAAATGCATCATGTATATGACTGAATCTATTCTTATTTGGTCGCTCATCATACCTTTCACCAGATACTTGTAGACGTTTATAGTGATAACCACCATCAAAACCCTTAATAAGATTATTACATTTAGGATCAATAATCATACCACTCTCTCCATCTGTCATTCTGTTTAATACAGCTGTAACAGATTCAAGTCTAAGTGCTACATCATTAGATGGTGCTGGTCTTGCATTTAGTCCTCGACCTCTTAGTATTTGGAATGGTGTTGATTCATCTGTCTGCACTCTTTGATCTCCAGCTGGATCTCCGTATATTATAAAATCTCTTGGTAAATACTGTGCCATATGTTGTTTCATAAGTTCAGAGAATCTTACTATACCCATATCTTCTGCAACCAATTCATCAAATACAATCCATCTTCCACGTAGTCTTTGTGCAAATACACAAGCAGGTGTTAGTCCAAAGTCTATTCCTACAAAGATTGGTACACCATCTGCAATAGCTAGATCTCCTTTTGCAACATGAGTAGTATGCACAAATGATTCATATACTGGCTTACCATCAGATACTTGCCCTAACTTATTTAATACATATACATCTATCCATGATTTGGTTTTACCACGTATAATATTTTTATAGTAATCACCAGTTAGATTATTACTGTTCTCACAATCTGGATTAGTATCGTAAGCTTCAATATCATTATTCTTATCTTTAATTTCTAACATAGCAGGTGGTTGATTATAGAAAGACCAGTTATCTGGTTTAACTAACATCTTAGCTTCTTGTTTTGATATGTACTCTGGCAATACAGAATCACCAGACATAATTGACCACCAATGCTCAACATCTGGTGGGTTAGTATCGCATATAACACCATACCAAGATGGGCCACCATCTCTCATAGATGGGTATCGACCTACCCTCATAGAACAAGCATCTACAATAGACTTGGGTATTTCTCTTGCTTCATTTATCCATACACCAGTAAGCTCAAGAGATAATAGTTTCTTTACATCTTCTGGTCTATCTAGTGCAAGAAAGATTACTTCTAAATCCAAATCGCCTTTTTGTATTCTATGTGTAAAAGGTACTGACCAATGAAAGTTGCCCCATTCATCTTCTGGAAACCAGTCTAGCCATGTTTTGATTGTTGTAGTTTTAAGTTGTGGGTTGGTATTCCTAATGACTGCCCAACGTGATTTACGTTTACCATCTTCACTAGGTTCTTGTAACAAAGCTCTACGAAACATCTCAATGCAACAAGCAACAGACTTACCACTTCCAACTGGGCCACGTAGACCTCGAAGAAAGCTTTCGTCTTTCATAAATAGTTTTAGCGTTTCACCATCTGGCTTATAGTTCAGAGATCCCATAATCCACTGCTAGTTTAATTAATTTTTCTCTAGCCATTGGAGATAAGGATTCTATGATTTTATCAGCTTCATAGTTATTGATATGTGATTCGGGATAATGTTTCATGTGCTGTGTCTTTACAACAACTCTTAGTCTATCCAAATCTTTAATAGCTACTTGTGTATATATGTTAGTCATAATTATGTTTATCGAGTATTAATTCTTTTGCCATCTTTTCAGCTTCTTCTCTTGACCAACCCTTAATCATCTTTAGTTCTGTGTACTGATCTATTCTTTTCTTCAGATGATTTTTTCTTTCTTTAGCAAAATTTTTTACGATTGTCTTGGCTCTTAACTGATTCTTTTCTAGTATACTTAGTTTCTTTTTATCAACCATGTAACCTCAATTTGTTTTTTTTTCTGGCGTAAAAGTAAATACATCTTCTTCTTCTGCTCGTAGCATAAATTCATAAATACTAATCTGCTCATTCTTTTCAGCTATTACTTTGAGCAACATCTTATTAGAATCTGTAAGTACGTCTAGTTGTTTTTGTAGTTGTTCTATTGTTATTGTCATATTAGGTTTTCCTATATTTACGTACCTTTCTCGCAATCGCTTTAGGTTGTTTACTAAATTGTTTACCTTTTGCCTTATCAGCTCTTTTCTTTGCTGTAGTTCTTGCATACTCTTTTGATGATAATTTTTTGATTGCTTTTGCTGGTAAGTATCTTTCTCCAGTTTCACTAGACTTTTTCCCAGACTTAGTTCTCCATTTTTGCTTTGACCATTTAGCCAAAGATGTTTTAGATTTACTGCCACCCCTATACCCTCCGCCTGCTTTTTTATAAGCTTTTACAGCGGCTTGAGCCTTGCGCCCACTCCATTTCCCAGCACCAGTGCCATGACTTGCTTGTGCCTTAATACGTGCAACTATTCTTTTCCATAAAGCTGGTTTTGTTTTTGTTGCAGTCTTTGACATTAATAAGTGTCCATATATGAAGTTAGTAAATCACGATTAGGTCGTCTTTTAAATTTAGTACCTTTTAAACCTTTACTTAAATTACCAGATATAGAATCAACTTTTGCAACAGTAGCTTTATCTTTACCACGAATATATAATAATGTAACACCACCAGTTAATGCAATATCCGTACTAAACATATTACCAGTACTGCCCATAGCACCAGCACTAATACCAAGAGTTCCTTTTGGACTATCTGCTGGTACATCCAAATCTTTTTTAGCTTCTTGTAATTCTAAACCACTAATATTTCTTATCAGTCTACGTTTTGGATTACGTACACCTAATCTTTTATCTACTCTTTGTATTTGTTGTAGTTTGTATTCTCTAAGAGAGTTTGGAGTAAACTCAACTTTTTTTCTGTTACTATATACTAAAGGCTGATAAGAAACACTATTCAGTCTATTCCTTCTGCTTAGCAATCTTGAAATTCTGTGAGACATTATGCATCCAGTAGTAATCTATTTCCATAATAAGGATTTGTTGGTATCCTATCTTTATCAAACATCATACCTCTTGGCATTCTTTGTCTTGGTTGTATTTTATTTGGTCTTGGTTGAGTTGTAATAATAGGTTTCTTAGGAGTTTTCAATTTAGGTGCTGGAATAATATTAGACATAGCTTCTAATTCTTTCTTAACCTTTTTATCCATATCAGATCCTCTAGGCTGTCCACCAGTTCTTGCTGGTACATAGAATGGAATTCTACTCTCATTTAAATCAGATATGAATGAAGGTCTTTGAGATTTTAACATAGATGGTGTTAAGCTACTTCTTATTCTTCTAAAGTTTGCTTGGTCTTTGCCACCACCTATACCATAACCATAAGGTGTTCTAGGTTTTGCTTTACTACGTATCTTCCTAGCTTCTCTTAAGGTTGCACCTTGTGTTCTTGTACCGTAGGTTTTTCTTATAAAATCTTCTATCATCTTACTTCTTCTTCTTCGAAGCCATTATTTTCTTTTGAAGTGCAGGTGGTAAGGTCTTTTGTTTCTTAGTCAGACCGCCACTTGATTTGGATTTAGATGAGCTTTTCCTCATTGTTCCATATGATTTTGATCCACTTGGCATTACATTTTTCCTTTCTGTTTTTTCATTATCATTGATCGTACTTTTTGGGATAAGTCTTTAAAATGAAAGACTGGCTTACTTGCACTAGTATGTTTTGCACCAGTATGTAAAGAGCCATCTGGCATCTTGTGTGTTTTACCAGTGTATAACATTCCAGCTTTTGTATAATGTTTTGATCCTTTAGGCATTATTTACTCCTTATATACCATATCGTTTTGATTCGTAAGCTATGTACAAAGGATGTTTTTTAGGTTCTTTTGTACGGTAAGCTTTCATTAAAGCAACTTGTTTTGAAGTGGTAGTAGGTGTTTCATCACCAGCTAAAAAATAATCATAAAGAGTCTTTTGATCTTTTGTTAAATCTTTTACAGTTATACCTGCCTTTTGCATTTTTTTAACAGTGTAGTTCAAGAAAGATCCACGTGTCATTGGTTGATTTGCCATTACTTCTTACCTTTCTTTTTATTCTTTAGTCGTATTGACATAGCTTTAGCTTTCTTTCTAGCATCTGCTTTGCTCGAAGCACCCCATGCTCGTAAGGATAGCAGAAGTCTAGTTGGTTTACCATCTTTATATTCTGGCCCTCTCATATTTCCCATCCTAGCTAGGAAAGATGCCCTTCGAGGATGATCCCCACTCTTAATTGGTGGTTTCAGTGTACCACCTTTGTAAGAAGCACGACCTTTAGCATTTAAGCCACCCTTTGGGTTCTTGCCTGCTTTTCTCATCCATGCTGGTGTTTTATAAGCCATAGAAAATACATAGCACAAGTTGAACGGACTTTGAAGAAAAAAATTTTGTGAGCAGGTGGTTATATATATACGCCACCCTAGTTTTTGGGGGTACCTCTGCAATATACCGATAGTAGCAGGCGGTATTACGTTAGGTCTATGTTGATGTTGAAATTACCAGCTACCAGATGTTGGTGTTTGTCTGGAGCTTTGAAGCCTGCTCTATCGAGTATGTCCTTGCTAGCTTCCAGTTGAACATACTCAGATTTAGCTTGTGAGGACAGCTTTGCCAACTTGGCAACAGCTTTTGCAGAGTGTAACCCAAAGGCACGTTGTACTTCTTGCATCATGTATGCTTGTACCTCTGGTTTCCGTAGCATCTTAGAAGCACTAACTCTAGCACTGTTTCCCTTATATCCTGCGAGTTTGGAAGCTTCTGTTATAGTACAACCAGAGGATACAAGTATATCCACAAGTTTACGTGCCTTTTCAGAAATATTGTGATTGTTAGTAGGCTGTAATTGTTTCATATCTCTAGTGCCATTATCGGTTACTATAGATAACACAAGGCTTTCAGACTTGTCAAGGTACTAGAGTTTACAATTACAGTCTTTAGCAATCTATCCCATATTTCTGTATTTTAGTAGAATAGTTTTCTCACAGTTTGTTAACTTATGATATGTGTAGCAACTTTGCCCACTAGAATACAAGAGTAAATGCACGACCCCTTTGGTCGCTCTTGCATTCGTGGTCTACAGTTGCTCTTCTACACATATCGTTAACTAACTAGGAGAAAGACTATGAAAACTACTAAAACACAAAACATAACTTTGGATAGCTTAATCAAGCCTTTTATGGGCTTAGAGTTGAGTGATACTAACATGAATCCTCATGCATGGACACCAGCTAAGGCTATAATCGAAGGCTTGATAAAGGACTGCGATTACAGAGTACAACGTACTCAGTTGACAATCGCCGAAAAAGCTTCAGACATCAGGCATGAAAGAGATAAAAATAGGTCAGACGCTGAGACAGACTTCGGCATTGGCAACCTCATCGATCAGTACGAGAAGCTAGTACTACAGTTGGAAGAGTATCATCACTACCGTGATGTTCTTACAACCTACTACAAATCAGTATTTGGAGTAGAGTTTGTAGTACGTACTTCGCTAGCGAAGAAGCAATCATCGAAGAAAGCGATGACTGCAAACTTCGCGAGAGCTGATGAGATAATCGCGAAATACAGTAACATGGAGGTGGTCGCTTAGTCGACCATCTACCATATTGGCGAGTGTGTCGCAAGGCACACGAGCCGATTTTTCTTTTGAAAACGGATATAACGAAAACCGAGTGCAAGCGGAGCGAACACGTAGTGGCTGCACCCGGTGGAGTGGTTTTGGTGCATTCGTCAAAAATCGACCCATCGAAGTCGGTATTTTTGCGAAGGCCACCAAAAATATTTGTTGAAAAAAATTACGATTTTAATTGATTGTTAATAATTGTAATGATAATATAATGATAATATAAACCAATATGGAGTAAGAACAATGTTAAAAACAATACACAACAAAGAGCATATTAAATACCTAGCAGACCAATTAAATTTTGCTAAAAGAAATAAATTGGAAGTAGATAAAATTTACTTTTGGTTCGAGAATGAAGATACTCAGACTTGGAACCCAAATAAACTAGAAGTGCATTTTAGATCAGCAATAACTGAAGAAGCATAATCAATGGGGGGGGTTCGCCCCCCTCAACAATGGAGGAACGAACAAATGTCTACAAGATCAATGATAATAATAAAATATGGTAATACTAAATTAAACTTTTATCGCCACCATGATGGCTATCTTGCAGAAGGTGGCTATGATTTATCGGTTCTGTTTAAACATTACAACAGACCAGCAAGTCTAATTACAGCCATGATAAATCGTCAAAGAGGTATATATATTGGCGATTTGGATTGTCCATTATATAGTATCGAACCAAACTGCAACATGGGGGAAGAATATACATATATACTGGATTTCGAAGCAGGTACAACTGATGTGAAACTATATGCTTATAGGATCTGCCGACCACCGCATGATAATGAAAAGATATTTCATTCATCTGGTCGATGTGAAGTTGTAGCTGATGAATTTTATAAACTATGTTGCGAAAAAAGAGGAGAAATGGAAAGACAATGGATAAACAAAATTTCATAAACTGGGTATACGATAAGACCTTTGAAGATTTAGATCGATGGTCTAGTGGTGGGTTCACATATTATAGGGATTGGATGGTAAATAACTATCCCAATAATGAAGAACTTACAAAGCTTACAGCTTCGTTTGTATCTGAAATATTGAATGATACTTACATGGCTATGTGTGAATATACACACGACAAAGGCTATGTCGAGGGGCTGATGGCTGATGACTTTGACTATGAACAGTCAAACGAATGGCAAGAAAACGAGCTATGAGTATCTTCGAAAAGATATATATAGGATTTACTATGCTGGTTATATTGCCAGCATGGTGT
>Ga0098043_1000228_pt1 | contig 19058 bp, 18 predicted proteins | sample 9B_taG_FD_92581 | JGI IMG/M metagenome (GOLD analysis project Ga0098043, IMG submission 92581) | Marine viral communities from the Subarctic Pacific Ocean - 9B_ETSP_OMZ_AT15188_CsCl metaG | ecosystem: Environmental > Aquatic > Marine > Oceanic | place: Subarctic Pacific Ocean | collected 2015-01-10 | reverse complement strand
TCCATCATTCTTTGAGTGATTTCATACTTACCACCGCCCATATCTTTTATAAAGTAATCTGCCTTACCTACTCTACCACTATCCATTTTTCTATCTAACATTTGTTTTACTATCTTTTTATCTTTAGCAGTTAGATGGCCTGATAAAACTTTTATTTTAATTTCATTAATTAAGTAAGAATGTTCCATCATCTTTTTAAACTTACCCATTACGCATCAAACCTCACTACGAAACCTAATGCTAAATCTTTATCATTCTTAATTGGAGATGATAATTGTCCTATAGCTATTAATTGATTAAAATCATTATATAAACCAACTTTTGTTACATACGGAGCAAAATTAGAATGAGTTACAAATCCCGCATATTCTGTAGCAGCCGCATAATGATGTTTATAAGAACCTGATTGGTATTTTGCATCGCCAGGCGGAAAATGTTTCCAAGCATCAGAGCCTGAAACAGTTATACTACCACTTAATTGAAAAGTAGCTGATTTATTTGTAGTCGAATTAAATTCATTTTCTCCTATAACACAAAAATAAGAATATTCATTTAAAGTAACTTGAGCTTTATATTTAAGAGAAAATCCATCCGTACCAGTTCCTTGTCCAATATCTATAAATTTAGAACCTGTATTTGTAATTACCATAATTCCTTGATCATAAAAGACATTTCCTGCAAAACTTCCTGTTGCTTTAACCATATCTTCAAATCCACCAGCTGCAAATTCAGCAAAGCTAGAAGAAAGATCAGTATCATATAAATTCCCTTTACCATCATCAACTAAAGTTACTGTAGCAGATGTACTATCGTCATCTAGCTCTATTGATTTTGGTTTTATTCTTTCACCGTATAAATCTTTTGGAACTGATATAACAGAAGCACTTGCGTGTAATAATCTATATTGATCAGGAGAATTTGAAGCAAAGTTATTATAAGGATTTACAGGCATAGTTGTTACTAAATTACCAGTTTGTACATGAGCATTTACAATATCATTACCAGCTAAAGCTAAAGGACCTTTTTTAGCAGAGCTTTTTACTACTTCTTTTATACTTGGTCTTTCTTGTCCTGATTTTTTTTGTCTATAATATCTATGATTTAACAAAAACCAAACAGGCCTACTATGGAAACTAGCAGACGGAAATATTTTTACAACATCATTTGATTTTGAGTAATTTATGTGACTACCACTTATGGCTCTAAAAGAGTAAACGAAACTACCGCTATCGTTATGATTAATGTCAAACTGTTTATATACTTTAAACGGAGTTTTATCTACATCACTTGGGTCTAGTCTTTTAAACATGACTATTATCTCCCAAAATTAGAAGTCTAATTTAACTTTTATAATAGCTTCTCTTGAGTAAGATTTTAATAAAGGTTTACTTAACTTAGCTATAGCAAGTAATTCACCAGCATCATTGTATAATCCAACTTGCGTTATAAATGTTTTTGGATTTTTAAAGAATGTTGGTTGTGTAAACGAACCATCGGAAGCTGTAGCAAACGAAGGATTTGAACTAAAGTTAAATTCTTTATTAGGTATTCTACAAAAATAATGTTGTGATGTAATCACTTCTTCTCTACGAGCAGCAAAATAAGGTGTTCGACCAGCATCGCCTGAGCCTGTTATAGCTCCAAAAAACTTTCCTACATTACCACCCTCAAGATTTGAATCTAAAGTTGTTAGTCTAGCAGGATTTCCATCACTACCATGATGTAAAGACATTGATGCATTTAAAATAGGACCATTAAAAATCATAATACCTAGATCAGGATAAAATAATCCAAATGCACCACCTGCTTGGTTAGCTGCTGTTGTATCAACATCAGCTTGACCACTTATAATAGAACCACTAACAATATTAAATACTCTACCACCTTGGTTAACCTTTGGATCTGTTGTAGAATTACTGTCATCAATTAATTTAATAACATCAGAAGCAACACTAGATGCACTTGTACTAGCACTCATATGTAATTCCCAATTACCTGGATCCATCTTTTCACGAAGTTGTCCTCTAGAAACAGAAAGAGCGTAAATATAATCAGGTTGAATATGATCTCCAGTTCCAGCAAAGGTAAATCTTTCTTCACTAGGACCTAACAAAGTTTGTGATAATTGTCTATATATAGCAGCTGAAGCTCTATTGCCAGTAACACCTTTAGTTCCAGCAGAACCACTTCCAAAAATGTGACCATATGCTATAGAAAATTGTGGTTTAGCATTTGAATCTGTTGCAGGATTAGCAGCATAAACATCTAAATAATGTTCTGCACTACTAGCAGATTGTACAGATGATGTAAAAAATGCAGTAAGTGCCGCAGCACCGTCTGCCCACATTCCTGAAGAAACTATATCTTTTACATTACTTATTACATCACTAGATTCTGGTGAATCGGCTGGTGCTATATTAAAATTTTTAAATATTGACATTTTTTATTACTCCTTATTAACCAAATTCAGGTGACGAATTACCGCTAAGAACAACATTGTTAGTCACAGTTATTGAGGTTGTAGCACCAGTATCATTACCAACTACGGTTAAAGTAGTTGCAGCACCTGTGTTTGTTGCATTAGATGATAAAGGTAACACTCCAATCTGAACAGTAGCAGCAACAACCGTTTTACTATTTGGAACATCATCTTCACCTAAGAAAAATGGTGTAGTGGCTGCAGATGCATTACCGCCAGCCGGATTTTGAACCGTCAAAGTTGCAACACTTTGATTATGTAATATAAATGTATACGAAGTATCAGCAACATTAGCAGTAGTTGGATTTACTGTTACTGGTGGTTGTTGTAATCCACCACCTGCAGTAAATGTTATTGATCCTGGCTGTACAGTTAAAACAGGCATTTTTTGGGTATTCTTTGGAAGGGTTACTAATTTATATCTCATCACATGATTCTCATCAGGAAATGCTTCTAATAATGGCATGGCTTCTAAAACTGCACCATAAAAATCAGTTCCATTTGGATGTGAAGTATCATAAAGTCTATAATCTATTTCATCATCTGCCAATGCAAATTTTGTTATATTAAATGCATTTGTTCCTTGTGCTAATAACTCTCGACCTTTTTTAGTTAGTACAGCATCTACGGTAACTGTTGTATTATTCAGAAATCCCATAAAAAGCTCCTATTTTAATTTTTGATTTTATAATTTGATTCATATATAAATATTACCAATTTCATTTTTTATTAAAAATATCATTTATTTCCTTTACTCTCACCATCGCTTTTATCAACCTTTTCATCAGTTTTATCTAAACCTTTTTGCTTACCATCTTTTTTACCAGAAAAATCTTTTTGATTATCTGTAATAGTACCGTCTTTGTTTACAACACTACTACCCTTTTCGCTTGTTTTACTTTCTTTTTCAAAATCACTTATAACTTTATTAGTTTCGTTTAGTGTTAAGAAATCTCCTTTGATGTCTTGAGCTTTCTGTATAGCATCATCTTTTGATTTAGCTATTTGAGCTATTTCTTTTGAGAAACCACCTTTCTTTTTCTTCTTTGTTTTTCTAAATTTAGAAACTAAACCTTCACCAGTATCTAAGGTAGAATCGCCTGTGTCTTTCTTTACCAGCTTTGTTGGAGCTACTTTTATAATTTGTACAGGAGGTAATTTATCAGTAGTGGTTTTTTTAGTTTGTTTACAACCCTCATAATACAAATTTGTAAGAGCTTGACTTTCAAATGCTAAATTATCAATATCAACATAATGTAAAGAAGATGAATGAAAATCACCTACAGCTGATTGACTAAAACTATTATAAAATTTTCTTAATTTTTGATTATTACCTCTAATTCTAGAACCACTTACTACAGGCATTAAAACTTCAGTTGGTTTTAAATCTCCAAAGGACATTGTTACATTAGAATAAATACCACCATGTGCACTTAAAGTTGTTGATTGTTCTGCTACTTGTCTCCAAACAGAACCTTGAGCTTCTCTATCTGCAATTTCTGTTATACTAGATGTAAACAAAGGAACTGCGCCACTAGCAGATATTACAGAAGATCCTGTTTCGTAACTAAACATATCAATTCTAGCATCATAAGCAGTATAACTATCTACACCATAACGATCGTTATTATATGAACCTGTAATTACAACAAAATCCGTAGATACATCTAATGAAGCACTATAATGATGTTCACTAAATTTTGGTTTTCTTGATAAAAGTTCTTTTGGTCTTTCAAATATATTTGGTTCTACTAATATTCCTAAATTAGCCTTTGCTCTAGCAGGTATCATCTTTCTAATTTGTGGAAAGATAGATTGATCGTAGTATTTTATTATTCTAATATAATCCCAAAAGTTATTTGGTGATGTATATTTTTGCCAGTATTTATCAGATATTCCCTTTAAACCACGATAATTGCGTTCTTGTAAATCTCTTGGATCACCCAAATAATCATCAAAATTTAAGTTTGCTACAGATTCAATTATATCATTATTTATTACATCAGTAGGAGCAAAAAATACACCAACTTTATTTGAATCAATTGGAGCTGTATCATATGCACTAACTGTAGCTCTATTATCTACATGTAAATTAAATCCAGGTTTTAATTTATTATCTTCAATTCTAACTTTATTTGTTACTCTTCTTAAACCACCAATACTAGGTATAAATGATTTAGTTTCATCTACAACATTACTAAAAAAGTTGCCTGTAAAACCATCGTGAGAACCTGAATATGTAGTAGTTTGATTCGCGCTTACATCACGAATACCATCTGTATCTGTAGCTAAATCCATATTATCATCAAATGAATAACGTAAAACTAAATTGCTGTATGATGATGATACTGTATTACCATCATAAGCTTTTGGATTACCTATGTGATTTTTAAATGAACCTGTGTTTAAAACTTCTGTCCAATGTCTGTACTCCATCATAGAACCACTAAATCTAATACCAACTAATGGATCATTAGCATAACCACCTATGTATATTTCACCATCATTTTCCCAATTTTGATTATACGAAGATGAAGCTTCAATATCAGTTACCATAGTTGATGTTGAATATAGATTTATTTTACTTCTACTCGCATCATACTTACCAACAGATAACTCAAATGATTGTGAAACATTTCTGTTATCACTACCAGAAATTCTACGAACCATAACAGAATAAAATTCGTTATCATATATTGGTAAATTGGAAGATGAAATTTCTTTTAATCCGTCTGAACCGCTTATTTGAAAAGCTACATGACCATAATCATCTATTGAATTATTATCTTTTAATCTAATATAAAAACTAGAGGACACGTTGTTAGTTTCTGTCGGCTTTTTTTCTACTAATATTTGATTTGAACCAGTTGGTGTTCTAAATCTAAATTCAATTGTATCCGGCTTTCTACTTGTAGATGAATCATCCGACCAAATAGTTTTTACATATTGAGAACTTCTAAAATCTAAAGACTTTGTAAATTTACGAGAAATTTCAAATTGTGGAGAAGCATCGTCAGGCAAATCAGGACCACCGTATTCTTTAACTCTTAAAATAGTTTGTGGAATTCCATATAAACCTATCAGAGCTCTTAGTGATCTGACAGTTCCCTTATGTTTTAGTAGAAATGGCATATTATTTATAATACGACTCCAAATTTCACGAGATATATCACGTTCTGATACAGTTGAATAATCAGAATATCCCGCTGAACCTGTAACTTCTTTTCCTAATGCATATCTAGCTAAAGAAACTGCATCTTTCCCATCATCTAATTTCCAACCTAAAGATTTACCAACTTCATATAATAAATCTCTTGATATTCCTTCTGTTAATTTTTCTCTTCTATCATATGTGTCACCCATAGCCTTTATATAAATCCAAATATTATCAAAGTGATGACCGATCATATCTGTCATAGTTAAGTAAGTTTCATTATTACTATCTATTTTAATGTGATTTGGTAGTAAAAAGCTGAGTTTATTTAAGCTTTCATTATCATATAAAGAAGCACTTGTAATAGCATTATCAAACCAAGTTATAGCTTGTGATGATGTGGTATGTGCTAATACATACTCGTCTGCTACTGCTCCTGTACCTGAAACTTTTGGCCACGCATTGTCATAAAATTCTCCTAATGAGCTTGTAACATATGAAGAGCTTTGAAAATACATATACTTTTCAAAACCATCTAAATTATTTTTTACTTGCTTTATATTATTATGAAAAGTTGATAAATCTGATTCAGAACCACTAACCCCTATATAAGAAGCACTTGTTTGTTTAAAACTTTCAATTGATTCTACTTTACTTTTAAAATTTCTAATTCTCTTTTCAATAGAGCTAAAATTAATAAAATTTTCATATCTAGAATAGTCTACATTTAATTCTACACTATCTAAACTTTGACTTAAAAATTCATTCTGTAAATCATTGATATAAGAGCATCGTTTGATAATATATCAGTTTGAGTTTTATAGTCTGTTGATTTTGGTTGAATAGGGCTATCGATGTTCATAATATCAGGTTCTTTTAAAACAATATTAGGAACGTCATTATCTACAAATTCTACAACATCTATGTTTTCCGTAACAGGATTCATCATTTCTTTTACAACAGTACATTCATCAAGTCTTTCTATTCCGCTTGGTAATGGTTGGTATAATTTATAAACTAATGAATAAGGATAGTTTTGACTTATTGCATCTTTTTTAAAATTTGTTGTTAGAAATGTTTTATTTCCAAACTTTAAATAAGTTCTTAAATCATATGGATTGTAAACTAAATAAGATAGTTCAAATTCATTAAAAACAGGAGATTGTTCATTATCTAAAAGATCAACTATTTGTGGGTTTTCTTCGCTTAAAGATTGAGCAGCTTGTAAAATATTTCTACTTAAATTTACAACAGTTCCTCCAGCTGAAACATATGATATTGTTGCTGTAAATGGTGCAAATCTTGGTATTATCTCTGTTTGTGAAGTTAATGTAAAATCACCATAAAAGTTATCAACCCAAACAATACCATGACCATCTCCAGATTCTTCTGAAAATGCGTTGTGTCCATTTACAATTAAGTACCAAGATCCTAATTGATTCCAATTATCAGGTACTTCAAATTCCAAATTATATCTACTCCATTCACCAGCATTAATTGAAACAACTGATGCAGCTAATGTGTCATTGTAATTAAAATTTGATACTCCTACTAAAGTAGTCCATCCAACCTCAGTATTTCCGCTCCATTCCCATTGTCCACCTGGACTTATAGTTCCCGCCAAATCATTAGATTCTGGATAATCAAATTCAGCCAACCCATTATCATATATAGGTTCTTCACCAGAAATAATATCACCTTCTTCATTTTGTACACCAAAATTATTAGCACCAGGATTTCGTACACCGTATGTTAATGGCGCTCCAGCATTACCAACTTCACCAGCTTTGTAAGCCCATTGACTTATAGGTAGTTCTGATGATGGTGCACCTGAGCTATCACTATGAATCCACACTATATCTTCACCACCATTTATTTCTGCTATTATATCGTAATTACTCCATGTAGCACCTTGACTTCCCATATTATAACCGAAACCGTCTATAACAGTTGATGAGTCTGGCATGCCAATAAATCCAACATCTCCCCACCCCTTTGGTGTATCGGCATCGAAAAATTTAGTACCACCATCAGCAGCTCGTTCATAGTGATCACTATCACCATCTGTTTGTCTCCACCAATAATTGTAACCAGGAATAATATAGTAGTAATTCCAAACTTCATCACCAGTATTTCTACGTTGAATAGTTACTAATTTGTTTCCATACTCATTTAATAAATCATTAAATCCAGTATCCAAATCAGCCCAATATCTAACTCCTCGATTAATTTCATATATTCCATCATTTAAATTATCCTCACCAGCTTTTACCATAAACATTTTATTTTGTCTTTCATTCCCGCTACCATCACAGTACCAAAATATAAAAACATCATCGTGAGTTGTATTATTTTCTTCTCTAGTTCTACCTACGGATTGAATAAATCCATTTTCAAAAATATCTTGATAAAGAGTTTTACCAGTTTCAGGACCTTCAGTAAAAACATGATTAGCTATGGCTGGAAATATATCTGTTATTTTATTTACTTGAGTATCATTTGTATTAACTGTATATTGAACTTGTTGTCTCCAAACTAAATCATCTTTAATCAACATAACCCTATCAGAACCCAACCACGTAGCTGCTTGCCAACCTAAATTTTGTCCTCTACGTGTGTTTCTTGGAAATGCTGGAGTTCCAACACCATCTAATTGATATGGGTGTGCATTTACAGCATTTGGAAACTCTGTTATAGATACAGTACCTGCAGGCGGAACAGGTGAGAAAAAATTTTCATTAACTATCCAAGCAGTTCCATCCCACATCCATTGTTCTTCTAAACTTGTAGCTCCACTTTGTAAATAATATTCACTTACATTAGGAGACCAAGTATAAAGATTGGGACCCTGTTCAGTTACAACATTAGTTATTTTCCAAATTCCTTGACCGCCAGGTTGAACTGTAGTTCCAGGTAGTTCAGCACTTGTAACTCCTACTGCACCATCAAAATTATTTATTCCGTATTGTGCTAATAATTGTGGGTGAACATTAGGTGGAGCAGATTCTATAGAACTAGCTCCTGCTATTGTATTAGGAAAATATCCAGGTGGTGGTGAACTTGGAACAGGTTCTGTTGGAGTTGGGCTGTTTGGATCAAAGTAACCAACAGGTGGACTCATAGGCATTTGCTCATTTTCAACACCTATTGGGTAGCTAAGTTGTATTTCAACGCCTTTACCTATAACCGTACTTTTCATATCAAATTCTATATTTAATATATCTCCGCCAGAAGCACCTATAGAACTTATAGGTAACATTTCATGTCTAGATGACATAGGTCTGTGGTTACTTCCACCAATAGGACCTGGCCACCAAGAATAATTTGTAAAAATGTCATTTTGATCTATAAATTTTAAACAAGTTCCTCCTAAATTTCCTTCATTTCTAACAAAATGAGCGTGATATCCAACACCAGCAGTTCCAGCCCATTCATCGGTAAATGAATTAAAACCAGATGTCCACCCTACTACTTTTACAGCCATATTGTGTAAGCTAGAATCCCATCCAGCATCAATTATTGCTGGAGTTCCAGAAATAGAGTCCATTTCAATTTCTTCTAAATTTGGATTACTGAATATATTTTGCTGAGTTTTTTTTATCGAACTAATAGTTCCAATATTAAAAAATTCATTTATTGTTATACTACCACCAACCATATTTTGAGTAAAGACAAAACCACCTTCATCTGGAATTATTTTTATTGTATTTGATTGGTTGAAAACTGTGGTGACTGTTGGTGGAGCACCAGCATGAGCTCCAGCTTGTTGATCATCTATAATCTCATCACCTACGAAATTACCGCTTATATTTTCTATTTTTTCTACTCTAATACCTTCTTGTAGTCTTAAAAAATCATCTATATATTGCTTACCAAGTTCATTGTTATTAATTTCATAAGGATCATATCCATCGCTAGTTCTAATATCTTTTGCTTTTAATCTAATTTCTGTTCTTGTCGATGAAATTCTATCAACTTCATATTTTAAATTTGTTAAAGTTAATTGTTCTTGAGCTAGCCCATTAGGTCCAACTCCATTGAGAAAATCCTCTTGAGTTCCTCTATAAATTATTCCATTATTAGAAACGTATATATTTGATGCATCATCACTAACATTAAAGATAACACCCTCATGCCCTTCTCTTGTACGGAGTAAAACGGTGTTATCAGAGCCACCTAAATTTCTAAGAAATTTATATCTTATTTTAAATTTACCTTTCTTATATCCAAATGCCTGTAAATGTAATCCTGGTTTTAATTGAACATAATTTTCATCTATGATTGCTAAAGAATCAGCTAAAGATATATTTCTATACTCAATTAATGAATTGACATCATCATATAATTCTACGCAAAGAAAATCACGATCAACATCAGTACCCCAGTAACCATTTTCGTATGGCTTGTCGCCTACTTTTTTTGTGACACCCTTTAGTATTCTATTTTTATCTGATATTGATAGTTGACTTGACATTAAAGCTCTCTTATATCTCTGTTTATTGTACCGTTTATTGAATCATCATCTTTTAACTGATCTACAATTCTATCAACATATAATATGGTTGTTTCGTCATCATATAATTCACCTGTGTAAGGATTTTCAAATAACTCTATATCACCTGAACTATTTCTTGTAAGCAGAGTTCCAGCATAAGAAGAGCCAGATAAAGCCATAGATAATTGAGCTTGTTCTCTTTTTACCAAATATTTTTGCTCTTCTTCATTAATTAAATTTTGGTAAAAAGCTAATTCGTTAAGTTCTTCTGGAGTATATGGCATTAATTCATCTCCAAACCAAAAAAGTCGTAATTCTTTTTAACATAATGTTCCCATTCCGCTGGCATTTCACTTTCCTCAAATATAGCTTCAACAGGACATTCAGGCTCACAAGCACCACAATCAATACACTCTTCAGGATTTATATAAAGAGAATCAGTTTCCTTTGGTACAAATCCATCTTCCTTTGCTTCAGCTCCAGATCCTTCCTTATCATATGGCCCGTGAATACAATCAACTGGACAAACCTCTACACAGGCTGTATCACAAGTTCCAACACAAGGTTCTGCTATAATGTACGGCATTTTATCTCACCACTTTGAATGTAAAATTATTATCAAAGTATTCTACAGTTTCATCAACAGTTCCACTACCACTAATTACTTTGAATTCAAATTTATAAAACCTTTCAGCTTGAAATCCATTCATATCTAAATTAAAATAGTTTCCTGTTGAATCACAGCTAATTAATGAACCTGTTCCATAAGGAACTATTACATCCTCCGTATCAGAATCTAAAACAGAATAGTAAGCACCATCACCACCTATATTACTAATACTACCGCTTGGTAGGTATTTTACGGTTAAATACTCTGATGATGTGTTTGAAAATGATTTTGTTGGATATCTACCTCGACCAACCACTCTAAACTTTACTTTTGATGATTCTTTATACTCAGGCCTTAGTGATTGCATATAAAATACTAAATCTTCCAACTCTCTTGATGATAAAGCTTCTAAAGAACCAGTGTTCCATTTTGTATCATACCATTCAACTTCTAATTTTGGTGGATATATGGTATTAGTTTGTCTAGAAAAAAATGAAAAGTTTCCTAACATATCAGTACTACCTTCATCACCTGAACCACTTGGAGTTGGATTTTCTAAACTACCACTTCTTTTTAATATAAATCCCTCATTTACATAAGTTTTATCCAACCATTTATTTACAATAGGAGTTACATCCATTCTCATATCTCTAGTTTCATATACAAAAGATTGTGAAGCGTATACATCATCGTGCCAGGTACCACCTTGATTATAAGATTGTGAATTTTCTAATCTCCAATAATCTTCTTCTTCAGCTCCTGTTTTAAAATCCCAACTAACACCTTGTTGAGTTACAGGAATATCATGATCAAATCCTTCACCAACCACCCAACTTTGACTTACAGGCCAAGCCCATAGTGATTGACTGTATGATAGATTAGTTGGGTTGGCATCATATAAATTTAAGTAAAATTTTGGATTCGTTATTGTACCTCTAACCATAGATGATGATATGTAAGACAAATCAAATTTCATTAAAATGCGAGAAACACCAATCATTGTACCATCAGATTTTTGGTCTTTTCTAATTTCTAATATTTGATCAAGACCTGTATTTTTACTTCCTGTTCGTGAATAAATTGTAGTATCTATTTCTGGAAAAATAAAATAATGCATTAGTAGCTACCTCCCTGACCTGTTTCTGATGTGCCTGTAGAATTACCTACACATCTACCTTCAATATCACTACCAGGATATTTTAATTCAAAAATACTAGGATCAGCTGATGGATAAACTATTCCATTTTTGGTAGCAGTTTTGATATCATATAAATTACCTGAGTAACCACCTGTAGAACTAAATTTGTTTACTATTTGTATAACAGGTTTATCTTGTACGCTAGAATCTACATCATTATCTTCAGGTGGAACTATAGCAGAAACACCGTCTACAAGTGAAATTTGATAAGCTAAATCAGCTAGAACTATTGGCTGTGCAATTTGCCATTTATCAATATTAAAAAATTCTTTTACCTTTTCTATTGCTTTTAATAAGACTTCCTCTTTATTATAACCTACTCTGGTTAATATATTAAATCTAACACCAATATTAATTATGAATGCATCTTTAATATTTATAGCATCTGTAATCATTCTAAACTGCGTTAAGTAAGTTTGAATGTTTTCTTTTACTGCTTGGTTTACATTTATTACAGATTTATTAGCATTGTATCCTAATACATAAAAATTCATAGCCATAGGATTAAAAATTCTATTACCTGATTGAACTTCGTCTACAGTTGCAGCAGGATCTATTTGACTGTCTTGAACTATATGAGCCTTTGCTATATTACCAAATCTTGGTGGCATTGAATATACTCTAGTTATATAATCCTCTCTTGTAACTGCTCTTGATTGTGCTTGAAAGTATGCTAATGTATTTTGCTTTACATCAAAGATACTCTCTGCCCCACTACCACCTGTAGTTGGAGATGGATTAGTAACTTTTACAGAAGCTCTAGTTGTAGATAATAAACCACTATTTAAAGTAGTAGGATTCTGTACTGATTGATTCATAGAAATTATTTCTCTTATAGAATTAGCTTTAGAGTTGTGATCTACCCCTCCACCGTATCTGTAAGTTATTGCAAGAGTTGTATTAGATGGTGCTTGACCATAACTTCTAGTTTTCAAAAAATTAGAAGGATCAAGTGCTTCTCCTAATTTTGAAGGTGAGCCAGGTAAAGAAGAACCAACATTTTCAGGATTTGGAACAATTTCCTCATCAGGACTATCGCTTATACCTGCACCAAACCTTAACTCAGTTCTACCATCAGTTCTAATAAAAGTAGTAAATCTACGAGAGGTTTTAATTAATCTTAACAAATAAGGAGCTGAGTCTGAAAAAGTTGCTAAATCAGGATCATTTAAACCATCATTTTCCATATCAGCAAAAACACTATCTTGAGCTAGATAACCAACTTCATACCAATTATTACCATCATCATCAGTACAAGAAATAACTTCTGTAACATTTTGTTCAGCTAAAGATATTCTACTATATTTTTCCGCATTAGAAAAAGTAAAAAATTCAGTTTTAGTTTCTCCACTTTCTATTTTAGCTGATTTTTTTAATAAATAAGTTACAGGTACATTTCCTGTACTTTCATAAACAGAAACTTTCATCGGATCAATTGAACTAGAATATCTAAAATTTACATCTTCTGTAGTTCTGAATTGTGTTCCATTTGTAGAAGATAATTTCATTCCTTGATTTATTTTTAATCCATATTCCAAATCAGGCTTAACTGTGTAATCAGCTCCAGTTCCAACCGCTATCGCAGGAACTATTTGAAATACATCAACTCTACCTAAAGATGGAGATGCTAGTTTTGGTTTATAACCAAAAGTTTGAGCCATATTATAAACAGTTCTTTTTTCTTGAGCAAATGCTAATAAAGATTCTTTAAATTGATTATCTATGTAATATGAAAGAACATCACCAACATATGATGCCATTTCTATAAACATCATACCTGGAGAGGCTTCATTAAAATCGTTGTATGTATTTGGAAAATACACCTTAGCAAATTCAATTAAATTATCTTTAAAAGATGTAAAATCTTTGTTTAAATATCGAACTTCCTTTACTGATTTTTTAGGTGCTGTATATGGCATTTAATTTCTCCACTATATAGATTGAAAAACCGCTAAATCAGCTTCGCCCTCACCTGCATCTGTGTCTGCTGTTGCTAAATTTAAATTTATGGTTTCAACTGTTTCATCTACATTAATTGAAAATTGAAGTCGTACACCTAATGAATTTGGATTTCTAGAAGATGGTATTACATCTATAGCTCTAATCCTTACAAAAGGCATCCACTCATCAAGTGAGGCTCTGATACTTTCCTCGATCGCTACTTCTAAATCTGGCGTATTTGGTTCAAAAAGAAGTCTCATTAAATCACTACCAAAAGTTGGATTTCCTAATCTCTCACCTCTAATAGTTAACAATAGATTTCTTATATTACTTCTAGTTTGTTGTAAAAGAGTTCTTGTTTTATTAAAAAATCCTTGATCACCATAATTTAAAGGTAAAGATAAACCTATAAAAATATCTGGATTTAAATCTTTTTCAATTGCTGACATTATATTTTCCCATCTTTTTTATCTAAAGCTTTCATTACACCTCTGTAATCTTTTGTTAAATCACTCATCACATTTTGCACTGCTTCATTATTTGTATCAGCACCTGCTGCTTGTGCAGTTTGTATAGCAGCTGCTTTTCTACGACTTTCGGCATCACCCAACATACTACCATACCCCATAGCTTGTGCCATTTTTGTAGTGTCGAATGTTCCACCACCCATTGTTGGATATTCTTCCATTTCGGTTGGATTAGCAGTTTCATTTAGAATATCATTTAACACAGGATTTTTTGTGTATGTAACTTTTTTTGCGGGTTGAGGTTTTCTTTTAGGCAAAACTTCTAATACATTATTTTTAGATGCATTTTCAGTCATAGACCTTATACCTTCTTTAATAAATATCTCAGTTACTTGTTTTTTAACCTCTTGTTTAACTAATTCTTTAATTAGACTTGCAAGTTTATTTGTTTTTGCCATAATAGACTCCTATTTAATATAAATATAATATTTTAATTTATTCCACTTCTTCCCAACTGTTGATCTCGTTGGGATTTAGCTTTTTTCTTTTCCTCATTTTTTCTTAAAGCTTCTTTAAGATCTTTTTTTAAATCTTTTACATTTTGACCTAATTTTCTTAAAGCTGGTCCGACACCATCTATAGCACTTTTAGCATCTTCTATTTCCTCTTTAAATTTTTCTACTAATTTTTCTTGAACTATAGATATGGCAGCTGCGGCTGGATTTAGTGCTGATCCAATAACAGAAGCTTCTCTTGTAGCAGAAGCTGTTTTTCTTAATGAGTCAGCAGCATTTAAAACTGATTGTACTTGAGATTTTATCCCATCAATTTGATTTCCTTTAGATTCTAAATCATCTAGTTTAGTCATTAAATTTTGAGCCTTTATAATATCGGCTGATTGACCACCATTTTGCCTAATAGATTCTATCAAATCTTTAATCTCAGATTGTTTTGATTTTATAGGACCTAATATTAAACTGTCTAATTTTTGTCTTATCTTATCGCCTGCTGACATTATCCTCTTACTCCTGCTGTAGCGGTTATTCTTTCTACTTCATAATTACGATCCACTACATCTTCAATTTCATTCCATACTACATTATCCCACATACTCTCTATGTCTAATTCATCTTCATCACTACCATCTCTTGTTACTTGATTATCAATCTCTTGTGTTACATCAGGAGGATTATGATTTTCACGAATAAAAACTTTATTACTATGGAATTTAGCACCTAAATCAAGCTCATCTACTTGAGCTTTTAATTTTTCTTTTAATTGAGCATAAGCTTTATCTTGATCTGTTTTAACCGTTGCTGCTATCATTTCATCTGCAAATTCTTGAACATTACTTAAAGTAAGTCTTAAAAAATCTTTTAATTGATCACCCAATACAGCTGGATTATTAGTTTTAGAATCTCCTAACTTTATCTCGCCAAACTCTGTTTCTAAATTTATAGAAGTATTTGCACATAAATTTACATTTCTTTGAGCATAAGCGGATACATCACCTTCTCTCGCATTTATAGCTTGAGTATCAGCATTAGATACTATTGAGCTTTGAAAATTACCACCTAATGTTCTTTGCTTCATTTCGCTTGGAGCGCCAGTAGCTAGTGCTGTGTGTTCATTTGTTGTTAACCATATGTTTGCACCATCAGCATTTATATTTGGTATATGTGGAAAATGTTCATTTCCGGCTTTAGCCTGAACGGTGTCTGTATTTTTATTTTGACCACAAGAAATTCTTAAAAATGGTTCTTTATGATCCTTATCACTACCAAAATGAATTGTAGATCCAAATCTACTTTGAAGTACAGTATCTCCTTCTTCTGCTACCATAGGTCTATTAAATTGTATTCCACTTTCAGAAACTTCATCTTCTTCATTTCTACCTGGTAACTTATTTAAATTTATTTTATTATTATAATTTAATGGATTGTAATAAAAATAATCATTTTCATACTGTGCTACATTTACTATTTCACCCTTTAATGGATATTGTACCATACCTTTAAATAATGGCTTTACTAAATTTTCAAATGTTTCACCACCTGATTGAGAATGTAAAAGACTAACCTCAACACAACCAAGTTTACTTAAATCAGGTTCGGATGTACCTTCTATCTTTGGAAAATTACTTGCTTCTGTATTTAAATGACAAGTTACTACCTCCGCAGGTTCTATTTCATAAAATTCTAAATCTTGTACATAGCTTTTTATTAATTCAATTGCTTCAGCTTTATTTATAAAACCTGTTTCAGTTCCAGATTCAGGAATATAATCTGTATTATTTCTTGTATATCCTATATTAGACATATTATTCCTTTATCAAATCTGATTTTTTAGATATTTGATCTGCTCTTTGTTGAGCATCACTCGCTACATCTTCTACCGCAGCCATCAACTGTTCTTTCTCATCATCACTTAAACCAAATTCATCTTCTGATGATGATTTAGATTCTGTAGCTATCATCCTTTGAACTATAGCCGCTACCTTTACTAACTGGTCGTCATTCTTTACATTGATTTCTAAATACTCTTTCAACATAGGAATTATTTGAACCGCAGTATCACCATCTTTTATGAAACCCACAACTTCTTGCATTAAGACTTCAAGCTGCTTTTTATTTCTTTCTGTGTTATCGTATATATCTTTGAATAAGCCAGATAACGACTTACCTTCAAATATTTCGTAATCGTTAGCCATCATTGTACCTCTTTTATTTTAGGGAATTGTTACATATATAAATATTTGATTAATTAGTTTTTTAATAATATATATGATAATTATATATAGGGAAGAAATTCCCTTTTTTGTTAATTAATAGGAGACTAAACATGAAGGAAGTAATAACAATGGTAAAGGGATATATAGATGACTTAGCTCATTTACTTATTTCTTTTGTAGCTATAGGTGCTATATCCGAAGTAATATTTGGAAGTGGTGTCTTTGGCGTCAACGTTATTGGTAACCTGACATCAATCATAAACACATTCGGCGAATCTGGTTTCGCTGGACTCGTCGCGCTGTTGGTGTTGGTGGGTTTGTTTCGTAAGTAGTTCTAAAACAAAAAAGGGGATTTTTCAATCCCCTTTTTTTATTCATCTCTTATAAGAGAGCCGGTGTAGGAAATATCAACCACACCTTTTGAATCAAATTCACTATATAGTCTTTTATTATACTTTTTCATCATATTAACTATACGAGTGATGTGTTGGGTGTTTGAGCCTGTCATCTCACGAATAAGGATGTATAGAGCTTTTTTATTAAAGTTTTCTATATTCTCTTTCATTCTGAACATATGTAAAACAGCGTCAGCAACTCTAATATCTTTATCTCTACGGAAAATATTAGTAAGATTATACTCCCAAAATCTAAGTAGCTCATCTGTAAAAAGAGAATTAACTTCTGATCTATCTCTAGTATTAACCTCACCTATAATATTTCTTCTATAATCAAGAACATCTATTTTATCATGAATCTTACCCATCTTATAATTCTTGTTATTGTTAAGAATAAGATAGTTTTTAGCCACAATACTAAAGTAAGAAAAAGCTTTTCCCTTACCTTCTTTAAATTTGTGCATATTCATAACCAAAAATGATACAACTTCGTTCTTAACTTCTTCTGAATTTGTATCAAAGTAATAAAATTTAAAAGTATGAATTATATTTTCTGCTAATTTACTAAAAGCAAATCTTATATGTTCATTGTAAATTTTATTTCTTAAATGGTGATTATCACTATTATTATATCTGATTATAGCTTTTTCAGTACCCTCATGAAAGTAGTAATTTTTCTTTTTCTTCTTTCTTTTGCGAGTCTTTTTAACTGCTGAGCCTGATATTTGTGCTGTTGGCATTATTGTTCTTCTCCTTTGAAGTTATCTAGTTGTTTTATTATTTTTTGCATTTCTTTAAATATTATACCTACTTCATCATCTGCTTCAAAATAACCTTTGTAATCTATCTGTTTTAAATCAAATTGTATTTTTTCTATCGCTTTTATAAAATCTGCAATCCAATCTTCAAGCATTTCTTGTTTAGTTGTTAAGTTCCATATAACATAACAAGAAGTTACGAATAAAAGGACCATAAATACAAGACTTATTTCTAAAAACATTTACTTTTCTCCAAATAATTCATCAAATAAAGTTTGTGATTTTTCACTTAACTTAGGTGATGGTTGTTTAGTTTCAGTTTTTGGTTCTACTGCCTTTTTCATATTGGTAGTTAGATTGGTATTAAACTCTTCATCAGCTCTATTCCATTCATCAAACTCAATATGCGTTGCCATCATATCGGCTTGGTGAAGTATGTATGCTATATTACTTTTTAAACTCCAATCAGGATTGTAGGACATATAATATGTTTTATTACCTTCCTCATACATACCATCGGTTAGTTTTAATCCGATATACTCCCATTGAGACATCTTAATACCAAAGTGATTTAAAAGAAAAATGGCTCTATCGGTAACTGTCATGTATTGAAGATCAGGATTATGTTTAAATATTTCACCTCTATTCTTACGATGCCATTCGGAGTCTTGTGGTATATAATAATCTTTATCTAAATCACCTACCTTACCTAAGTCATGATGCATAGCAGCGAATATCAGCTCCTCATCGGTGAAGTTGATCATAGCACCATTAGACTCCCACAGCTTTTTGATTTGAATAGCGCAATCAGTTACGTGTAGGACGTGTTC
>Ga0098043_1000224_pt1 | contig 19180 bp, 9 predicted proteins | sample 9B_taG_FD_92581 | JGI IMG/M metagenome (GOLD analysis project Ga0098043, IMG submission 92581) | Marine viral communities from the Subarctic Pacific Ocean - 9B_ETSP_OMZ_AT15188_CsCl metaG | ecosystem: Environmental > Aquatic > Marine > Oceanic | place: Subarctic Pacific Ocean | collected 2015-01-10 | reverse complement strand
TCCCGCCAACATATCATTCAAGTCCGACGCTGTTCTGACCCCCCACGCTCTAACAGGCAATCGCCTTCCAAAATTTAAAGCGGTTCTACTATTCTTTTTTCGTATAACCATATTATACGCACGACCCTCATTTCTTTGAGTAGCAAATGGTGTTAGTACCCCCATATATTCATAATGTCCGAAGTAGTAATATTCAGACGACTCGGGGTCAATACAATCTCCTATTGCTTCACCCCTGCTGGCTCTTTTAGAGCCTCCAAAACGATTAGGTAGCCGAATGGTTCCCTCGGGCTCTCGCACTGTAGTGTGGCCCATCATTACGCAATTGATGCCTTCTAACATCCCCGACCCGTGACCCCCCGCATTCAAACCATTAAACCCATATGATTGCAGCCATTGTAAAGCGTAGATTCGTTCAAATGGTTTTGCTTGTTTCATAAGACCTTTCCAATATGCTCCCTCTCCCCGTATTTGAGCAGTGTTAGTGGTGAGCAATCTACTTAGTGCCGTTGACAAATCCGAAGAGGGTATAATTTGGTCTGATGCTCTTTCTATTGAAAGCCTTGAATGATTCCGTAACAATAGACCCCTTGTAGCCGGATAATTGATCGCTTTGGGCATTCCCGCCTCTCTATATCTAAAAGTCATGAAATGTTCTCTACTTGTTCCTGTAAATGCTGGATGAGCGAATTCAGCGAGCCAATGACAAAGAAACGCGTCAGGTTTTGCACCAGTGAGGGTATCTGCCTCATTAACAATACCTTTATCCCAATAACTAATATCAGAATCATTCGTCGGGTTTGTTCTATTTTGACTGTTTATTCTTTCAGGGTCATGTGCGAATAAAGGAGGGACTGTTCCTAACTCAGTAGCAGCCCTCGGGACAATCCAACCGTGTTCACTACCCCTGACGAACATATTTTGATAACCATTTGTTGCATATGTAGCGACTCTATTTTGCATTAATCCTCTTGCCGGAATAGGTCTGCCGCCTGCTAATTGGTAATCAGATAATATGAAACCGTTGACCATAAATTCACAGCCTCTTTGGTCATAAACTCTTGACATTGTAGTATTGTCGACATTTCTTAATTCCAAGTCTGTCGGCGACCCCACAACAGCATTGATTGAGGGTTTAGCAAAAGTAACAGTCTCACTAAATGATTTCGTATTGGTATGCTTTTGTCCCGGTGCAATTAAGTAATCAATTTGATTTCCTGCTGCGTTTGACTTGATGTCTGTTGGTGTAGCACTAAAACCGTAAGCAGTGTTTATTGCAGTATGCAATTCATTTCGATGGCCATGGCCTATGGTCATCTCATCCATTGGTAAAGCATCAGAAGCAAAAGAACCAGTAGAACCCGGGAAAGAAGCGACACCTTTAGTATCTATTGTGTCCAATACGAAATGGTCTCCCGGATTAACTGTTTTATTTTTTACACCGTTAAAACCATGATGTTTGTTTTCGGTCTCAGACTCAAACATTAATGAATATGCTGAACCGTGTGAACGATGTAACTGCCGCCTCAACCCGTAAGGAGTCCCTCTATGACATAACGGCAATACAAAAGAATGCCCCTGCCTTGCAAATCTCAATCGTTGATGTGGAACAGCGTATGAACCTATTACAGGCGAGCCCAAGGTTGTACCTCTCATTACAGAACCTCTCTCAGCGTGATCTATTTTTCTATGTGCTGAGAATAATCGAGTAGACCCACCGGGCACCGCACCCGGCGTAATATCACTATTCATCCCAAGTTTATTGGTTAAGGAGGGGTGTAGTATTCTTTCAACATGGAATATTAACATTCTGTCATGCGTGTCAAATTGTGTCAACTCACCATCCGCCATTGCACCTTTTATAGCAGCGGATTTATCTGCCGTCACTGCTGATGAGTCTGATAATTTGAAAACCCTATCTAAAAATAGTTTTTCTTTCAAACCTGCTCTTTTGCCAGTCGGTGGGTCAATACCCCCCATCCCCCAAGTTTTATTGGAGTGGGCCTGAACCCTATCGTGACCTGTTTTAACAAATATCATGCCGGGGATGTCATCTTGATTTGGCAATTGAATCTGTAAGTTTGGCGTTGTAATATCTCCCATTGTTGAAGGGCCTTTGATAATTTCATCATTTATTATGTCCTCACTTTCATTATTGACAGAATAATCTCTTATTACAGTCCCGAATGGAGAGCCTCCCGTTAAAATTAATTCTTGACCTGTGTCGTCTGTCACTGTAATATTTTCAAACACTTTTTCTTCATTTGAAATTGTCAAGCCCTTTACTCTTTGAGTATTCAAATTCCTGTTAACATAAAACTCTTGAGGTGTTGAAGGGTTGTTTACTACATCTGCTGTTTGACCTGCCTTAACATCCTTTAGACTTGCCAGTGTATTTGTGGTTAACGAAGATGCTGAGATTGATATCGAATCGACTTCTTTTCCATAATCTATAGCATTGTTACTTCCCGTTACTTGAGTAAATAACTTTCCAGTTTGAGTGGAGATAGTTTTTGTTCCTGTAGAGCCGTTGGTCGGCTGCTTTGTCCCATATTCTAATTTTGCAACCCGTAGCGTGTTTGTCGAAGAATTTGTGACATTTACGGATGTAACTCCTTGTATTGCTGGTTGTGTGTGAACCAAATCAGGAGGAGGCAAATCAGGCATTTGACAGCCATTTAACCCTTCAATGCTAAATCGATTGTAGCCATGGTTTGATGAATGTTTTGCTGCGGTATTTCCTCCTCTTGAATTGTAATTCAATGCCGGTAGTCCCATATTACCGCCGGTGAATGGTTTCGCTATCAGATTCCACATTGGCAGGTCAGACGAGAGACCTTGTATTATTGGCCCCCCTATGGCATCGCACCAGTAACCACCCGATGTCGCAGGGTCTTGGTTAAACCAAGAAAGAACAACCGTGTGTTGTTCAGGAGCCGCCTTGATTTTAATTTTCATAATGTTTGAACCACTTGCATTTTGTGTTATGTTGCCAGCAGCAAAGCCGAGCATTGTCGGCGTGTTCATGAAAGTCCCTAATTCTTCATCTTTTACGGAAACGAGGTCTATCACGGAAGAGTGGTTTGGCAAATGATATTGACTTGCCATCTTTCCTTGAACAGGCGTTTTTGATGCTACTCTCTTGAAGTTTGCATTGAGGTAACTGTATGTCCTCCCTGCTACTGGAGAGTGTAAAACCGAGTGAACAGTCTCTATTGCGGTACCGATTGCGGCCCCGCCCGAAGATACCGTAAAGGTGCCATTAGTAGGCAAGTCAGATGGCATTCCATTTTTGAAGTGACCGTCAAGATATACTCTTAACGATGCAGTATTTGGCGCAGATATAATTGTCCCAGTGTATTCCTTTGCCGGAGACATTTTCACATATCTCGCCCTAAGGTATTTTGTCAATCCTCTCGGTCCAACCTGTGAACCAACCTTAGCGTTTATTGTAGCCGCTATTAGTCGGGCAGCCTCCTCAGTCCCAAGCGCATAGGTTTTCCTTGAAAATGGACTTGCATTGTGAGCCGCTATCGCTGCCGCTTGCAAATCTACAATTACAACATTAGTGGTTCCTGCCGAAGGCTGTGGGGGTTGAGAAGCAGCATTTAAGGGATTGGCCTTTGGGGTCTTGATCAAAACTGTTAACCCCTGCCTCCAAGATTGTGTATTAATACCGTATTGCCACCCACCAGTGGCTCCTTCGTCTACTTCATCCCCATATTCAAGGTCGGGATAAGTAAAATGCATGGCGAACCAACCTGCCGCTGGCATTCCATTTAGGGTCCCAAAAGAATCTGATGGTGCAGGGTATCGCTGCTTTCGACTCATATACCCCGTGTTGCTTGAAACCATAGATATCACCATTGAGTAGCAGCACTATGCAAGCCTTGAGCCTCGTCTTCAGACAATCGCCTATTCCAAACGCCTATATGCGCTAAACTACCATTGGTGAAGAATATCGGGCCATTGGTATTGTGATTATCTGTCTCGGGCACTGTATCAGGGGTGCCACTTTGCATACTTGGGGTTGCTGGTTGTTGGTCCCAATAAAACCCTAAAGGATGTCTTGGAGGCCCGTGCAGTGCTTGAGCGATTGTAACCATCTTTTTATCCCTCAGTGCAAATGAAGAATTAACGACGGAAGGTGGCCCATTTCCTAAAAACACGAAAGGATGGTCTGCCACTCCATCAAAGGAAGGTGTGCCGGGATTACTTGCATACGGGTATGAGTTTGTTACGGCACCATCCACGGAGTTAGAAAAGCCGGATGAAGGCTGGTATAACCCATCTAAATTATTTACCAAATATGGAGATAAGTTTTCTAATGCTGAGCCTTTTTGCCCAAAAAATAATTGAGGTCCGGCGGTTGCATTGTAACTCATTACGAAATGATACCATACATTGATATTCATAGATGGATAATTACCCCCATGGTCGATAGAATAAGCCTGAAGGTCAATTGCAACATAACGAGGTTGAACAGTAGCACCATCGTTCATGTGCATACAGACATTCCATTGGTGAGCAGAATTTGTATTGGCTACCCCCGCCAACGAAATTCCCCACGGTTGTCCGTTGTTGTCTATTCCATGAATAATTGGTCCTTTTGTCGCAAACAATAGCGGCTTTGTTCTTTTCACCCAAAAAGATACAGAATAATTTGTAGCAGATAAATAATCAGATGTTGCCCCGAAAGAAATCGCTCCTTGATCCTCAGCATAAACAGGCAGGCTTGCGGAGCCATACCCTTTGACCAACGGCAATATCTTTTCACCAGCAGGTGCAGACCCATCATAGTCATGAGCCGCTATGTATGAATAACCTGTTTTTGTATAGGGTGATGCAGCAGTATAAGGCTCAAGAGATATCGGAGTATCGACCCAATCTGCTATCACGCCACTTTCATAAAACTCCGAATTGCCGTGTGGGCTACTGTAATTTAATCCGTTACCGTATATCTCTTCTTTCAAAATAGATTTGTCGTTTTGAGGGTATGTAATTTTCTTAGTCCCGTCTTGGAATTCCATGTGGGTATTGTCTTGATAGTAGAAATTTGCAATCAACCCGGCTGGTAAATTATTCGGTTCACACATACTAATATACATTATACAATCATCTTTAGGTTCAGAATCTACGCTTCTATCCGTGGCATGATGTTTTCCAACATATGTAAAGCCATGATAAGTGTCTTCATTTCTTAAATTAGTAAAGTCAAGGACCGCTGAAGCCTTTGACACTTCTGCTATGTTTTGAAATCCTGAAAAACCAGTTGGACCAGTAGATAAATGATGTTTATACCTGTCGCTGTAATCGTTATTCGTCCCATCGCTTATGTCAAGAGTAACCCCTGTGTGCCCCCCGCCAAAGAAAAGAATGCCCTTAGAATCAATGGAAGGATATAGTATCTCTATTTCTATTCCGTAGTTATCAACAGTAACGCCATTGTCATCAACAAACAATCTTTCATAGAATTTGCCAATTTCATCAAAAGGAGTAATCTGCTCTATCCACATTGCGTTTTCTGCCCTTGTGTGTAGTAACGGGTTCAATGCGGAGATACCTTCAAAGTAAGCCAATCTCCCACCTATTCTCAATACCCCCTTGTTTTGAGCAGATACCTGACCCGCAATCCTTAAACCTGCTTCAACAGATTCAAAATCTACAGCAAGTGATGTGATTGGGGCAACGAAATCTGCGGAGTAATTCCCGCTTTGCCTAAATGCACTAAATGTTACTGGGGATGAGGTAGAGTATAAGGCTACAGCATTAGTAGAAGCGGTGATTCTTGGTATCACACCCACATTAGTCAAAACATCATCTGCAACAGCCGTTTCATTCCAATCTTCTTTTTCTACTGGCTTTACCAGTTTGCACTTGATAGAACCGCCTATGCCATTATAATGTCTTTCAACCCCATCTTTTTGCTTCAACAATTCTCCATGCAATGGACCTGTGAATGTAGTAATTGGAACATATGTTTCGCCGTCAAATCCTAATGGTAACGGGGCTGGGAAAGATGAAGATTGATAGTGTCTACTGTTGTTTGTTAGGAGGCCCCCAAAACCAAACGCCTGCTGAGGCCTATATGAGTAAGGGCTATTATTTGTCAACCACACTGCAAAGTTACGCCCTGATGCCCCGGGAACAGTAGAGTGTATTACGATGCTAACCCCACTTTCGCCGTCGACGCTTTCAACCCTCTCTCCAATAAACGCACGGACATACCCCATATGACTCCCTGTATCGCCAATTGCGGTGGCACCTGAGGCCACATCTACAGGGTCAAAGGCACTGCCCCTATTGGCATTTAGTGAGTTAGGATGTCCTGCCGCATTAATTCTTCTAATCAATTCATTGACGCAACCATCGAAATCTAAACGAGATTCTGAAACTATTTCTGAGAAATTCAGTCTTTGAGGGAGCACATACAATAGACTGTTACCATCGGATGATTTACCCTTTAACGAGACAAAATTAGATTTACAGTCTACTCCTTGAACGATGTTCCTATCATTATATGCCTCTAATACTTCATCTACATCATAATCAAATGCTTCCATGTCAGGCCCTTTGCCTTGAGCGTAGTAGTATGTAGCACCCGATTGGTCGTAGGGATATAAGAGACCAGCCGCCCCCACGCCTCCTAAGACCTTATCTAATGCGGCTTTTAGAGAGGCAGCAATAGAGCCCTTATCTACTGTGCTTGCTGTTGGCAATTCTAAATCCCAACCGCTGCTGGTGGCGTCAGGAGTTTGAACGACATACCCCCCAGCCATTACAGTCATTCCAACAAGAATCTTTGCCAAATCAACGCCGCTTCTTGAATCTGTTTCACTAATCCTATCTTCCTTCTTCATGCTGAAAATCTTAGTCAATGCTGTTGGGGTAAAGGTATTTCCAGCGAGGGTGAATTGCCCGACATACCCAAGCGGAACATCGAGAATAGCCCCCTCTCCTATTGTAATATATCCCATAGCGAAGCCACTGAAAGCAGTAGCATCATCGACTGTGATCACGCCCGTGGTAGTGTTGATAGAGGTTATCACTGCGGTCATTTCAGGTTTTTGGCATCGTAAGACCGGCCTTGTGTCTATACCTTTACTTTCAAGAGTCCCACTGTTTTCGCCACTATATTGTGACAGTTTGTAAATTTGGTCGGTTATTGTAAATGCTGCAATGTCACTCTCAAGCCCCCAATCTATTCCGAACCTGCTTTCAGTTAGTTTCATTGAGGCTCTATTTTGTGCTGTCATGGTGCAATCCACAATCATTTCAAAAGCCTTATCACTGGGCAAAGGCGCATTTTTTTCATCGGTGAATATTTTGTCGACATCGAAAAACATAGATGGGAACAGGGGCAACTCTACTAATGCCCTTGTAGATGCGTAATATGTTGAAGTCTGTTTGTCATTTCTTACAGAAGCGTTACCACTACTGATTATCCTGTCTTTCCAACCCGGAGATGACGCATGTTGCATATAGTCCGGCTTGACATCGATAGCCCCTTGCCCCGGCCCTGCAAGAGTCATAGAAACAGTTGGTGTGCCCATGTCCCCTATTTCTTTTATTGGACTACCATCTATCAACGAAAAATCTCTATCGGCTACTTGGTCTGCTAAATCCATTAGCATAGACCTGCCTCTTATTGTAATGCCAGCATCTTTAGTAGTGCTCGTCCCCGGTTCTAACTCTTCTACTCTACCTCTCATAAGATTGTATTCAATAGTAACTATTGATGGATTCCCCTTATCGCCAGTAACAAAATCGTCTAAAGCGTTAAATCGTTTTTTGTTTTTAGGGTGGATTAACAGCCATTGATTCAATTTACTTACTTGGTTGTCTATGATATCAAAAGTCAAATTAGTAGTTTGAGAAATGATGCTATCAGTCTTATTCTTTTTTGGTTCTTTTAGACCATCTGTGGCAGGCCCTGTGCTTACAGTTAAAAAATGGTAATCCTCTTCGGTATCAAGGTCAGGCACCTCAGTGGAGGGTATTGCTTTAGGGCGACCATACCCTTTGTATGTTGCATGAGTAGACACCATACATTCGCTGATATCTATGAAAGGTGATGGGTTTATACCCCCCGTTGGATTACTCCTAAGCACCCCGTCTTTCAAAGGCTTATTGAGTTTTTTAGCGGGTATAGATATTAGTCCACCGGGTGCAAATACTGTTAATTTAGTATCTCTTTCTTGAACCGCTAATGAGGGCGGGTTGTAAATATCATAAGGCCTTCTTAATATATCTGATAAAGACCTATATTCAGAACCAAGGCCCGAAGGTAAAAGAACAGGGAATAATGTAGAACCGGAAGGAACCGTTTTAGTTACGACCAAATAGGGGTTCTCAACAAGCACATCTACTATTTTTCCTTTGGCAAAATCATTGATATCATTAATAGAATTCCCGCTTTTTATACTCGCTACAGTTTCGCCAGTCAAATCTATTGCATTGTAGTGGACTTCAATTAACGGGGGGAAGTTTTCAAACTGTTTTGCATAATCCGGGCGCGGTATGACCGCAACCCTTGACTCTTTAGAAGGAGTTAAATGTTGAATGTATATGTCATTTGTTGGCTTTGATTTAAACTGAAGGTCATTTGGAAAAACGATTTCATGATTTACAGATTTATCCACTATCTCCATTTCCGCTTTATACCCTTCATAATTTAACGATTTTAGCAAAAAAGGTCTTACATCTTTTACGGCAATAGCCACTATATCATCACAAGTCGAGGATGAAAGAGTCCTTCCGAGCCCTGAGTGTTTGCCTTCACTAAATTCGCATATGATTCTGTTTGTTAGAAAGTTAGGGCCGCTATACGGGTCATTGGCTAATGTTGGCACTGTCCCCGGGTCTGCTGTTTCTGTGGAGTTAATTACTTGAAGGGCCTCTCCCGAATACACAAACTCGCTGACTGATACTTCATCGTTCTCACCAACAGCGTTGATCAAACCAATATCTTCTGATTCGTATTCAAAAGAGTCAGCAATACCTTGTATTGTTCTCTTTACATATTGCCTATCAGGTGTCGGGAATTGTGCAAGCGCAAACTCTCCTTCTACAATATTGTAAGAAGTCACACCGCCCTGAGCCGCTAAATTTTCTACGGATGAGGGTTCTAATACTCCCCTGTTACCCCAAGGCTCGTCTACATTTTTTTCATATCCTGTCTCATTATATGAGGGTGGTGTTGGAGGCGGGGAGGCTTGACCTCCTGTTGGAACAAAATTCTGACCATTGATTGCATCTTGAAGAGAGCCAGCAGTTAAACCGAATACAAATTCTACATCCGCTATGGTATAATCCGTCGGGAAATTGCCGGGGTTGCCGTTCCACCAAGTGCTTTGATAGGTGGTGCCTGTTGAAGCATACAAAGCCTCATTCGACGCGCCCGGGAAGCCAAATGCAGATTTATATGCGCCTCTTGATATGAATTGCGCAAGATTCGACGGGTTGCCCCCCAAATCTTGTGAAATGTATTGACACGCCGCACCTAAACAATTTCCTAAATCTACTAATGAATCAGTGGTATGTGGGAAGCCGTGAGAGTTATTCCAATCATGAGGAGTCGGATTTTGATTTCGTCGCAGAAAAATGTGGTCAATAATGTCAATAGTTTGCGGAAAACTAGGACTTGCTCCAGTTAAGTCCGCATATGTGATAAATGCCCCCATACATTCTCCCCCTCAAATGAACCCATACTTTTCAATGAAATAACCATTTATGTCCGCAATTTGTAACGCATCTAGTTTACCGTTGTAAATTAGTATCTCAGACCACTTCATCCCATCAGGAAACCCGTTTGTAAAAGTCGTAGCCGTTTTTAATGCGGTATCTACCGCTGTGCATTTACCAAAAAGCGTGGTAATTCCAAGATTATTTGCCCAAGAAATATCGGCTGCCGACCCAAGTGCGGCACCACCAATGGCTCCAGCCAACGGTGTTATGCCTTTCTCAAACTCCTTAATCTTAACACCCACCTCTTCAAAAACCTGAAATGCGTAAAGTCCCGTTACGGGTGGGGGTGCAGACGCTCTTGGGCCAAGTGTGACCCCGTTGAAAGTAAATGACTGTGCACCGGCAGGCGATGCTATTACCTCGTAATTACTAGTAGGCCCTGCATGGTTAAAATAATTAAAATTATTAGTGCCTACATAGCGTGGCTTCATAAATAAAAACACAGTAAAACCGCCTGAGTGAATGCCGGTATCAAGCAACGGGGTTGTTATTCTGACTCCTTCGCCATCGTCGGTATTGATGTTAACTAATCCTAAGCCGTCTGTAGTTGACAAAACTACTTCATAACAACCATGCCCCCCAAAATCAGTATCGGCGGAGTTTTTTACGAAATTACCAATTCCTGCTTGGTAGAAGAAATGTTTGTTCCCTGATAAGTCTCTAAAAGAGTTTACATTGCCTGAGGTAGGTCCAGCACCCGCATGATGCCAATATAACAAATCCCCTGTAGGCGGGTCTGTGGGTGGGAAAACTGTTGTTGCGGTTGTTAACAGTGACACGGTTTTTGGTGGCAAGATGCCAATGCCTTGATCCAGTAATTTTTTACTGATTCTGCTTTGAGGAGATATAAAATAAGCGTCATTATTGTTGCCTGAAGAATCTACAAAACGATTTCCTCTTGTAAAATTAGCCCTCGTCCATGTGTCTTTTGCTCTTGTAACTTGGTTCGGATTAGCAGTTGTATTTGTCTTTTTGTTACCTTCATCAATATTTAAATCAGAAGTGCCTGCAACAATCCACACGGGCGTATTATCCGCATGATGATATCTAAAGCCTTGAACACCCATTGCATTTTCCACCCCACCTATCCCATATGGACTGTTTGTAGCATCTTCGTTGTTAAGTCCAATAATCGAACCGCACATAAGATAAACATCACGGTTGGTGGTTATAAGCAAACCTAATAATTTCACTCGCTCAATAGGATTTACCATCGGGTCCAAATCAACATCCATATTTGAACTCAAATAAGTATTTGAGACAACAGAAAATGGGTCCGGTGCCTCTATGTAAGGAAATCTTATTCCTGTTTTTGGAGCAGAAACTTGTCCTGTTGCGGGGTGCGTCCCCGAATGATTTATGATAAGGTTACGCTTTGTTATAGGTACTTCATATACGCCACCCGTCAACGCTGAATGGTCAGATATAGCGTTATTTATTGCATCAGGTGCTTCTTGTGTGGTAAAGAGTAACGAACCCTGTTGCCACCATGCTTGATTTTCGATGTCTTTTAATGCAACACCTGTAAGTATTGAAAGCAATTTTTCAATTCCCGCATTTGAATCGTTTAGTCTGTCTCTTATTCTGAATAAACCAAGTGATTGGTTATCAACAGTAGAAATATTGCCGAAATCGATTCCTGTTAAGACCATAGGTATATCAAAGAGACCTCCATCATCGGCAAGTCCATCCTCCCCTTGTGTGTCACTACCGGGGTGCTTACTTCCAAAAAAGCGAATATTCTCCATTATATCCTCATCATCAAAGGTCCAAAGTCCAATCGTGCTATCACTTCTTAGTAACATCCCCAGTTTCGGGTCGGTAACGCCCCTGTTTACTCTAACAGATTCTATAATGCCTCTATACTCTCCCCCTCTACCGCCAATAAACAAGTCTGATGAATGACCATCAATTACCTTAGTGTCCCCCCCAAAACTCATTTCAGCAATCAATTGAGTGTTAAGAAATAGTTTCATCCCTATTCCAGTAAATTGAGCAGTTATCAAATATAAACCATTGAATTTAATTCCTGTGTCTTGTGGTTTGCATATACCCCCCGAGTATAATCTATTAGTGAGCGACGCACCTTGAACTCCACGGTGTAAAGAAAAGTTACTTTCTAATGTATATTCTCGTCCACTGGTAAATATCGTAAATCTAATGCTGCCCTCAGTATCAACACCAAAAGGACCATAACCGGATTTAAATTTATCTTGAAAGTGTAAAAAAGGTGCACCAACCTCTAACCTGTATGACCCCTCTTTGAAGAATATACTGCCCCCACTATCAGGTATAACATAAGCGTCTAAAGTAAAAGGCCCGAATAAACCGTTTAGTGGATTTGTTTCGTTTGGGATATGTAATCTTCCTGTTTTAGTAGCGGTGCTTTTTGTGTTCAAAGCATTCTTTGAATATCCGGGCCTTGTAAGGTCGACCCCTGACTCTTTAAACGCACCTGTTGGCACTACAAGACCATCAGTAAAACCGTTGAAACGGAGTGCTTTGTTGTTCTTTTTTTGAACGCCCATCAGATACCCACCAAAGACTCTACTGCTGCTAATGATATTTCATAATTCCAAACTGAATCGCCAGCCTCATAGGATGGGTCAAACGCAGTGATTATTGCAGGGATGGCGACCCCCTGTTGCAAAAATGGGTTCGGTCTTACCTTCTTATCATTAACTGTGTCTATGGGGTCAAATTGAGTGGTATTAGATGCCGCTGAAAAGTCTGCCCCCGGCCCTGCTGGTATTACAAATTGCCTTAGTAGAGACTGCCCGGTTACACTTGAAAGAAATGACTCATATGGTATTCGTATACCAACTATGTATTTTTGAACACTTTTAGCCTCGCTAATTCTTAGAAACTGAGAGGCATCTAATGAAGCAATAGAATCAGGCAAATCGATCAGACTACCAGTTAACACTTGTGGACTTATTAGCGCACCACCCGCACTCGGGTTTGACACCATATTAATCAAGTCCTGAAGTTTATCGCCTCTTGACATTTTAGTCTGTGCGACTCCCCCTGAAAAATTACTAAAGTAAAATGGATTTGACCACTCAGATGCAGGCAGCGTTACAGTGTTTCTTATTTGTGCAGAAACATTAGTGTTGCCGGATTCACCTTGAAGAACATTAGTGAAAGTTAGCATCTCCCCGGATGTAAATGTCCCAACATCCCCAGTCTGTTGAAGATAGGAAAGCCCATCGGCTTGACCTTTTGATTGAGATACGGTAAATATGCTATTCATAGGTAGAATAACCCCACCAACTGTGGCACTGGCTGTGGCGAGATTAGCCATTATTGAATTAACAATCTCCTCAGTAGTAGCCTGTGTGGATAGCCCAACCTGTATAATAGTCTCAGTCCCGATGACATTACTCGTTGGGGCTTGAACAAAGCGTATTACTATCCTCTCACCTAAGTTTGCATCTATCTGCCCTTTTGACCTGAGCACTATTTCTTTAGCCAACAATCCATTTCTTAGGTTAGCAGCAGTGGGGCTGCCAACCGAAGCAAAGTAAGTAGTCCCCGCAAGTGTAGAGCCTAAGCCTATTGACAGGTCTATTGACATTGAAGCCCCTGCGCCCGAAACTACTTCATCATCATCAGTCAAGATTCCTGTAACTCTAATTCCAATGGTAGTTTGATTCATATCCAATGCTGCTCTTGTCCCCAGCGCAGGCAGTGGGTGAATGGCTACCATTCTTTGAAAACTAAAACTAATCTCTTCAGCGTCTAATTCTAAAACTTGACTGTCTCTTCTAATCAATTGAATCTTTGGCATTAGACAACACCTCTCCCATATCCGCCACGGCTACGACGCCTAAATTGTCTCTCTAACTCTTCGCTAACCGCTGAAGCAATCTCTCTTCCATTGCCGCCTCCGCTGACATTAACCGTAGTGTTGTAAGTGTTGCCTCCACTACCCCCGCCCATTCCTTTGACAGTCACGGGGATGGTTCTGCCATCAGGCAGTGGAACAACGGCTTCAGTCCCGTGTAATTCGACAGGATAGCCACTTGTTGGCCCTGATGCTATGCCGCCATCCGCAAAGCCAAGGAAGTCCATTGCACCTCCAACGACTGAGCCAATGCCATCAACAACATACTCTATTGCATCTATCACTGGTGAAAGGAAATCTAAGATGCCATCAACCCATGTTCCAACAAATCCAAATAACGATTCAAAAACACCGATAAACGCATCGGCCCAGCCAAACACTATGTCTTCCATTTTGTCAAAGTCAAGTGTAAACATTGCTACTATGAATCTGATTATTGCAATGACAGTCCTCGCTAAAAATGTGAAAATCGTAATAACTACCTTCATAGTCAACTTAAAAGATAACCATAATGGCGTCAATAAGGGTATAAGAACCCCGAGTAAGTATATCACGATGCCAATAATTACGCCGACTACTTTGATCACAACGGCTGCAACCTCAGCAATCAATAAGGCCACCTCTACAATGAAATCAATAATGCCGCTTGAAATTAAGAAATCCACGAAGTTTTCAATTGACGAAGTAATGAAATTCCTCACGCTCTCAAAGGTGACTCCTGAGTCGGCTAATGCTTTGAAGATAAAACCAAATGCGAATATCAAGGCATCCATCACGCCACCTATGGCATCAATGAGAGCCTGTAGTGCGCCTGTCTCCGCCAAATGCGAATACACCTTTACAACCTGTTCTATGATTGTTGCAGTAATCGCAACCCATGTTTGAGCGATTTCTACTAAATAGATTATTATCGCTCCAGCAAAGATAGTGAGGGGTTCGATGATTGGGCTGAAGTCTATTGACAAAATAATGCCCACTAACTCCATGATAGACGCACCAATGTCCTTTAGTCCGCTGAATATGTTGGTGAGGCCATCCCCGACTCCGGGGAGATAGTCACCTAATTCCCCCATATTGCCCCCGAGCATCACTACTCCAAGCCCTAACGCCAATAACAGGCCGATACCCATCGCAATGGCTGAGAATATACCGGAAAACCCTTTGTCGACTAAAGACACTGTATCTGCCAATGGCTCCAAGGCCTCATTGGAAGATGTAAATACATTAGTTATATCCTCTAACACTTCTTTTGTAGTCCCTATGCCTTGCTTCAAACTAACCCAAGTATTGTAAAAAGGACCAAGTGCAGCATTTAGCATTTTAGTATAAAGTGCTGCGGACTGGACATTCTTAGAAAAACCGCCAAGCGTAATACTTGCCTTTGCGATTTCAGATGTTGCTTCCGCTGCATTTACCATTTAGATTCAGTCCTTCAAATTTAAATTAGCACGGTCAAAGTAGTCGCCATCGCTAGTTGTGCGTACAGGTCTCCCACCTTTAGAATTTCCACCGAAACCCCCCTTTCTCGATAGGTTTTTCTTCATATTCTCCATTTCCTCGGCTTGAGTTTGCTGTGCGACTCTCATAAAGATATAGTCTAACATGACTCTTTCAGCAGGCATGTCATCCCATGCGTGTGGAGCGCAACCAAAATACTTACCTAATGCAAAGGTAACGGTTTGATGTGCTAAAATAAAACTTTGTGTAGAATTGAACGCATTGTCTATCCCGTCTGAGTCAATATACTGCTTCAAATCGGAATAGGTTATCCCAAAGGGTTTGCTTCACCGCCAGCAAATTGTTCTACAATCTTGGTCAGCGAGGGTAGATGTTTCTGTATTTCTGCGCCAACCTCGGGTTTTAGGTTAAGCAAATCTTTACTTGACATTTCAGGCTCGGTTTTGACAACGCACTTTTGAAACACATATCTCCAGTAACCTCCTAAATCAATTTGAGGAGCAGGCTCACCGTCTACCATTTTAAAATCAACAAATTTAGTCATTGCTTCTTGTTGTTCGATCCAAGATAACTGCTTCACATATATCAATAAATCACCCATAGGGGTTTTGACTACATGCGAGTCAGGGTTGTTACTCAATAAAAATTTATTCGCTGGATTCTGCTCTATCATCTGTGTTCACCTCATTAGTAGTTTCTTCTACTTCATCAGGGGCACTTGATGAGTCATACTCTTGTAATCTTTCTACAAGAGCAGTTTTGTTGCCGGAAATTGCGAGTCCTCTCTCCTTGCATAGTAGTCTTAAATCTGTAACTGTTTTATCCCAATACCCGCCTGTTTCAGCGTCTTTGCTTGCTGCTTCTTCCCTCATTACTGGGCTTCCTTCAGCAGATTCCTCAAGGTATGACGGCAGCGGTATCATTACGCTGATATTGTCTGCGCTAAGTCCGCTACCTGAAATTACTTTACTTCCTACAATAGTCCAATTTACGGGCTCTATTGAGCCATTGATATTAACAGTCCCTGTCAGTCTCATATGATTCTCCACCACTTCATTACGCTTAATAATTACCCTCACAGTGTGAAGTATGCGTTGACTTCTTTGATTTGTAGATGTCTGACAGCACACTCTACCTCAGTATTCACCGGACCTTTGTCATCGGGTAATTGATGCTTTGCTGATAAGATAGTGTAATCTGATAGAGTTACCTGAGCGTTCTCCCCTCCGGCACCAGCGTCTTTGTTTAATCTAAACACAATGTCGTTAGTGTTTTTGTGATGCCTTCGTGTTCTAACTTCATCCCAAAACCTATCATCTTCTACAATTGCTGAGAATTTGAATGTGTATTCTCTTTGTGCTTCGGTGATTTCAAGTGGTTGATGTGTGCCGCCGTGCTGTACTTGGTCATTTGACAAAACCTGTCCCTCATATCCTCTAACATAGTATCTTGAAGTATTGTTGTTGGTTATTTCAAAATCAAACTGTGTCCCTCTAATAACTGGTCTGCCAAATGCTTCAATGCTTAGGTTTTGGAACAAGTATGGCTTTTCACCATTTACCGCTATGCCTGAAGCGGACCTGTTCGCTCTTGTATTAGCGGTATTCTCAAACATTCTATGTGGGTTATGTTTTTTGAGCGTATCAGTATAATGTCTTGTAGCCTCGTATTCAAGGTTAACCTTAACTTCACCCTCGCTATCAGACATGAATGCGGCTCTTGTCACCTTGCACCCATTGTAATACCTTAACATCTGTTCCCTACCCGGCGTTGTATCTGTTTGCCTATAAGATTGTTCAATGCTAAATGAAGGCAGGTGACTTGCACCAAATATATTGTGAGTTATTCCAAACTTCAATTGCCCCGAAGCAGCATTGGAGTTTGATGATGAATCTGTTTCTATAGAAGGACAGCCGTGAACCAAGTTGCCGTTGTTAAATGCATATTGAAGTTTCTCAATACCAACAGAATCGATAGCATGATCAAATTGAAATGCCTCTTCAACATAAATAACTCCGCCGTTGACCGCACAAACTCTTCTAATTTCATGCTTGTTTAGTGTTGGAAGGGTCTCGTCGGCACCCGGAATAGAAACTACATCTTTGTCACAAATTTGAACATAATCGCCCGCAGTGAATTTCCCTGCTATTTGAGCCGAGGTAGTGACCCATGCGTCACCCGCAACGATTGCTGCTGTGAGTTTTGGCAGGAAGTATGCTGGTGCTCCGGTTTGTGTCGCATCTGCAAGGTTAAACAATGCAGCGGTTGTGCCAGTATAATCAAGCAAATCAGTAATTGAAAAGTGATTCTTAACAGCAGTGGTTCTGTAGAGGTTTGCGCCTCCAAAGGCGTATGACGCTGTGCCTCCACCGGAGGGAGTGATAGTCACTGTTGGGTTTGTTGTATAACCTGCTCCAGCATCTGTTACAGTAATTGCAGTAATAGTATTAGCGATAATGCTCACAGCCGCAGTGGCTTGTATACCGCCGGAAGCGACGGGTATATCGGGTGCGCTAATTGTTACTGTTGCTGATGAGATATTCCCCGCTTGAGTTACTTCACTAAGCAACAATCTAACTCCTGATTGAGCAAGACCTGATGAAGCAACCAATGCTGTACTTCCAAGTGAGTCTACTGTTCTAATAATCCCTTTTCCATCAGCGGGCACTGCAATGTGAGTCCTAAAGAAATCACCCATTATAGTGCCTGCATAATCTGCTTTATTGGGGACTGCGCCGCTGTCAAATGTGTTGAAAGGGACCGACTTTGCTCCAACCAAAAAATGCTTAGTGAGAGATTCATTGGAATTCCCCACTAAAACTGGTGGCGTAGCGTTAGTAATACCTGTCAAAGTTTGTCCTCCTTCGTAAGGGTTCGAGTCTAACTGCTGCGGCTGTACAAGCCCCATTCCATAAACAAGACCTGTAGTGTTGACAGCAATATTTGGTGCTACCTCATGGACCTCTCCGGGTCCTCCGCCGCCTGACGAAATGGGTCCGGTTGCTGTCATTAATTGTCCGTGACCAATCGAGGTATGGCCTCCAAGCGCATACTTCATCCATCGTAAGGTATGTGCATTCAATTCAATAGAACCGCCTGATAGAGTTTCTCGCCCGCTGGTCAATACATTGACATCACGGCCCATTCCAACAATGTGTTGCTTTCTAACATCTATCACCGGCTCAGGCAAAGTCATACTGTTTAGTAATCCAAAGAATTGATCAGTCTTGACCCTTTGACTTGCATCAGTCATTGCTAACTCAAGAGTCGGCAAGCCTCTTCCTTCAATTACAAAACTTTCAGACGCACCCGCATTACCACTGCCTACCATGCTGGGTTGAACATTTATTGTCCCGAGGGTAGTATCATTTGCTGTAATGTAATACACTCTACGCTTAGTAGCATAATTGTCACCTATATAATTAGAACCTGATGTAACCTTAATAGTGCACCCGACCAACATATTGTCAGGTATTTTTACAGTGGTGTTGTGAAGCCACAGGTTTGACCCCAATGTGATTACCGAGGTGTTTGGCAAACTCGCATGGGCGGCAACAGACCACCCCGTAGCGGCACCGTCGCCAATTATTCTAAGTGGGGTTTCTTTACCCCACGATACTTCTGCTAAGTCGCCTTTAAATACTGTATTTACCATTTTTCATTCCTCAGATTGTTTCTAATATTTTGCTAAATGTAATCACTTCGGCCTGCATTGTGTAGCGGAACAACCCCTTGCTACGGTCAGACAAATCGGTTCGGGTCTTGAAGATTACCCTGTCAAAGTTAACACCATCGCCCTTTCTGTTCTTATGCAGTATGCGCCGAACCTCATCTCTTATACTGCTAAGGCGGGTGCGCCCTTTGACTGTCCTAACATCTATGGTTAGATTTACATGCTCATTGATGAAGTCAAAAAGCAATTCAGGTTGCGCCTCATTGTGAGCCGTTTCAAACACTCTAATGACATCATGGTCTTGTAATCGAGTGCGCTTACCTTCGCCTCGATCTAATACAGTAATGTCTTCTATACTTGGTTTTGGTGATACATTCCATTGTGATTTCATCATATCTACAACAGCAGTAATAGCATCTTTGGCCATTAATACTCACTCCACAATTGCTTCAATA
>Ga0098043_1000223_pt1 | contig 19188 bp, 25 predicted proteins | sample 9B_taG_FD_92581 | JGI IMG/M metagenome (GOLD analysis project Ga0098043, IMG submission 92581) | Marine viral communities from the Subarctic Pacific Ocean - 9B_ETSP_OMZ_AT15188_CsCl metaG | ecosystem: Environmental > Aquatic > Marine > Oceanic | place: Subarctic Pacific Ocean | collected 2015-01-10 | reverse complement strand
TTTTAATGAATCATCAATATTTTTTCCAATGTCATCAGCAGTTAATTTTAAAGATGATTTAGTACCCTCTAATTTTTGTATGCCTGTAAAAATTGATTTATCTCTAAAACTTCTAGATCTAAATTTAGATGCAAATTTATCAATCCATCTATCTATCGCTGAATTACTAAACATTAAGTCATTGCCTTTTTGAGACATTAACTTTGCAGTTAATCCTTTTATACCAACAATCGCTGGTATAATTGGAAAACCATATTCTGCACCAAATAATAATTTATTATGTAATTGTCTAAGAGCATCGTCGCCTGCTTTTTCTTTAGAGTCTCTATCTAATTTTGTAGGTATAAAACTTATAAAATCACCAAATGTACCTATATCTTCTTCTTTAGCTACAACTGCACCTACTCCTAATCCACCTCCGACAGTGATACCTACAAATTTATCTAGTTTAGATAATTTATTTAACTTATTTAATTGAGTAGCTTTTTTACCTGCTTCTAAAAAATTTTTTGAATTTTTTGTAGTATTTAAATAGGTTCCTCTTTTGACTGCATTAGTTATAATTGGTGCTATCTGTCTTGCTTTTTTACTTAAGTTTGCAACAATAGGTACAGTTGTTTTTTGAGCTATCTTACCTGCACCATATAAAGATACTAACGCTTCTGTTATTTTACCTGTTACTGTTTCATTAGCTTTTTCTTCTGATTCTTTTTCAATAAGACCTAAATAAGTTTCTTCAAAAGCTTTATTAAATTTATATGTTGCACCTTCTTCAACAGGTATACCTTCTTCTTGTAAAGCATCGTAAATTAAAGTTCCAAAATTAACTACACCTTTTGGTATTTTTATAAGTCCACTATTAATAGCGTTGCTAACAGATTCACCTAAAGATACTTCATTATCTTCTTCTGGTGGTAAACCTAATTCTCTTGGTGTTTCTTCAATCTTTGGTTCTTTGGTAAATGTATCTTTTACAGTTTTAACTGTAGAATCTATTGGACTTTTTATAAATTTTTCAATTTTAGGCATGATGGCTTTATCATTTTTGTCAGCCATTGCCTCTAATTCTTCAGGTGATGCACCTTCTTCTATAGCTCTTTGTTCTTCTAATAATTGTTTTGCTCTAAAGTAACCTTCTTTTTCATATACTTCAAAAAAACGTTCACTTAGTTCTTTGCCCTCTAAGAACTCTCTCTTTTGTTCTTCATCAGGAGTTATGCCTCTTAATAGTTTTTTGAAAAAATTTGGTTCAGCCACTTTACGCTCCTATTGGTATAAGCTGAGCTCCATTTACCTTAAAAAATTTGTTAGTTCTGTAATCAAATATAACAGATCCCTCTCTGTAGGTTCCAACATCATCTTCACTTAATGTAATTTTACCTGTATCATCTGTTGTGTAATCAATATCTTTTCTTAAATAAGGTAAATCTAAATCAATATCATCAAATTCTACTCCTTCTACTTTACCTTCTTTAACATTATTAAGAGCTCTAGCTACTTTTTCAGCAGAGTAAGTATTTAAATATGGACTTCCGTAATTATCTTTTTGATCTAGTAAACCTCCCATACTTATTTCAAATTTTTCTTCTTTCTTTTCTTTTGGTGATTTATCTTTTCTATATAATTCAGTTTCAACTAATTGATTCAAAACTGTTTTATAATCTCTCCCTGTTTCTTCAGCTATTTGTTTTGCCTTTTGAATAAAAGGAGCAATGTCTTCTTCTTCTAAACTATCTAATACTTCTAATGCGATACCTGTTTTAAGTTTCTTTTGAGCTTGCACATTTTTTAATAAATTAGCTGTAGGTTCTTTTGCAGCAAGCACAATATTTCCAAGAGTGCTTCCACCGCCTGTTGTTCCTGCAAGAGAAGGTCCATACTGTAATAGAAATTGTGTTACTGGATCATCTAATCCTGTTCCACCACCTACAGCAGATTGAATTAAATCCATTCTATTTCTAACTTTATCACTAAAACCTACACCATCAGGATCAGATAAAGCATGTTTTTCTCTATCAACAATACCTGTCATGATGCCATTATTAGTTGGCCCACCTTTTCTAAACATTGGTCTTTTTAATATTCTACTCATTAAAATGCCCTATATATTCCAGCTAACGTTGCACCTAAACCTAAAGCACTTTGTAAAGGTGAAGGAGATGGTGCTGTTTGCACTGTTGTTCCACCAGGATATCCAGCGATTAATGAAGTGATCCCTGAACCCAGAGCCTGTGTTGCTTGTAGTGGTTGATTTAATTGTTGTTGAAGTAGTTGTTGTTGTGCAGCTAATTGTGCTTGTTCTTGCGCTTGGTTCTGCGCACCTAAAGAAGATAATGCTCCAACATCTTGACCTAAGAAAGCTTGTCCAGCTTGACCTAATCCTATTTGTTGTTGCCCTAATCCAGAAAAAGCTTGACCTATACCTAAAGCTTGATTTGCTAATTGTTGTTGTTGATTTGCTAAAGCTTGTTGTTGACCAAAAGCTTGAGCTGCAGCTTGTTGTGCTTGACCAAAACCTTGACCTAATAATTGTGCTTGTAAAGCTGCTCTGTTTCTATTCTGATTAGATAAGAATTCTGCTTGTTGAACTCCTTCTCTTGCTCCACCAAATGCACCTGCACTAATTGCTTTTGCTGCTAATCCAGGTAATCCTTTTTGTGTTTGTACGTCAAATTCAGCTAACGTTGTATCAATTATGTCTTTTTGGTATGGAGACATAAATTGTTGATATGCTTGTGGTCCCATAAATTGACCAGCCTGACCTGCTTGTTGTGCAGCTTGGCCTGCTAACGCTCCCGCTTGACCAACTTGACCCGCAGCTAATGCTTGAGCTGCTTGAGCAGATTGTAAAAAAGGTTGATAACTACCAACTCCTGAAGTTGCTAATTGTTGGGCCTGTTGTTGTAACGCATCTTGACCAGCTACAAATTGTGGTCCATATACTTGTGATAAATCTGCTTGTTTTAAATCACCTGTTACTTGTTGTAATTGAGTTAAATATGGTTTTGCTGCCGCTTCTATAAACTCTGGTGGAGCTTGAATTGTTGTTGATACTGACATTATACTATCCCGCCTTTTTCTAACATTTTCATTTGATCGTAAAGACGTTGTGCACCTTTATTAACGTCTCCGCCTCCCATTCCTTTTACAGCATCTGCTGTAAATACAAATTCATTATTCGATAACATCGCTGGAATATCATCTGCTTTTTCTTTTACACCAACTGGAGGAATAAATCCACCTGTTTCTCTAAGGTCTAATTCTGTAACTCCTGCAGGATTTTTATTTAAAGGTAAACCCATGATACCGGCTGCTTCAATAGCATTTTGTTCTGGAGTTCCTTTAGCATATTTAACTCTACCACCTTGAGCATATCCTCTATTCATATCTTGAGTGTACTCCGATAAATCTATTTCTACTTGATTAGCTATAGCTGCTTCTTCATCATCTTCATCAGCAAATGTTTTTTGATTTCTATATGCTTCAGTTAATTTAGTTCTTAAAGCTGGTATATTTCTAGTAATTCCTTCAGGATCACCTTCATCTTCTAAGGAATTTAAAACACCTCCTAATAAAGAACCACCTGCAAATACTTTTAAAGTATCTCCAAATGTTGCGTCTTTTGCTTTTTTATTAAACAACTCAGTTATCCCACCTGTTCCAATATCAAATAAAGAACCACCTGCAAATTTACCTTTACCAAATCCTATAAAAGGTGATCCACCACCTATCATAGGTGCAAAATTCAAAGCAGCTAAGGCTAAAAAAGGATTTTTTTTAATTCCTCTAGTTACACCTTTAACAGCTCCTTTAATACCTTTACCAATAGATTTTACTAGGCTTCCTAAGCCATACATTTGTCTTGGTTGTTGCATACGTGATATTGCCATAATTATATTATTTAAACTAGTTTAAGGCAGGCATATAAATCCTGTAGTATCGCAGTTTATTTGATTTTTTTACTGTCGTCAACACGTTTTAAAGACTGTAATTCGTCTAAGAAACGACCACAATAAGAGTGCTCTCCGACATGTGTTATGTAGTCTGTAACATAAGCAAATACTTTACCACCCATGTCTGTCCATCTTTGACAAAAACCAAAGTCTTCACCATAATATCTCTTGGTATCTGGGTCATGTAAAGTGTCAAATAAATTGTAAAAATTGTCTTTTTTAGTTTCTTTTCCATTAATAATGGTTGGTTGAAATATCTCTAGTTCAGGATGTTTTTCTATCATCTTTATAAGAACATGTCTTTTTATTAACATGCACCCTGTAGGTACATGTGTTGTTTCTATAATATCATCTTCCATAACTATTTTATTTTTATCAGGTACTTTTATTGGATACATATACCCAGATTTAATGACATCACTTTTCTTTTTTATCATCTCATATTTTTCTGTTAGTGCCTTCCACATTTTATCTTGATCAATTGTTTTCATTGGGTAAGGACACGCAATAACATCTTTATCTTTTTCTATCATTTTAATGATAGTAGAATATTGAAAGTCAATGTCTGAATCTATAAATAATAAATAATCATATTTGTCTTCGTGATTTATAAATTCAGATACACATAAATTTCTACCTTGTGTGACTAGAGAAGATTTTAATAATGTAAAACTAACTAATATATTATTTTTTAAACACTCTTGTTGAAATTTTAATACTGCTTGTGTGTAATGCATAGATACATCAGAATGACAAGGTGTACATACCATAATTTTATATTTAGGGTCACCGCTTAAATTTATTTCCATAACGCTTTTAGGTTCTACTTTAACATGATTTATAGTTTGATATGTATCTTTGTTTGGTTCTTGTTTATTAAACCAAATAGGATCATTGTTTCGCATTAATCGCTCCTTCTAAAAACCGTGTCCAAGCAAGGCCTTGTTTATTCCAGTTATAATATTTGTTTGTGTATTTTATTTGAAATTTTAAATGTTCATTAACTGCTTCACTTTCTAAAGACTCTGCAGCTGCTTCTATAGTTTTAGCAAATTTAGTAGCCAGTAATTTATAATTATCTGTGTATGGAATATAGATAGGAAACTCCGCACCTGTTTCAAACAATGCACCAAGATCTGTTGTGATACAATACAATCCAGCTGCCATACATTCTAATAAAGATATACAAGATGTTTCTTCAAATGTGCTTGGGTATGCATACATTCTATAGTTTTTTAAATTTTCTCTAATGTATTCGTTTGGTTTGTATCCAATATAATTTACGTTAGGTATTAAATCTGCTTGCTCATATAATGTTTGATAATATTTATCATTCTGTTCGTAAAAATCTTTACCGTATACTTCTGTAGAAGAATATACATCTAATGTAATTAATGGATTTTTTACTAATTGCATTGCACCTAGCAAAACATTTAATCCTCTCCACGGTGTGTTTTGATGTATGATTTTTATAGGATCACCTTTTTTATAAGTCGTTGTAATTGGTTCTATGTTTTCAATACCATTTTTTATAACCACACATTTTTCAGTTGGTATTTTAAAATATGTTCTAAATTTTTCATATGTCCAATGACTATAAAATACATACCAGTCATATTTGTTATGATTAGATTGATCTTCAAACCATGGTGCCAGATTCGGTTGATCGTAAGAATTTTTTTGCCAAAGTATATTTACTTTGTTTGGATCAAGAGGTATTTTTTCTGGTACGGAAGTACAAATAGAAACTTTGTCTAGTAGACTTTTATCTACGTGTTTTTCTAAAAATTCAAATTGTAATTCTGTTCCACCTTTAGGTGTTTGAATTGTCATTGTTGTTATTAAATACTTTCTGTAAAACGTTTAATCCTTTCGGTGATACTTCGACTTTAATATCTTGTGCAATGTGTTCTGCTGTTGTTGCAGTATTTGGATCTGCAATGTCTGCATCTTTTTCTGCTTCATCAACATAAACATAATTTGTTTGTGTGTTTCTTATTGTAACTGTTGTAGTACAATCTATCTTTAGTAAATCTTCGTTTGCCATATTTATCCGTTCTCCTGTGATCTATCTATTAAAGCATAATTTATTAGACCTTGTATTTTACTACTTCCTGTAGCTGCTGTTACTGTTATAGCATCTCCTGCTTCTAAATTCAAGCCTTGAGGTGAAGCATTTACTTGTTCTTTAGCAGCTAAGTCATCTCTAAAAAACTCATATTCTGTGTTTGAATCAGATGAGTCAACAAAATTCATATTTACTAAAATAGATGATGACGCATCGTTGTTTGCACAATATATACTTTTAACTATAACTGTTGCATCACTAGGACATGTAAACACTGTGGTTTTACTTGTGTCAGTTTGTTTGAAACCCTGGTTCTTGTATCTTATTGTCATGATAGAAAATAATTAAAAGCTTCCTGTTCATTTTTTAAATCTTGTTGAAAAGAAAAATTTAATTCATTTTTAATTGTATCAACTGCACGAAGAATCTGTCTTTGGTTTTCAACATCGTATTCTTCTTTTGGTTCTGGTATGTATGAAGTTATTCTAGCCATTATCTAGGTGACCCGTATTTTCCTCCAGGTACACTTTTTACATCTTTTACTTTACCACCAGAGAAAGTGTCTTTTAGAGGTGCAAACGCATTACTTGGTTTATCTTCAGCTGCTCCTCCAGTTTTAATTGTTTTATCTATTCCAGCTGATCCAATATCTCCTAGTCCTTTAGATTGAGGTGATTTTGATTTTATAAATTGTTTAAATGCATTTAATTCATCTAATTTTAATTGTTCAAGTAATGCAAGTCTTTCATCTAGTTCTGTTTCATCCAGACTTCTACCTTTACTTAAATATTTATCTTGTAATGTTTTTTTAATTCTATCTATTCTTTTTTGATATGCACCTTGCAATCCAATTTTCATAGGATCACCATATTTACCTTTTGTTATTCTATTTATTAAACCACCTGATACAGGATTATATCCTTTCATAATTCCTGAAGCAACTTGTCCTATGTCTGTTAAACCAAATCGATTACGATAAAAGTTATTCATAAATTTAGCTGCTGGATCTGCTTTAGGTATGAATGATCTTATCACTGATCCTACCATAGAGTTTTCACCAAGTGGAAAATAAGAAGCTAATTTTGCAATACCTGTCGGTTCTTGAGGTTTTGAGAAATCTACTTTGTCAGTGAATCCTTGAATGTTGTCTACACTTGTCCCAAAAGGAATGTTAGAAGCTACAGTTGAATCCATTATACCTTTATTAGTATTTGACGGAAAGAAAAAAGATGCTTGATCATCAGTAGCAAATCTTAAAGGTGCGTCGCTAACATTAGGATATGAAATAGGAACTGTTTTAACTTTATCATCTTCTATAATCATTTTAGTTTTTCTTTGATTGTCTGCAATTATTTGATTTATTAAATCTTGATTTAATAAATCTTTATTTTGTAAACCAGGAACATTATATTGATTAAGTATATCTGCAGTATTTATAAGAGGAATATTATTCATCATTTCACTACCTGTATTTGTTCCTATGATTCCTGATTGGTTTTCAAAAGGTCTTAATAATTGTTGCAGTCTTAATTCATCAAAAGTTGCCATTATCTTCTACCGTCTGGTTTTATATCTACTCTTAGTGTTCCATAACGCCAAGTTTCACCTACAGCGTCATTTTCAATTTTGATTGCAAGAAGTCTTCCTCTTGCTCGAGTGTCTACTTTATCAGTAGTTGATGTAATTGTAAAGGGTCCTAATGGTGAGCTTGATGCTGTATCACTTGGATAGTTGTTTAATAATAATGTTACTTTTGAATTACCTGTTAATACTTTAAAATCAGGTATAAACCGTTTCATAGACATAATAAATTCACCATCGCCTCTTAAATCAGCCGTGCCTGTTGTTTGACCTGTAAGACCTCGTCTTGCAGATATATCAAAATCACCAGATTTTATAAATGCATCAATAGATGTGGTGCCCGATGAATTTACTTGATCAGTTCCGGTTTCATGAGCATAGTAAGTTGATGCACCATTTGCATTAGTGACTCCTTGAATTGAAATATTTGGTGTTGCAGTTTTACTGTATTCAGTTGCATAAGGCACATCAAATACACCTGTATCTATATAACTTGTTCTCGCTAATGATCCTGTAGTCCAAAGATTTTCTGAATAATTATATGTAACAACTCTATCTATTTGTTCTGATCCTGACTTTGGATAGAACCAATTTACTTCACTATAAAGTGTATTATGTTCTGCATAGACTACATCACTTGAATTAAAATTTATTCCTAAATTATCTCCATCAGTAGTAAATACAAAATCCTCAACTAAACAAGGTATAGATTTAACTGTACCATCAAATAAAAAGAATCCACCTTCACCTGACATCCAGAATACTATACCATCAGAATAACTTAATGCATGTTGACCAATTAATCCACAGTTTGTGCCAACTTGTTTAACACTAAATGTAAATGGAGGACCAACAAATTGAATTACATATGCAGAACTATCAGTTAAAACTAAGGTATAATCTTTACCAGATACAGCGCCTACAATTTTATTTCCTTTATCTAATCTAAAACTACCAGCTGTATTAACTGCTGTTGGCGTATATGTATTTAGATCTTCTTGATTAGAAAATCTTATAAACATTGGATCAACAGTTGATGTATCTCCTATTGTTGTCTCAGTTCCAAAATGAAACAGGTGTCTATCTCTATCTGAAACCTGTGTTAATCTAGATGACGTTGGATTGTTTGATGTAGAAAAATTTGTAGTTGTGGTTGACGCTCTAATCGTTCGTGCGTTTGATGCACCTGCATTCCATGTAAATGTTTTACCGCCTGTAATAGTTGCGACTAATACTTCTCCAAAATTATCAAGACTCCAGTTTCCTGGTTCCAGAATTACATTACTAGTTGTTCTTTCTGTTCCCCACGTTGATGCGCTCCAAGTATCTGTGCCCCAACCATAACCTGCAGTTTGAATTGTAGGACCTACTTCTACATATGGATTAACGGTTGCAGAACCTGCAGCTGTCATTCCTGTTCCAGATTCATTTGATGCCATCGTAATTGTAAAACTATTTGTGCTCGCAGTAACTACTTCATAAGGAGTGTCTGTAAAATCAGTCGTTGCATATCCTGTAGCGCCTCCTCCAGGTAATGTTACAGAAGTAAATGTAAAATATCGTCCTGCAGTTAAACCATGAGAAGTTTTATTAACTGTGACAGTTGCTGATCCAGTTGTAGATGTAAATGTAAATCCAGTAATAGCCGTATCTAATGGAGAGATATCATAAAAATCTTGACCATAATATAAAAACAAACCTTGTGATGTGCCTATGGCTGCATATTTTTCACCTGCAATACTTATCCAACTATGCTGTGCACGTGCTGCTCCAGGTAAAGTTAAACTATCTGTAGTTAATTGATTCCAACCACCTATTTTTTCAGGTAATCCATACCTAAATCTAACGAAATCACCATCAACCCATTGAGATTCAGCTCCTGAATCTGTGACCATTTTGTTAAAACCAGGCTTGAAATTTAATTTTTGTAGCATATAGTATGTTTATATAACAGTTCTATTTATAATGAAAGATGAAAAATAAATCAGTAAAAGAGAAAGATTTTATAGCAATATACGATAATTACATTCTTCCTGAAGAGTGTGATAAAGCAATCAAATTATTTGAAGAAAGAGATAAATTTAAAAAAACCTTTACAAGATTAGACTTTGAAAATACCACATCAACCATAAAAAAAGACAAATATTTTTTTGCAAGTTCTAGTAATCTAGATGTCTGGGTTGATGATTTAAAATCAATGATGTTAAATTTTGATATGGCATGGAAAAATTATTATGTTAATCATGGATTAGAAAAGGTATACTCACCTTTAGAATATACAACACTAAAAATTCAAAAAACTTTACCTAAAGAAGGATATCACATTTGGCATGTAGAAAAGAGTAATTCATTTCATGATTGTAAAAGAGTTTTTGTTTTTTCTATATATTTAAATGATGTTAAAGAAGGAGGTGAAACAGAATTTTTAAATCACTCAATTAGAGTTAAACCTAAAAAAGGAAGAATAGTTATTTGGCCTGCTGGTTTTCCATATCTTCATAGAGGCAATCCACCTTTGTCTGGTGAAAAATACATATTAACCTCTTGGATATTGTTACAATAAAATGGACCACACAGAATCAATTGTTCACATAAAAGGAGTTGTTAATGATGGTTTAATAAAAAAAATAATACCTTTTATTAAACAAAAAGCTAAAAATAATTTAGAAGTATATGATGGTAAACGAACAGATATTAGAAATGTTAAAGGATATCATTTAGATTTTACAACACCTACTAAACTGTTTTATTGGAATCTTATAAAAATTGAAATTCAAAGGTTACATATATACTATTCTTTAAAATTTCCTAAAATGAATCTTGGTAAAATAAATCAAATAGATTTATTAAAATATGAAGTTGGAGGAAAATATGAAATACATACAGATGCTTATACCAATATGAATAGATTTTTAAGTGTTATTATAAATTTAAATGATGAATATGAAGGTGGCGATTTAGTTTTTACTGATCAAAAAGAAAAAGAAATTAAAAGATTAAAACTTGAAAAAGGTTCTATAGTATTTTTTCCAAGTAATTTTATGTACCCACATGGAATACAACCGATTACAAAAGGAACAAGATATAGCATAGTTGCATGGCTGCAGTAGATTATAAAATTATAAAAAACTTTTTTACAAAAGAAGAATTAGAAATTCTTGATAAATACTGTTATAATAAATTAGATACCAATAAAGATTATAAAATAGATCACGATTCGTTTTCTCCCGCATGGTATGATGATCCTTTAATGAATGGTATTTTAGATATTAAATTACCTTTAGTTGAAAAAGAATCTAATTTAAAATTATTTCCAACCTACGCATACTGGAGATATTATGTTTTTGGAGGAATCTTGTCCAAACATACTGATAGACCAGCATGTGAAATATCTGTGTCGGCATGTATTAAAAAACACGATAATTGGCCACTTGTAATTGAAGGAGAATCTTTTGAATTAGAAGAAGGAGATGCTTTATTATATGCAGGATGTGATCAAAAACATTGGCGCCCTGGTGTTTATAAAGGAGAAGGACTGGCTCAAGTATTTTTTCATTATGTAAATAAAAATGGATCTTTTACTCATCACGCTTATGATAAATATAGAAAAGCAACTGGTAGAAAAGCAACTGATACTGAGGAAGATCTTCTTATTAAGAAGTATAAGAAGTAGGTCTAGCACCTAATCTAGTAATTTTCTCAGATTCAGTTTCACCGTCAACATTATTATTGTCCCAATCAGATTGTAGTCTAACTAAATGAGCTGCATCCCATTTGTTAATAAATTGACTTGAAAAATCTCCTAAGTTAGCATTAGTCCAACTAGAGTGAGGAGTATCATCTCTGTATTCTACTTCATCATTACTATTTGAAGTTCCAAACTGGATTGCCCAAACATTTGACCATTTAGAATCGTTCCAAAAAGAATCATTATCGATTACGTATCCACCCGCACCATCACCACTTTGTTTGATAATTAGTTTATCTTCGAATACTACTGTCCATGTTGCGTTTGTTGCCATAATTTCTCCTACGTTTTAATAATATAAATTAAAGATATATAAGGTTGAACAACAGAAGTTGCATTTCCACTAAAGTTACTACTAGCATTACCACTACCAGAAAAGTTTGCACTCATATTGTGAGAGTGACCACCCCCTGAACCTGTATTAGCTATACTTACAGGAAATTGACCCGCTTGGTCACCAGTAACGTTGTTTCGTACTCCACCAGCTACGTCTTCTCCAACAGGACCAAATCTTGGTGTAGTCGCGCTGTGACTGTGTGATGCAAGTTGTGGTGTTGATAAAGTTGCGTTCGCTGTATTTCCTCCAACGTTACCTGTAACGTTAATATTTGTAGTTACACTTCCACCTGATGATACAGTGTTTGCTCCGCCAGTTGAAGCCAAAGCTTTACTTGGTGATTTACCAACAACTACTTCATCTTGTAAATCTGGTAATCCAAAAGTACTTGATCCATCACCTGATCCGTAGGTTGTACCAATAACTGCAAATAAATCTGCATAAGTTGTTCTTGAAACATTTGCTCCATTACATTCTAAAAAACCTGTTGGTAAAGATGAGTCTGTCCAAGGAACAATAGTTCCTGTAGGAATTCCTTCGACACCTATAAAGGCACCATTGTTAATTACTGTAGTTCCACCTGATACAATAGCCATTATTTATCTCCTTCTATCTTAGATAAATTAATTTTAAATTTTTCTCCAGATATATTATTAATCATAAATATATCATTTTCACCTTCCTGTAAAGTCCAATTTCCTTTAGTTCCATCAACTATATTGCCTTTTTCTTTATGTCCATTTGATAAATGCAAGTCTCCTGTATATATATTTCTCCATACATTTCCTGATGCTCCTAGGTCATAAGTGTCTGTAGTACCAGGAACAAGATGTCCTGTAGCTGTAACAGCTCCAACTGAACTCAATCCTTCTACAACATTTGTTCCATCAGAATAAAGAACCTTGGTTCCTTTATCTGTTGCTGTCCAAGTTACACCTGTTCCAGAGGTAGTTTTAAATGTCACTGTGTGAGCACCTGTAGTAGCATTTTGTACGATATAAGTTTTTTCTATTCCGTCTGGAATTACTACATTTTTATTTCCAGAAATAGTTCCAGTTAATTTTATTACTTGATTTTTACCATTCGACAAAGCACCATTTGTAAAAGTTAAAGTTGCTGCTGCAGTAATTCCAACTGAATCATATCCACCAATTGCTTGTTCAAGAATTAGTAAATTAGTATTGGTAATCTGTCCCCAAGTTCCTGAGTTTTCTCCAGTAGCTTGTACAGTTAATTTTAAACTTGTTGATGTAGTATTTGGCATATTTAAATTTTATTAAGTTTTCTCATATTATTAAATTTATGCAGCAGTGTCAACTTCTGTCCATGTAGGAGCAGATCCTGTATTTACTTCACTCCACATAACATTTTTAACACTTCCTTGAGTCATTGTCATACTAATTCCAGTAACTTCAGCACTTGCATCATCTGGTATTACTGCACCTTCATTCATGGTCATTTCTTGACCAGTTGGAGATGCGATAGTATTTGCATCTAATGCAGCTGTGCCAAGGGCTGCTGAGAAACCAATACCTGTTACTTCAGCACTAGCGTCATCTGCCTCTGCTTGACCTTCCTGCATAGCCATTCCTATACCAGAAGGACTTGCAATAGTATTTGCATCTAATACAGCAGTTCCAAGATTAGATGTTAAAGCTTGACCTGTTACTATGGCGAGAGCATCATCTGCTTCTGCTTGACCTTCCTGCATGGTCATTGCTTGACCAGTTAATGTGCCAGTATTAGCATCCGCTGTAACTGCAACACTACCTAATGACATAGGTAAATTCGTTCCTACTAAAATTCCTCCAACAGTTGCTTCTACTTCAACTGGAATATTAAATGTAGCTGGACTTAAAGCAGCGAAAGGTGCTTCACCAAAAGCTGTTAATGTGTCGTGAGTAGGATTACTCTCTTGTAAAGTTAATTCAAAACCGGTTACATTAATTTCTTGATTTGTTGATTGTGTAAGTGTTCCTTCTGCTGCAGTTAAAGCTTGACCTGTTACATCGACATTTACTAAAGAAGATCCGTTTGCTGTTCCTAAAGCACCTGTTAATGCTTGACCTGTAACAGGTACATTTGCATCACCTGTGATAGCAGGAGCATTCTCCTGCATAGTCATTTCTATACCTAATGGATATACAATTACATTTGAATCCTCTGCACTGAAAGGTGCTTCTGAATATGCGATTATTCCAAAAGCCATGGACTAGGCTCCTGTTTTTTGTTCTTCTTTTTCTTCTTTAGGTAATTCTGGTTTTAATAAATCAGAATAGTGTTTTTGTAAAACTTCCAAATCAGCAAATTCTAAACTTAGTTTATTTTTTTTAGAAACAATATCTTGAAGCTTTGATAAATACGCTTTACCTTGATCAGATAATTTTTCACTATCGTAGTGTTTTGCATCAAAATTAAAAATCATTAAATTTCCTCTAGTTTAAATTTATATTTCTTACCTGATTTGTTATTTAAAATATATAAATGTTCGGCACCCTCTTGGATTGTCCAATTACCTTTAGTGCCATCAACAGCGTTACCTTCATCTTTAGCTTCGTTAGATAAATGTAAGTCTCCTGTGTATATGTTTCTCCAAACATTTCCTGATGCACCTAAGTCGTGACTATCATTAGCTCCTGGAACAATATCTCCAGTCACAGTTAATGTAGATCCATCAAAAGTCATATTAGCTTCTGCGTTTTGACCATCAGTACCTGTAGCAGTTACAACTCTATTGTTAGAGCCATTAGTCATGAAATCAGAAACATCTACAGAAATTGCATCTGCTGCAACATCTATACCAGTTCCTGCACCAACATTTAATGTAACATCACCAGAAGAGCCTCCTCCTGTTAAACCATTACCTGCTGTGACACCAGTTATATCTGCTGAAATAGTTGCAAAACTAACGGCACCTGATCCGTTTGTTTGTAAAACTTGGTTTGCTGAACCATCTGATGTTGGAAGTGTAAAAGCTGAAAGAACAAAATTAGATCCATCACCTTGAATAATTTTACCTGATGTTGTTGCTAAACCTGCTACATCTTGTAATTGTGCGTCTAGTCTTGCGTTGGCTAAAGTGCCAGAACTAATATTACTTGCGTTAGTTGTATCAGTCGTTGCAGAAGCAACTAGACTTAGGTCTGATCTAACTTCAGACGCACTTCTACCTTCTAAACCATTTGCTGTAAAACGAGCAAAATCATCGTCAGCTACAGAGGCACTGTCTATTTTTACTGCATTAGTATTTGCTATTCCAAAAGTTAATGAAGCTTGACCACCTATATCTGATAATACTTCTGAAGCAGAACGTCCTTCGATATCTGTTCCGTTAACACGTAAAAAATCATCGTCTGCTACACCACTTGTAAATTTAGGCACGTTTGTACTTGATATACCTGTATCTAAAACAGCAGCTGTCCCTAATCCAAGTGATGTTCTAGCTGTTGATCCAGTTTCTAAAACAAAATTAGATCCATCACCAACAATAAATCCACCATCAGTTACAGCTAAACCTGCAACATCTTGAAGTTGTGCATCTAGTCTTGCATTTGGAACTGTACCTGAAGTAAGTTGAGTTGCATTGAGTGCTGTAAGATTACTTGCATTGTTTGCAACAATGTTTCCACTTGCATCAAGTATTACTGATTTAGAAGCAGGAAGAGTACAGAAAACATTTTTTGTTCCTGCAGAAAAATCTACTGCACTGTCCGAGTTTGATGAAGTGATAACAGTAGTTCTAGCTAGTGTTCCAGCTGCTACTGTTCCTAATCCAACTTCAAACTCAGAGTTTGCTGAGTGCACAATTGCATAATACGTTGTGTTTGTATTTCCAACTGCACTAGAAAAAGTTAAAAATCCTGTTACTGCTCCTGCAAGAGTAAATGTCCCCGTACCAGTAGTGGTAGAGGTTTCTTTAACTCTATCATGTACGACTAATGCCATCTAAAACTCCTATTACCCAGAGATTCTTAATATAGCTGCTGAAGTCGTTGCTGCTGGAAACTGAATCGTAAATGTTCCTGATGTAGCTGTTTTATCTGCTCCAAAATCTAAAACTGCAACTGCTGCATTAGTAACTGCAGAAGATGTGTTATAGATTAATGCACCTCTAGCTGTCAGTGTTACTCCTGTAAATGATAAATCAGCAAAGTCAACGAACGCAACACCTTTACCTGTTCCAGTTCCAATGTTTGTGCTTTGACCTGTTAATTTATCTCCACCAGAAGCATACGTACCGCTATTACCAACTTCGTTTCCAGTTGTAAAAGAAGTAGTAGCTGAGTTTAGAGTTGCTGAAGAAGTATAAAGAGCTAATTTAAAAACATCACCACCAGATGATTTAAAGTTTGCATCACCTTCTAGTAATTGTTTTTTAAAAGCATTTGCAATCGCTTGTGTTATAGCCATAGTTTATCTCCTTATTTATTTTCCTCCGACTCGAGGAACACCTGATTGATATTCATCTCGTCTTCGTCTTCCCATTTGTTCTACTGAGAAGCCTTCTACTACTTGTTTATACTTTCCTTCGTATAATTGCAAGAGATCATTTGGCCCCTTTAAGAAACTATATGCTTCGACTAAGCATGCATACAAAAGTCCATTGGGAAAATATTTACTAATGTATGTTTGTGTATTTGTACTAGATAATCCAGTTGGTTTCAAGATATAATTTAACTGAATAGTGTAAGTAGCATTTGGTGTAGGCGCAATTACAATAGTATTATCGTCCCACATGCCATAGTATTTTGGAACTCCTGTAGACTCAGCTGGATTAAATTCAGACATAAAACTAGTATCTCTAAATTGTAAAAAATCTCTATTATTTGCTTGACCTACTCCGTCAGAATCTACGATTTGTGCAGACCGTATAATTAGTAAATCCCCTGGAGTATCGAGAAATCTTTGTGATGCAATTAAATTAGCTGTTGCATATCTTCTACTACTATCAGAATCTACATCTCTAAATATTCTCCATTCAGCATTTTCAATAAATCCATTAACAATAGAGTCTGTTAAAACATTTGCATCTACTTCTGTGTAGTCTCTAATTTTTTGTACTAATTCTGAATAAGTCATGGTGTTAACGTAACTGGTCCTGCAGTTACAAATGCTCCTCCAAATTTTCCTGTTACCGTAGGCGTTGATCCTAATGTAAAAGTATAATTGTTTGTATCTACTACAGTTATACTAAATCCTGCAGCATTTTCAAATACTGTATACGCTAGGCCTCCGGGACTTCCATCTACATTTCTAAATACAACAATGTCTGCAGTTGTTCTTCCATGACTTGGTTCATTTACAGATATAGTTGTGCTACCAGAAGTAATATCAAATGGATTACCTGGTAATAAACTCTGTGTTGCTGGTTCAGTTCTTGCAGGTCTGGCATTTCTTAAACCTTGTGAATCTGCAGTAGTTGGTTTTGGTTCTAATTGTGGTTGCTTTGGTTCAAATTCTGAAATATGCACTCTTGATCCATTCCATTCTATAGCCATTTCTGTATATGGAAATGCTTGTCCTGATCTATCAGAAATAAATTGTGCGTATTTTCCTTTTGATAAATTAGACATTTGGATAATAAGTTTTTGGTGTTATGAAAGAACTTGAAGGTGAACCATCTTCTTCTAGTGCTCTCTTTAATTCATCTTCATACAACAATTTCATTTGTTGTGTAAGTTGTGGATTTATTTTTTGTGATAAATAATAAGATAGACCTGCAACCATGCATGGTACAAATCTATAAGGCACATCAGCTTCATTAGTATAAGCTCCTGCATCCTGAATTCTTTTAACATAATAATAGTTAATTGTGTTTCCAGCTTCACTGCTTCCAGGAGTTAAATATAAAGTGATTGTAACTTTATCAATAAATCTTTGTACAAAATATTGTGTAGGAGTTCCTGTGTCTGTTTTGTTTGATAAACCTTGATATGCTGATCTATTAATTTTAGTTAATGGAAAATCAACTGAAGAAGAGTTTCTATATGCAGCTTCTAATATATCGTCTACACCATAAACTGCTGTTGCACTTGATGTTCCATCAGCTGTTGATCTAAACATTGTATATTCTGATTGACCATTAACTAATGTAATCGAATTATTCGCAACTTCCCAATAATGAAGACCTCTATTAGCCCATTCTTGAAACATAATGTTTAAAGAACGTCTTGCAGATTTTAAATCATTTCCTGAATAATCAAAACGACCAAGTCTCTCATACGCTTCAGTAATGATTTCATCAATACTGAATGTAGATTCAAAAGTTGTTGTTCCAGAGGTAGCCATTAATTAACCTCCTACTTGTCTATTAAAAATGTTGCACCTGCAATATTAGTAATAGTTGACACTTTCATTCCACCTGCAAACAATACTCCATCCTCTGGAATATTAAATGCAAAGACATCTCCTGTTGGACAGTCTCCTTGGAATAAAGTTGTGCTATCAGTATTGTCTTGTAAAATTATAGTTCCAGCGCCACCACCATCAGAAGCAAGAATTAATCCTCTTAGTCTTGTTCTTCCAGCGAATACTGTACCAGTGCCTGTAACTCTTACTGCTTTTACATCACCTTTTGCTGCCATAGTTTTCTCCTATTAAAATTATGTGGGCCCGAAGGCCCACACTAATTATTTATTATGCTATTGTTGCGCCGTTGTTTCCAACAACAACCCAACCCGCTGTGCCGTAAACAAGAACTACACCATCTCCAACGTCATTGAAAGTGATTGTAGAACCACCCGCAAGAGTTGTCGGAGTTAAAGTTCCGTTTCCACCGTCAACAATCATTGTAATGATTTTAACTTGACCTGCTGTACCATTTGCAAGTGTTAGAGCGTCAGCTCCAGTTGTAGTTATTTCAGTAATAAGATCTGTAAGATTAACAGCTCCTGCTCCTGATAAAGACTGAACACTTCCAGTAATGATGTTACTGTAAGAAGTTCCTACAGTAATAGCACCAGTAGTTGCGTTTTTACTAATTGATTCAAAACCGTTTTCTGATCGTACCGGTCCTGAAAAAGTTGTATTTGCCATAATTATATCCTCCTAGTTTCCGAACATAGTCTCTAGGCCGTCGACTATACGCGTCTATGTTCTAATTAATTGTATAGTGAATATTTTATATACTAGTTTTTAATAGAGTGCAAGAAGTCCCGTAGTGTGGAGTGGATTTTTTCCAACGATGTAGCTTTTTATTAAGTAGCTACAGAAACTTGTGGAGCAATGGCATCAACTCTATTTCTAAGGTGGGCCTCTTTAGCCTCTGCCTTTTTAATATGTTGAACAATCCTACGAACTTCGTCGTCGATCCTTACCATATTAAGAGTATATCTACCCTCGTTAAGATGCTCTTGCTTCCATTTCAGGTCCAGGGTTTCCTTCTGTTTGTAGAGATCCTGGATGTGCGTTTGCATCGTCATTTATAACCTCCTCATAGGTTATTCTATATCTGTCTGAAGCATATACATTTGCTCCGACATATTCCCATTTTATAACATTT
>Ga0098043_1000221_pt1 | contig 19233 bp, 21 predicted proteins | sample 9B_taG_FD_92581 | JGI IMG/M metagenome (GOLD analysis project Ga0098043, IMG submission 92581) | Marine viral communities from the Subarctic Pacific Ocean - 9B_ETSP_OMZ_AT15188_CsCl metaG | ecosystem: Environmental > Aquatic > Marine > Oceanic | place: Subarctic Pacific Ocean | collected 2015-01-10 | reverse complement strand
TAATCCAAGTATGTCTCTAAATCTTGTACCATCAAAATCTCTGTAGTCATCTGGACCAAAACGTATACTAGTTACATCTTCTAAACCATCTGCAGTAAGACGTGAGCTTATTTCACCTCCTTGGCTTCTTAACGCTTGTTTAGTTCCAACATTCTCCATGGCTTCATATATGTCATCCACACCATTAGCAAATCTTGCATCAGCCTCAATAGATCTAAAAGCACCATTTTCAAAAGGGGCACTAAATGGGACTCTTGCTTTACCAAATATACCTGCATTAATTGGTTTCGATCTAAATGATGACATGAAAGCGTTATGCATAAATCTTGCAACAGATGCTTGATACAGTTTCTCTCCTGCAGCAGAGTAACCTGCAAATCCTGGTTGTGCACCAATCATTTTTCTAAATTCTTGTAATGCCGCTGGACTTCTTGATTTAAATACGGCTGTTTGTACTTTTTCAAATAATTTATCTTTTGGAAGTGTTGCTGCTCCTGGTATGTTAAATAAAGTTTTCTGTGTAAATAATGTTTTATCAAATTTACTCAATGCACCTATTGCAGTTGTTCCTTCTTTACCAGTGTAAAACTTCATTATTCTAGAAAAAACTTCATTTGCATCTTTAAGAGTATTATGTAATTGCGATCCTGCATTTATTACTGAATCCATTATCTCTTTGCCTTGAGGCGTTTTTGCAATCTTAGCAGCAGCTCTAGCTCTAAGATCATCAGTAATTTCTATACCATCTTTGATAATTTGTTGTTCAGTTTCTGCAATAAGTCTTTGAAAAGCACCTTCACCTGTAGGTATTCTTCCAGCCATTTGTTCTGCTACTCTTGCAGCAGCTAACTCAGGAGCCATAATTCTTACAACATCACCACCTCCTAATTCAATAAGTCTTTGTTGTATTTCTTTATTTTGCACAAGGGATGGAACGTTTAATTCTTTTAAAAATCCATGAGCATCTTTTTCTAAAGCTTCCCTTATTGCTGCAACAGATTTATTTACAGTTTTATACTTTGTTTGTTCTAATGCTTGGTTAAGCATCATTGTCATTCCTTTGTATTGATTAAAGGTAATAGGTTGTCCTCTCGCTACTCCGTTTGCAAATGCCATGAATTGGGCTAATGGATCTGAATAACCTGTTTGATCTAGAACTGATTTGAAATCTATATTTCTTCCCTGCCCCTGTCCTGCTTTACCCATAGCTTGAACAATATCTGGGAACTGAGCAGAGTTTTGTCTTAAAAATTCGTCAGAAGCTTTTAAAGTTTTTGTAAGTTTTAAGATAGCAGGATCTCCTGCTACTGAGTTTATAGCAAAAAATTTTTCGTAAGCTGAATCAATTGTCCCAACATTCTTTTTAAACGTTTCAACTGCTTGATTATACAGTCTTTGTGATAAGAACGAATGAGAATATATAGGGGCTATTGTTGCAATATTAGAATCTAAAAACCCTTTGGAAAAAACTTTTTCTGCTGATAGCATTCTTTTATCCATAGTTTTTGATATATAAGGAAACACCCCAACTGTTTTAAAATATGATTGACCTAAACCAGATAATGGTCCATCTCTCATCGCAGCAAGTAAAGGTATTTCGTATCCGTTGTCCCGTGCAAATTTTGCGATAGCCTTTTGATAATCTCCAGTTGTACCAAATGCAAAATTTAAAAACTTACCTGAAGCCATAAGTAAGGGCGTAAGTGCTGCAGCTCCAAAGTTAAATAAAGCTGCGTTCTTTGCTTCTACCATTGCTCTATCTACAACATTTAATTTATCAATATCTTTTTTAGGCATGTTACCTAGATCTTCTAATAAGCTATCCATTAATGATGGACCAACGGTTTTGTTCATAAGATCATACGCTACAGAACCACCACCAGCACCAACTGTTCCTGCCGCTGCTACTGCAAGCTCACCTCTTCCTAAAGGACTTCTAACAGCTCTTTCACCTAAATCTAATGTTCTTCCTGCAAGTTGTGCTGCACCTTTTAAAAATCTGTATCTACCTGGTAATTTATTTGCAAGTTTTTCAAAAAAGAATTGTTTACCTTTGGTAAGTTTTAAACCTGTCATGTCAGTTTTTTTGTAGGCATCTGCAATTTTATCTCTCATATAATTTGCTGCCATGAATGAAGCGGAAAGATCTCCTGCTAATACGGCACTACTTCTACCTGATAATAAAAAGTCAGCTCCTGGCACTGAGGATTCATCCATACCAAGATATGCTCCAAGTGGATCTTGAGCTACAGTTTCTTGTTTTGCTAAATCTTCTCTAGCTTGTGTTCTTTCTTTATAAATTTCTTCTAAAGGTTTTGATTTTAATACTTTTGATTTTATCAATTTATCAATTGCTCTTAACTGTAATGGATTTAATGTTTCAGGTGCAAAAGTATTGTCATCAATACTTTTTTGTAGTCCTTCTACAAAGACTCGTTGTTTTTCATTTAATTCAGCCATTATTGATTACCCATTAAAAAGTCTAATGCACTCATGTCTGTAGTGAAAGCATCGGGACTTGTTGCTTGAATTACTCTTCCTGTTCCAAAACTATTTAAAATTCCTTGAATATCATTATTAGTATAACCCATAGTATAGAATCTATTTTTTCTTAATCTATTTTTCTCTTCCACGATGCCAAGAAGTTCTTCATATTTCTGTACTATTTTTTCATCTGGTTCAACACCTAAGAATCCTGTCAACTCTTCAATTAAATCTAAGTCTCGGTTTGTTAATCTGTCTTTATCTTTCAATGCATTAGCAAGTGTATAAGTAAGAGTTCTTGCATTAACTTTTAGTTTACCAAGTATTTCTGAAGCCGATGGATTACCAGATAAGAATTTTTGTGCTCTATCTTCAAATTTTGTTAAAACTTTATTTGTTCTTTTTTCTAAATCTTTAAACGCTTCATCACTCATGTCTCCTTGAGACATTGTAAAGTCTGTTGAAATAGACCCAACAAGACCATCTTTAACCTCACCTGGTAGGTTTTTAAGAGCTTCTGCAAATCCTAAAATTATTCCAGATCCCCCGATTGCTTTTCTTCCAGCATCAGTAGACATTAATGCAATTTGTTCTCTTAAAATATCAGAAGATAATTGACCATCAGCTATCAATCTTATGTTATCCATGTATGCTGCAGAATCTTTTTGTACATAAAATTGTCCTGCATCTGGTGAAGCTAATCTATAATCTTTTCCATCATAAACATATACGTCTCCGGTATTTTTATCTTTTTTAGCCTCAAAGAATTGACCACCTTGTTCAAATGAACCTAATTCAAACTTACTATTACCTGCAGCATCTAACGCATCTTTTAATGCATCATTTCTTAACTCTAATAAATCAGTATTGTAACTTAAAACAGTTGAAGCCCAGTCTCTGTAAGCTTCATCATTCTTCATCTTAACTAATATTTTAGCGTCTACAGCTGGCCCTAATGCAGTACCAAATATTTCAGCTGCACCTGCAAGACCACCTTTCATTGTTTTACCTGATAATAATCCAGCAGCTAATTTCATTAGGAATACTCTTTGAGGATTCATTTCAGTTTTTCTTGGATCTGCTCTTAAAAACTGTGTCATGTCAATTGTTTCTGCTGCTTTTTTAGCTTCATCAATTTCATTATCACCTGTCGGATCTTGTTTTGTGCCTGTGCCTGTACCTCCCACAGTGTCATTTGATATGCCATCACCCTCAACAGTTTCAGGAGTTTTAGATTTCTTTTCTATTTCTTCAACAGTTTTAACTTCTTTTACAAATTTAGGATGGTTTGGATCATTTACTTTATTTGGAACTTGTGCATATAATTCATCACTCTTAACAATTGCATCTACATTGTTAGATTCAATGTCCCCTTCTGTTATAGCTAATGCAAGATTTGTTGCTTTATTTACATCAAGATTTTTTTGTGCCATTAATGCATTTCTTAATTCAGCAATTGCAATATTTTTTTCTAATGCTATCTGTCCTCCAACAGAACCAAACTGTAATTCATCATCTGGACTCATAGCCGCTGTTTCTTCTGCCATTAATAATTTATTTTCTTTATCTCTTACTTTTTTGACTAACTCATCTACATCTTGATAGTATCTACCAAATTCTTTAGAGTCTTTCATATATTGTCTCATTTCTCCAGCTATTCTTTGTTCGGCAGATTTTGAACCAGGTGGTCCTTCAGGAGTCGTATCTAATCCACCTCCAACTAAATTTCTTGTTCCTGGACTACCTGCTAAAATAAATTTAGCTATATCGCTTGAAACCATAGGTCTTTGGCCACCAAAAGATAAATCTCTATTAAATATGTCCATGGCTTTTTTAAAAGGTATGTTATTAGCTTTTGCATAATCTTTAACCATTTTAGTTTCATCGTAATAAGCTTTTGCTCCACCAGTTGCTGCTAATCCTGCACCAATACTTATAGCACCTATTGGATTAGATGTTGCAAATCTTGATCCAGATCCAAGTATATTACCTATCATTCTTGATGTAGGTTTTTTAGCAAAAGCAAATGGAAATGAAGCGAGTTCTGCCATCGCTGCTGTTTGAATTAAAGGATCGGGTATGCCTGCTGCTTCAGCTCCAGCATACAAAGCACCTAAACCTGTAAGACCTCTAGCAAATTTTGCAGTTCCTGATTTTAATTTTGCTTTACCAAATCCAGTAATATACTGACCTGTTGTTGGGTTATATGCAAACGATCTACCTTCTGGACCTTGAAACTGTAATGGAAAATTTGAATATTGTGATTTAGGTACGAATATAGGTCCTTGTTGCATTGCAGGACCTTCCATGAATCTACCAACTCTTGCTTTAATAGGTTTTAAAGCACCTCTTCTAAGTGCCTCTTTTCTAAACATAGGTCTGTTTAAAACTTTGTTCAAAGACATTGTTACCCCGACTGTTGTGGATTAAATGCTGAGAATGCAGCAATACCTGTACCTACTGACTGTGCTAAAGGATTTGTTCCTGGGGTTGTACCCATAGTAACACCTGATTGTGTTTTAGGTCCAGCAGCGTAAAGGTTCGCAAGAAACTCAGCTCTTTGATAAGGCTCATATTGTTGTTGTAATGTTGATTGTCTTTGTGCATCTAATGCTTGTTGAGCTAATTGTCTTTGTACTCCACCAGCAGAAAATAATTGATTAATGTCTGCTTGTGCCATTTGTTGTTGACCTAAGCCCATTTGACCAAGTTGTTGACCAGCAGATAAGCCAACTTGTTGTTGTCTTTGAGCTGCACCAAGTGCAGTGTTGAAACCAGCTTGTTGTGCTCTACCCATTGCCTCTAAGGTTCTGTTTTGAAGTTCAGCTTGTTGAACACCTTCTCTTCCGCCACCAAATGCTCCTGCACCAACGGCTTGTGCTGCTAATTGGTTTTGCATCATTTGACCTTGTCTTGCAATCTCTCCAGTTACGTAAGATTGATATGGATTTAAATATTGAGATATTTGTGATGCACCAATCGGAGCGGCTGCTTGTTGAATTTGTGCAATACCTTGACCTACGGTTCCTGCTCCAACACCTGTCTGACCTGCAGCTGTAATACCTTGTTGCTCAAGAGCTGATAAAGGTGCAACTTGAACGTCAGGTAATTTAATAGGATCTTGCGCTACTTGACGAGCAATGTCCATTAATTCTATTTTTCTTTCCTCTATACCAGGAGCCTCTCTCACAAACTGTGTTTGTGAAGTTGGTGTAGCTGCCTGTTGTGATCTTCCTCCTCCAAAAAAACTCATGCTATATCCATTTCTCTAGTTGTACGTGTTTCTTTTTCCATCCCCATTTTTTAGAAATTTTTTCCCAACCAGGTCTGGCCATGATGCTCATTCTTTTACAGTTATTTTGTTGAGCAAAATCTGTAATACATCTTACTAATGTATCTTCCCACAGGTCTCTTCTTTTACCTGTGCAAATTAATATTTCATATTGTAAATAATTTGGTAACTCCGCTATTCTTCCAACACAAATACCAAACACTTTGTTTTCTTCAGACTCATCTGATCCAAACATAATCCAACATTGTAAATTATCTTTTTTAAGTTCTTCATATACCCACGATGATTCAGCGTACTTACCAGAAAACGCTAAAGCTTCTGCTACCATAAACTCGCATAGTGGCCAAAACCTTTCTACGTCTTTTGGTTCAATAGGTATGATACTTACTAATGGTTTAATTTGTTTTTTGTTTGCTGTTGGCATCTTTCTCCTTCAATAAATCAAATACTCTTTTGTATCTTTTTTGTTGTTCATAGAAGTAAGTCGCGCCTTTTTCTCTCATGTCTTTCATGCTATTTGGGTTAGCACCTGCAATGATTCCCGCGCCTAACACACCGTCTGCTCTTGTTACAAACTCTCCGTCTGCTAATTGAGCTAACATAGTGTCTTCGTCTTTATCACCTACTCCTGCTCCGTCCTCTACATACCCAGATGCTCTAACGTAATTGTTTGAATCGTTTTCATCATGAGTCATTTTTGATGGAAGATAGTTAACACCACCTTCATTAAATTTTCTTATTTCTGCTAGACCACCAGTTTTTAATCTTGTTCTATTGAGTGAATAAGGGCCAACTCTTTGATCACCTCTACCTTGTTCCTCTGGTGCATAAACTTTTTCATATGCTTTTTCTTCACCAGTTACAGGATCAATAAAAGTATAACCCGGTCTTTGTTTTTGTAATTCTAAATAACTCATATTATATCCAGGAGAATATATATCAGTTGGCCCTTGATCAAATGCGCCACCAAAATATGTAAGTGCAGCCAAAGATCCTCCAACTCTCAAAGGATCATATTCTGCTTTGGGATCTCCTCCCTTTCTTAAAATATCTAAAATGCTACCACCTCCAGTTTTTTCCATGGCTCTGGCTCTATTCATATCTGAAGCAAAAATTGCTTCACCAGATTTGTTCATTCCAGGATAGGAAGTATTTGCAAATCTAGACATAAAAGGTAATGAAGATACACCCGGTAAATTTGAAAATGTAGGAACAAAGCTAGCTCCAGCAGCTGGGTTTCCGAACCCTGCAGCTTTAGCAAATCCTCCTGCTTGTCCTAAATTATATCCAGTAAAAGCACCTGCTGCAGTATTTAGTAATCTGTTTAAACCACCAATACCTTGGTCTTTAGAATCTTTGTAACCTCTGAATCCTCCGTATGCTGCTAATGCGTAGGGTAGTAAATTAAGCATTATTTATAAATTCTCCTATTTAAGATCTTAAATATGAAATAATACCATTTTACTTGGTTGATATCAACTCATCGTAGAACTTACCTTGATACTGGTGTTCTCCAATATGTACTATAGCATCGTTAACATAAGCATAGCACTTACCTCCTAAGTCTCTCCATAGCTTACAAAAGGCAAAATCCTCACCATTATAAGTCTTCTCTTTAGGATCATGTAAGGTGTCAAAAAAGTTCCACATATTAGGTTTGTTAACATACTTTCCATTAATAACAGTCTTTTGAACTATTTCTTTATCAGGATATCTCTCAATCATTTTTTCAATAACTTCTCTCTTAATAAGCATACATCCTGTTGGTGAATCCGTAACCTCCATAACTCCTTTCTTAAGCTTAATATTATTAGGATCAGGAACTTTCATTGGGTAAGTGTGCAAAGCCCTTCTAATGTCATCAGGTGATTTTATCCTACCTTCTTGCATTTTAGTAAAAGCTTTTTCCCACATTAAAGTTTTAAGTGGATATGGCACAGATATGATATGCTTGTCTGCTTTTAACATGGCAAATATAGATTTACCTTGAAAATATATGTCGGAATCAATAAACAATAAATGAGTTGCTTTTGATTCAAGAAATCCTGCTACAGATAAGTTTCTACCTTGTGTTACCAAAGATGATTTTATTAAATGAAAAGAAACTTTAAGTTTTTTCTTAAAACACTCTTGTTGAAATTCTATTAAGGCTTGTGTGTAATGAATAGAAACCTCACTGTGAACAGGTGTTGCTACAAAGACTTCAATACCTTTATACTGATCTTTATTTTCTTTCCACAATGGTTCAGTTGCTTTTTCATAATCAGATTGAGTTTCTATACTTACTTCTTGTAATGTTTGATATGTATCTTCGTTAATGTATTTACTGCTTGACACTTAAAGCTCCTTTCAAAAAGTTTTCCCATTCTATAGCTTTTTTATCCCAACTATAAAATTTTTTATAATATTTTTGTTGCTCACTTAAATGATTTTGAATCGCATCTGTATGAAGATAACCAGCTGCAACATCTATAGCCCCTGCTGTTGCTGCGGCTAGTAATTCTAGATTTTTTGTATAGTTTATATACACGGGCCATTCAGCACATGTTTCAGGCAAAGCCCCAAAGTTTGTTGTGATAACATGAAGCCCTGATGCTAAAGCCTCTAGAGCTGAGGCACAAAAAGTTTCTTCAAAAATAGACGGGTAAACAAACAAGTCATAGTTTGTCATGTTGTCTAATATATATTCATTTGGTTTATAACCAATATAATTCACATTAGGTAATTGCTTAGCTTGATCAAATAAAGCTTCTGTATCTTTATTTGCTTTATCAGCAAACTCTTTTCCATAGACTTCATTTGAACTATACACATCTAAACTTATATTTTTATTTTGTACATACTGCATTGCAAGTAACAATACATTTAAACCTCTCCAAGGTGTGCAATGATGAATAATTCTTATTGGTTCTCCTTGTTTATATATTTTTCTTTTTGGAAAAGAACTAGCACCGTTTTTAATCACAATACATTGATCCTCTGGTATTTGAAAAAAATATCTAAATTTCTCATAGCACCAATGTGAGTTAAAAACATACCAATCATATTCATGGTGTCTATCTTTATTTCTAAAAAAACTTTGAAGATTTGGTTGATCCCAAGAATTTTTCTGCCAAAGTATATTTATCTTACTAGGATCCAGTGGCACTTTTCCTGGAATAGATGTGCATATTTGAAACTTGTTTAATAAGTCTTTTGATACGTACTTTTCAAGCAACTCATGTTGTAATTCAGTTGCACCTCTAGGTTTCATTATTTTTTGGTTTTTGCACCAATATTACCAGCTCTTGTCACTTTGATTTGTAAATCCTGTCTAAAATCATCAGCAGTAGTATCAGTATTGGGATCAGCAACATCAGCATCAAAATCAGCTTTACTATCATAAACCTTTCCTGTTCTTTTGTGTTTGATAATCTCAATCGCCTCTGCAGGTATTTTTGGTAAATCACTCATTGTTTACGTCCTTGTCTATTATATTTTTTATTATGTTGCAACTTCTTTTTCTTATTTAAATTTTTTGTATGTCTCCTTGGTCTCTTACGAGGTTTTGGCCTTGGTACAAAATGTGTAAATTTTTGTCTAGCCATGTGTTACAGCTTCAATTGATAAATTAAATGATACACTTATTCTAGGTAAATCATTTTGATTCATTTCAACCATATGATTTAAATGGCTTGGAAATACAATAAATAAATTATCTTTAGGTTGTACTAAAAATGATTCATGAAAATCTGTATCCTGCTCAAAAACATTATTTGGAGGCAAAGAAAAAGAATTAGAATCATTTCTAAAAAAAATTAAATTACCACTATCTTTAGGAACCTCTAAATAAAATACTCCAGAAAAATTACTGTTAGGATGTTGATGCGGAAGATTCCAACTATTTTTGTAATTTACATTTATCCAAAAATTTTTTATAGCGACCTCAGTTGGATTTAAAGTAGTGTATTTATCATTTAATAAAGAAAATGAATTTTTAATTATATAATTTTCTATTACAGAATTTTTTAAATTATTTGTTTGAAAACCCCCTACATTAGATTTTTTAACTTGGTAATTTTTATTTTGTTCTGATTTTAATTCTTTTCTTATTTGATCAAGAAATTCTTGTTTATCAAAAGTATTTATAAAAATTGAAGTAGTAAAAATATTTAAGTTAGCCATTTTCTTGAGATCTATCTATCTGCGCATAACTTATTGCACCTTGAATCGTATTACTCCCTGTAGCTGCTTGGACCGTTATTGCGTCTCCAGCTTCTAAATTTAAACCTTGTGGTGTAGCATTAACTTGTGATTTTGCAGCAAGATCATCCCTAAAAAATTCATACTCTGTACTCGAATCAGAAGAATCTACTAAATTCATATTTACCAATATAGCTGATGACGCATCACTGTTAGAACAATAAACGCTTTTAACAATTACTGTTGCGTCTGAAGGACAAGTGAATACAGTTGTTTTACCTGTGCCAGCTTGTTTGAAACCCTGATTTTTATATCTAATTGTCATGATAAAAAGTAATTAAAAGCCTCTTGTTCATTTTTAAGTTCTTGTTGATATGATGTATTTAACTTATCTTGCATCGTTCGTAAAGACTGAGAAATTTGCCTTTGGTTTTCTGTGGAATACTTTGGCGTTGGTTCAGGTATTACAATATCTACTCTGGCCATTATAATCCTGATTGCACACCACCAGGACCACCACTATAAGGATTAGATGTTTTTCCAGTGGATTTTGAAGCAGATGTTTTCGTTGGTATACTTCCTCCACCCATTCCTATATCTCTATCTGTTGGTTGCATGTTTGTAATTCTAGGACTTACAATAGTGTTAATAGTTCCTTGCTTGTCATCTTGTCCTAAAAATTTCTTTTCTCTTTTTTTATCTAAGAAATCCATTAATGTTTTAGATTGACCTAAATCTGTTTGTCTAATTCTTTGATTAAAATTTTGTATTGCTCCTATTGGATTTACATTTAATAAAGGTGCTATTCCAAAAGCTGTTGATGCAGGGCTTAGTATACTACTCAATACATTACTTTGAATTGTATTTAAACCTAATTGTCTTGCTGCAAATTTTGCAGCTTGATTTTTAAGAACATTAGTTGCTATATCTTTTATCGGAAAATTTATACCACCGTCAGGCATAAAATTGTTTATCATACTTTGAGGTTTATCTACAACTGAAAAAGAAGGAACGTAGTTTTCAAAACCTGGTTGTTGCAAAATACCAGCTACACCTATGGGTTCATTTGCCATGGCTACATTATTAGCATAATCTCTTAAAAAAATTTCGTCCATTATCCTCTCATTCCATCGAGTTTTACATCAGCTCTAAAAGTTCCAAACCGCCAATTTTCATCTGTGCTAGTATTAGCAATTTTTAAACTAGCAAATCTAGCTCGAGCCCTTGTATCTACTTTAGCAGTTGTTGAGGTTACTGTAAATGGCCCTAATGGAGAAGATGCTTCAGTATCACTAGGAAAATCTCTTAATAGAATAGTTACTTGAGCGTTTCCTTGTATAGTTTTAAAATCAGGAACAAATCTACTCATACTCATAAAAAATTCTGCACTTGTTCCATCAGGGTTTAAACTAAAGTCTCCAGACTCAATAAACGCTGGAATAGCAGTTTTGTTACCAGATGTGTCTACTTCGTTGACACCTTTTTCATGTTCAAAATATTTGGTAGATCCATTAATATTTGTAATACCTTGAACAGTTGGAAAGGTAGGTAATCCTGTAGAATTAAATTCTGTAGCGTAAGGATTTTCGTAAAGGTTTGCGTCAACCCAAGTAGTTCTTGATAATGATCCAGTTACCCAAGTTCCATCTTGGTAATTATAACATACATACCTATCGTTAAAACTAGATGTTGCTTGAGGATAGTACCAACAGATCTCTTCATATAAATGATTTAGACCTACATAAACTGACTCTCCAGCAGAATAATTTATTCCTAAATTATTACCATTTTTAGTTGTAAAAACAAAATCTTCTACTGCACAAGGTAATGATTTTACAGTACCATCATAAACAAAAAAACCACCAGATTCTCCCATCCAATAAACAATACCATTTACATATTTCATAGCGTGTTGACCAATACACCCACAATTAGAACCTACTTGTCTAACAGAAAAAGTAAATGGAGGTCCAACAAACTGCATCACATATGCAGCGTTATCAGTTAAAATAAATGTATAATCTTTTCCTTTTATTGCACCTACTATTTTAGTTCCGGAATCTAATCTAAAAGTTCCTGCTGTATTTACTGATGTTGGTGTATAATCTGAAATATTTTCTTGATCAGAAAATCTTATAAACATTTTGTCTTGTGTTCCTGATGATCCTATTGTTGTTTCTGTTCCTAACATTATTAAATGCCTATCTCTATCAGAAACTAAAGACATTACGGATGCGGTTGGTGCATTAGAAATAATTTCTGCTCTTGTATTCAAAGCGTTAGAATTAGAATTTATAGGATTCCATGAAAAAGATTGTCCGTTTTTTATGGTAGCAATAAGTTGCTCACCAAAGTTATCTAAAGACCAAGATGCAGGATCAACAGTTAAAGTTTGTGATAATGATTCAATACCCCATCCTGTGAATACCTCAACGCCCGCTCCACTTGAATGTGCCGATCTTGTTCCTGCTGCTGCTCTTGTAATCCCTGTAAGATCGTTGCTTGAGACTCCAGTGTAAGAAATAAATTCAGCTCCAACTTTAATAGTACCAGTGCTTGGAAATCCAGTAGTAGATGTTAAAGTAATTGAGGTTCCTGATCCACCAGTACCAGCTGTGTCATCTAACAGAGCTCCGTTTAGTGTGCTAAACACTTGTTGTCCACCACCCCACAGTCCTGTACCCCATCCAAATCCAAATGTTGAACCTAAAGCTCCTGGCTTTATATATGGAGTAACTGTTGCAGATCCAGATCCGTTGACCGTTGTCCCTGCTGCGCTTGCCATGGTGATTGTAAATTCATCACTACCAGGGACAGTAACAACTTGAAAAGGATTTGTTGTAAAATCTGCTCCAGTATAACCCGCTCCTGTTGGAGGAGTTACGGAAGAAAATAAAAATATATCTCCTGGTTCTAGACCATGAGCTGCTTTGTTGACGGTTACTGTTGCTGATGTATTGACAGTGTCAAAGGTACAACTAGTTAAAGCTGTGCCAAGAGGAGTGATATCAAAAAAAGCACCCTCATAATATATAACTAAAACTTTATTTGTTCCTATTGCAGCGTATTTTCTACCATCAAGATCAGCCCAAATAAATTGTTCCCTTGCAGCACCCACTAAAGTGTTTTCTAAAATTTGTTCCCAACCACCTATCTTTTCAGGTAATCCATATCTAAATCTTACAAAATCACCATCAGTCCATTTACCTTCAGCTCCAGTCTGAGTGACTTGTTTGTTAAATCCAGGGGCTATTTGTACTTTTGTTAAGGGCATATTTCATTATAGCATTTTAATGATTAAATTTCTATAATATGCAAATTTTTACTTATCTAAAGTAACTTTAGGTGCTTTACTATTTATTTTAGAATCTTGATATGTCATTTTTCCTTTTATTTTTGGATCAAAATTTATATGCCAATCAGAAACTATTCTTACTAAAATATTACCAATATGTTTTAAAGACTCTGGTTCAATCACTAATTTTTTATGTTTATTAATAATTTTGATTTCTTCATCAGAAAAAATCCAATCACATGAACCATTTTTATATTGTTTAAACTGCATATCTAATACCTCTGTGTACCCCACATGTGTCTTCTATCCATATGTTCATCCTTGTATTTACCCTGTGCATCTACATAATGTAAAAAACATTGAGCTTGAAAATCACCTTTAAACTCATCTCTCCAATGAGGTAGGTCTCGTCCATAATATATAACTCCGTCACCTGGATCTAAACTTACTTTTGTATCATTTATGTAAATAGGCCAATCAGTTCCATCAGTGCTTAAAGTAATTGTAATACTTATTTCACATGCTTTTCTATCGGTGTGTTTTTTTAAAATCGCACCTTTAGTATACATTCTCCAAAATGAATATGTAGGTAAAACTTTTTTATCAACATATTTTTCAATTTTATTTTTATATTTTAACATTAAAGAGTCTGTAAGAGGATCTCCATAAAACATTGTATCATTTACATTTGACATTTTATAATCAAAACTATCTAAGTTTGAAATATGTTTTAATTTACAATACTTAGCTAACAAATTAATTTCATCTTCCGTTACAAAATTTTTTATTACTTCATACTTATCTTTAATTACACTGCCCATGCTACCACCGAATATCTTGTACCAGATATAACTGGTTTTACAGAATGTGGATAAAGAAAATTACTAGGCCACAATATAGCTCTATTTTTTTTCTTTTGAACCACTATCTCTTTTTTTGTATTAGCAAATTTAAATACTAATTCACCACCCTCATACTCATCATTTACAAAAAAAATTATACTCATACATCTATTAATTGATTTAGCATCATCTACATGAAATTTATAGTGTGAAGTTTTTTCATATTTTAAAACCTGTATATCATTAACACCAATGTTAAATCCTTCTAAATTTTTTATATCTCTGTATTGTCTTAACATTAAATTAAAAGTAAATTGTAAAAAATTAGCCCAATGAACAGTAGTCATGCTTTCTTCATTTATACTTTTTAAATACCAAATTTGAGTTTTTCTGATATTTTCATTTACACCATCTTCTTTTTTTAAATCTAATATTTTTCCTTTTTCAAAATCTTTATGTTCTTCACATATTTTATAAAATGCTTTTAATGTTTCATCTCTTAAAACATCGTCAATGATGTGGATATAATCCATTAATGTAGGATCAGGTTCTTTTATTTCCATGATTTTCTATGCCACCATTTATTTTTATAATTATGTAGTATATGTGTATATATCTCAAAAGGTGATTTAGTTGAATCTTTTTTTGGTGTTATTTTCATTTTCCATGTATCTCTTTTAAAAGGAAATACTTGCACATAGGGTGTTCCTATTTTTATTGTCGATCTTAAAACTGGATATTTATCACCGTTAAATATAATAGGAAAATTTACTTCTTCAGGAAAACTATCTGTATCAACAATACCTGGTATAATAGAAAATCTGTCATCAGAATTATTCATAGGTGGTAAAAATAAACATGAATAACCTGGAGGTGTTTTGATAGTCCAAGGATTTAAAATTTTATGAAAAAAATTACCTTTGTTTTTTTTATTGAAAGGACACTCACTTCCTAGTTGTCTTGGATCATGAAAAGTTGATTCTCCATTATTTAAATTTATACCACTACCCTCAAAACTTGAAATATATAAAGTTCCCATTTCATTGTCTTTATATTCGTTGAATGAAAAAAAATAATCTACTGGCATTTTTAGAATATATCCTGAAGTCAAAGTATCTAAAAACGGCATGCAACCTTTTATAGTTCTATGTCCTGGTGCATGATTTAAATTTTTAAACCACTGAGGTATATTTAATTTAGTGGGTTCTGGTAAACAATTAGAATAATTTTTTATATATTTTTCATCTGTACTAAACTCAATAGTATTTGAGAACATTACCTTTTTATATATTCTTTAAGGTATTTGTAAAGGATGAATGTAAGTTATGGAATTATCCTCACAATATTTTTCCCATGGTTTATCTAGGGGTAAAGGCAATGAGCTATAATCTAGATTTTTTAAATATGTTCTATACGAAGTGCATTGAGATATTAATGCATTTGTAGGATCATTTTTTTCTAATTCATCAATTAATTTAATTACATCTTGATGTATTAATTTTAGTGTGGTTTCATCAATAGAAGCTCCTTCTAAACTTTCAGAAAGATCTGTTAATGAATATGTATCTCCTGATGTTGAAACACTAAATGTGTTTGTTCTAATTTTTTCAAAATCTTCGTTTGAAATATCTATAACTGACATACCTGCTGCTGGAATATTCAAAGCATCTTTAGCATTGTCATCCGCTGCAATGGCTGTAAGGTTGTTATTTTCTAAAATTATATATGCCATAATCCTATCCTATACTGGTGAGTTATCATAAAATATTAATGCACCTTGATTTCCTGAAGAACCTGGTTGTCTTGATGGACCTCCGTCTTGTGGTGAAACTCCTCCAGCTCCACCCTGACCAATATCAGTGTACCAAATATAATTATTGTTTGGAAGACCAATTGTAGTTTTACCTGGAGCACTAACATTTCCATTTGATCCAGCATTACCTGGAGGTGTTCCTGGAGGGTTCAATCCTCCTCCTCCTGCACCGCCACCATTAGCATCAAATAAATTTGCTACTGATAAATTTCCTGCACCATTACCAGCATTACCTGTGTTTCCTGCATTTCCACCATTACCTGGTGCTCCTATTGAAAAAGGTTGTGGCGAACCTGGTGGTGCACTACCTTCAATATAACTAAACCCACCTTGCCCACCTGTTCCTCCCGGGCCATTATTTCCTGCGCCCCCGCCTCCTCCGCCAGCTGCGTATGCAAGCGCGTAGAAAGATGTTGTTGTAGGTCCAAATGTTAATGTTCCAGAAGCAGGGCCTCTAGTAAGTTGTGTTAAATGAAATCCTCCGCCTCCTGCAGAACCTGAAGACGCAGCAGTTAATCTACCTTGTGCATCTACAGTGATAGAAGCAAGTGTATAGGATCCAGCTGTTACAGGAGTGTTTGCAAGTTGATCGGAACCAACAGCATCGTCTGCAATTTTGGCTTGGGTCACAGCATCAGCGTTAATTGAAGCGGTCACAACAGCATTATCAGATAATTGTGCTGCTCGTATTGCATCGTCTGCAATTTTGGCGTTCGTAATCGCATCATCTGCTACTTGTGCTGTTCCTATTGTTCCACCAAGAGTATCTAAAGAAACTTCATTTAAATTTGTTCCATCTGAATATGCTGCATAAATTTTAGCAGCATCAGGAGTAAAACCTGTTCCACTAGCAGTTTTAATTGTAAGATTAGATGGATTTGTCAATCCAGAACAATCAAAGATATAAAATTTTTCTATTGAATCTGGAATAGTACAAACTGTGCTCGATGCGATTGTTGCAGTTGCAAATTTAATAACTAAATTTCTTGCGTTAGAAATTGCACCATCAGACATAACAAGGGCAACAGTGCCTCCAGAAGACAATGTAATTTGTTCAAATCCAGCTATTGCTTGTTGTACTAAATTTAAATTTGTATTTGTCTTATCACCCCATGTACCAGCATTTTCACCGGTTACCATTAGCTCTAGTTTAAGATCACTTGAATAACTTGATGCCATAAAAAATTCTCCTTAATAATTTAATATTTTACATGAATCAAGCAGCCAAATCAACTACCGTCCACGTATTAGATACTCCTAAATCTATCTCATTCCATGAAGTAATATTAGGACTTCCTACAGATCCTGTCAACTGTATGCCACTAGGGGTCACTAAAGCGTCTCCTGTTACAGGACCCTCTTCTCCCAAAGACGATGTCATTGACAGTCCTGATACACCTATTATTTGTGCAGGTATTTCAGAATGCTGTCCAAGTGTCATGGTAGCAGAAATTCCAGTAGCAGGTTCGTTAGTGCTTTGTACTAAAGATATTGTTCCTTGGGTGAAAGATGCTTGAATACCTGTTACAGGTACATCTAGGAATAAACCAGCTGCAGTGTTTCCAATACTTGAAGTTGCAGAAATTCCAGATACAGTTACGTTTGCGTCTCCAGTTATAGAGGTAGAACCTTGAGTAAAATCTAGTTGATCTTCTGCAGCAAGAACAAAAACATCTCCGTCAATTTGAATTGAAAAACTTCCTTGCGTAAAGCTAGCTTGAGATCCACTTACAGAAACAGTAACGTCTGTAAATGCTGTCTCGTTTCCAATGGATGATGTTAAAGATTGTCCTGTTACTTGTACTGAAAAATTATCACCCCAGGCAAACTCGCCCCATTCACCTCTACCCCAACCTTCTCCTGTTAGAGTGCTTTCATCTACTGTTGCTGCACCTATGCTTGATGTCATAGAAATTCCTGTAACGGGAACTCCTATACCAACAACGGTGCTACCAACACCAATCGACATTGTTACAGGTCCAGGGACAATTAAAGCTGAAGTACCACCTACTGCAGCACCAATACTTGATGATAATGATATTCCTGAAACAGATACATCAGCATTTGCTGTAACTGATTCAGAACCAATTGATGATGTTAATGATATGCCACTAACAGAAACTATTTCGTCAGAAAGGTCTCCCCATTCTGATGCTCCCCATGTCTTTCGTCCCCATCCAGTGGCCATATCATTTTAATCCTTATGCTAATCTTAAGATTGCAGCGGATGTTGTGAAAGCAGGGAACTGAATTGTAAATGTTCCTGCAGTCGCAGTCTTGTCTCCACCGAAATCTAATACAGCAACAGCGTCAGTGGTGTTAGAACCACCGTCAGTTGTCGTATTGTAAATTAATGCACCTCTTGCAGTAAGAGTAACGTTTTGAAAAGATAAATCAGCAAAATCAGTAATAGCTACTGAAGATGAAACTTTTACACCTTGGTTAACCAAAGCTTTACCACCCGCTGAATAATTAGATGATGATACTTCGTTTGCAGTTGCATAGTTTGTAGTTGATTTACCTAAAGTTGCAGAACTTGTGTACATTGCTAACTTGTAAGTGTCAGAAGATGTATCAAAGTCATGCTTTCCTTGTAGTAATTCTTTTTTAAAAGAATCACAGATTGCATTTGTTGTTATTGCCATAGTTGGCCTCCTTATTAATTTGTGTTTGGAGTAGGACTTGGAACCTTAATTCTAGGGACTCCGTCATCATACTCAGCTCGTCTTCTTCTACCCATTTGTTGTAGGGCAAAATTCTGTACTTCTTCATTGTACTTGCTTTCATATAGCTTGTACATATCCATAGGACCTTTTAAAAACCTAAAACATTCTGTAAGCACACCATGTAACAACATGGATTCTTGATATTTAGCTAAATATGTTTGGTTAGTAGATGTGAACTCAGGTGGATCTTTTATATAATTAATCTGAATTGTATCTGCTGCAGCTGGAGTTGGTGCAACTATAATATTAAACTCATCCCAATTAGCAAAGTATTTTGGTGTTCCCTGAGCACCAGCACCATTAAATTCTGAAATAAAACTTGTATCTCTTTTTTCTAAAAAGCTTCTTACACCACTTGAATCTATACGTTCAATAGATCTTAAAACTAAAACATCTGATGGCATAGATACAGCCCTGTTTCCTGCTGTAAAATTTGAATTTGCATATTTTCGTAAATCATCATAATCAACTTTACCTGCAATATCTAATTCAACGTTTCTTATAAATTCTTGAATTTGAGAATCTGATAATACATTACTTGAAACCTCTGTATAGTTTCGTACTTGTGTTAAAAAATCTGAATGTGTAATAGCCATTAT
>Ga0098043_1000220_pt1 | contig 19274 bp, 27 predicted proteins | sample 9B_taG_FD_92581 | JGI IMG/M metagenome (GOLD analysis project Ga0098043, IMG submission 92581) | Marine viral communities from the Subarctic Pacific Ocean - 9B_ETSP_OMZ_AT15188_CsCl metaG | ecosystem: Environmental > Aquatic > Marine > Oceanic | place: Subarctic Pacific Ocean | collected 2015-01-10 | reverse complement strand
TTTTTAATCAATTCTTCTTTGACTGTTGATTGACTCCACTTTCTTGGAACTTTTCTTTTACCAAGTATTATATCTTCAACATTAGTGGTTCTGGTTACCCAACCTTTTTGGATACCCACACCTGTTTGATTCAAATGTTGGTCGAATACTTTATAATACTTGGCCCATTTCCTATAAGTAGTGTAACATACTCCCATCCATTTAGCCGCAGCCATATTGGACTTCGTATGTTTCTGAGCCTCTAAAATCATATTCTTGGTTATTACTTTTCTTCTACCAGGAATGTTTAAAGGGCGATTTTTACTCATTATATTTTCTGATATACTTTTGCTTTTCTATCAAAATTATGAATTGTTTGAGTTTTTAGATTTCTTCCCTCTGTCAAACTTGATTTACGCCAAGGGATTTGTTCTTCCTTTGGTTTATTGGTTTGCCAAAACAATTCATCAACCTCTAAGTCTTCAAAATAATATTCTTCAAAGTCTTGACTTAAATTACTTGGTGGATTGAAATGGTCACCTGTTGGATTATTGATAGGCATTACACTTCCTCCCAAGTTCCACTAAGTTCTACTATACCCGCTATAGCTTCAAATTCAGATTGAACTGATTGAAATATATTTTTTGACTCATATTTAGCACCTTTTTTAGTATAAACTTCAGCTTTATCCAATTTATCATACATCGAATCTAGTGCATTTCTGATTACTTTAATTTGTTCGTAACCCTCTCTACTTATCTTTGACATTTTTGTCCTCCTGTAGTAGTTGTTTTTCTGTTTCTTTTATTTTATCGATTTCATCTTTTGTATGTTTTCTAATAAAATCGTTCATATCAACATTAAGTCTTTTTAATTCACCTAATGCTAATTCTTTGACAAACTCTTCTTGTTCTGAATCCAAAACCGTTGTCATTAATTTTGTTATGTAATTTCCCAATTTATTCATTTATTTTTATCCTTATACTATCTAACCATTGATTTCCATAATAATCATAATATCCTACCCAAATAGTTGCAGTTTGTCCTATATTTTCTTCCATCACTCCCACCATTTGATAAGCATATCCTTCATCATTAGAATAACTAGCTGGGTTTACAATTGGAATATCTTCACAATAATTCCAAGTACAACCTTCAAATGATACATTGGTTGTCCAACCTAAATATTCCATTTCATAACCAACATATGCTCTTAATTGAGTAAATGTTTGTAATGCTCCATCAGTATAATTTAACTGATATACACCATCAGTCATCGGTAAATCAGGTGCTTCTAATTCTAAGTGACAATAATCACAAGTCTGATTCGATAATGGATTAGAATCACAACCAATGGTAATTACACATATTGTATATATAAATATATACTTAATTATCTTTTTTAACATATTTTTTCTTTCTCCTTTTGTTCTTAGCCTCTTTTAGACTTTTTCTTTTTTTTACTCTTTTTTCTCTTCTTCTATCTTCTCTCAAATCATCATAATTTAAATAATCTACTTTAGACATTTTCGTCTCCTATTAATATAACAATAATTATGCATTAAAGTCAAGCTTTTTTTAATTCTTTTTCTAACCATTCAACTTCTTCTCTCATACCTCTGAGAGTCCAACCATCGTGATAATGACTATGAGCCAATTCTGACTTTAAATATCTTAACCTTTCCTCAGCTTGTTTTCTTGATACTGGTTCTTTACTCATCTGTTACAGCCCTCCCTTTTAATTCTTTCCAATCTTTTTCAGGCCTAACATCTAAATTTGTTTCCCAAGCAGACCTTAGAACCCAAGTTCCAATATTTAATTCATCAGCTAATTTAATTAGTGCATTTAAGTCTTTAGGAAAACAACTACCACCAAAACCTAATTTACCATCAGGACCTGGCACCGCCCAATGTGATTTTCCTAATCTTTCGTCATATGTAGAATACTCTACAACTTTATCATAATCAATATTCAGTTCATCACATATCATTTTCATCTCATTTGCAAATGATACTTTTGTAGCCAAAAATGTATTTGTAAAATACTTAACCATCTCAGCAGTTATAGAACCTGTCTTAACTATCTTCGCATTAGGAAACACTAATGAATACACTTGTCTTAACTTTGTTGTTGAGGGCCTTTCACCACCGATTATGATTCTATTCTGATTCTTGAAATCATCTATGAAATTAGCCTCTGTTAAAAACTCAGGATTGAATATTACTGATATGTTTTTACATTCTTTATTTAATCTATTTGTAGTGCCTGGTGGAATTGTGGATTTAATTGCAACTATTCTACCTGATACATTCCTACTCACAACCATATCGTTTATGTCTTTTACCACAGCCTCAACTATACTTGTATCACAACTACCATCTTTTTTCATTGGTGTTGGAACACATACAAATATAATATTAGATAACTCAACCAAGTCTTCTAAATAATCAACACTACACTTGTCTTTGTCTAAATCATGTGTATCCACTTCATAATGTTTACTAAACACCTCTTTAACTGCAGTTCCCACATAACCTTGCCCTACTATTCCTATGTTCATAAACCCATCTCCTCTTTCCATTTTGGTAACCAGTCTTCTAAATTCATTGTTGGTTTCCAACTTAACATTTTTTTAATTTTATTATTATCCGCTAAAGTTAATTTTGGTTCAACCACAGGTTCTACTCCAATTGTCTCACCACCCATCATATCAGCTATTTGATTTACTGAACGATTATCACCATTACCCACATTAAAAACTTCTCCCCATATTGGATGTTCATAAAAACCAGCTCTTATGTTAGCATCAACCACATCACCTACATAGGTAAAATCCCGTCTTTGTTCCCCATCACCTCTGATTGTCATTGGTTTGTCCTCTAACATCTGTTTAGCAAAAGCCCCCATTACCAAAGTATAAGCACCTTCAATCGGTTGCCTTTCACCATATACATTAAAATATCGTAGTGACACAGTTTCTAAATTATATAATTGTGAAAATAGCTTACAATATTGTTCCCCAATTAATTTATGTAGTGCATATGGACTCATTGGATTTAATTCAGAATTTTCTGATGTTGGTAAATCTTTTTCCTCAACATCACCATAAACTGATGATGATGAACTAAATACAAATCTATTCACACCATAGTCAACACAAGCTTTTAATAAATTTAATGTTCCATTGACATTTACATTGTTAAAATCTATAGGGTTGTCAATTGAGGGTTGAACTCTAGCTAACGCAGCTGTATGAAATACTACATCAACACCATCAAACATATGACATAAACCCCTCACATTCATATCACATATATCAAGATTATGAAACTCAGTCTTTGGATTTATGTTTTCTTCTTTCCCACTAACTAAGTTGTCTATAACTATGACTTCATGTCCATCTTTGATTAACTCATCTACAAGATTACTTCCTATAAATCCTGCTCCACCTGTTACTAAACATTTCATTTAATTAATTCCTCTTCGTATGTTTTTATTTTATTTATACTAATTTCAAATATATCTAATTCAAAACTACCCTCTTCAAGTTCCGTATCATTCGCGAGTATTTCTGGTAATTGTTGAATATATTGAAAATTTTCGTTTGTTAATTTACTACCATCAAATCTAACTTCTATATCATTCTGAACATCAACATCGATAGAAAATATTCTGTCATTCAAATCATACAGAGTATTTGGTTGTTCTTTATCAATGTAATCTTGAGCATATGTATCAACATATATTTTGGAACAAAATGGTTCAAGTGTTTGTAATAAATCTTTATTACAGTTTTTAACAACAAATCCAATATTGTATTTTGGAACAACAATTGGTTTCATTAAAGAATCATGTTTAACCACAGTTCCCCATTTACGAATAAAGTTTCTCATATTCTTTGTCGTGGTGTATAACCATTCAGGTGAGTCCTTACCAGGAGCACCACCAGCCATTGGATTGAATCTACTACCACGACTTGTCATATGATATACGAACCCATCCCAAGTCTGAACAAACTTACAACCATTCAAATGTAATCTATTAAATATATCTGAATCCTCTTTTGATTGTGGAGCAAACAATTTATCGTGTCCACCCACAGCCCAATAGTCATCTTTGTATATAGCCCATGGTGCAAACACACCCTCAGTAGTTTTGTTCTGTTTAAATTTATCTAAATCTCTCAGAAATTGATGTTCATCAAACTCTTCGGGTTCAATACCATAATCTGCTAATATCTTTTCTGGACCAGGAGGATGTAATGATGGTTCTATTCTTGTCGCGGTAACCACCACGCCTGGTTTTATATATTTGTCTATTTCTCTGTCTAATCCTGGTGTGACATACATATCAGCGTGAAGAAACATAACAATGTCATTATTAGCTTGTTCACATAAATAATCGTACCAATAAACTATACCTTGTCTTTCAGGTCCTTCATTTCTGAATATTTTAACATTAACATCTTTTTCTTTTATTTCTTGTAACCACTCCCAAGTTCCATCACTTGAAAAGTCATCAGCTAAAAGTATCTCATGTCTATAACCTAAATTCTTTCTGATAGAATTGTACATCCATTTTAAATAAGATAAATTATTTCTACTTGGTGATATGAAACTGATTGGTTTTAGCTCATATCTTTTTAACCAACCTTTATCTTTCTCATAATCTAAATCAATTAGTAAGTTAGAAATTTCTTCTTTATATTTTGATAAAATTTCTTTAATTCTCATGTCATACTTTTCACTCTTCCATCTACCATGATTGGGTGTAATTGGTCTTAAAGATTTATGTTCAGTACCTATAGCACCTTCAGTAGACATATTTTTTGTATCTTTATAGTCTAAGTGAAACTTTTCCCAACTGTTATCTAATTTGTGCCCAACAAACTTTTCAACATCTTTCATATATTGTTTTGGATTTTCACAAAAGTCCTCATACTTTACCAACATCAGTTTGTTTTCATAATCTTTATTCTTTATTTGTTCTTTTAACTCAACTATGTGTTTTGATGATAATATCCACTTGTTTATATCAATTGGAAAAGAGTACCAATAACCATCATGTCCAACTCTTTTAGAAACCATACAATCACGACCATCTCTGTATATTACAATAACTTTAACTCCATCTTTTACAAAATCAATAACACTCGTTGGTTCTTTAATAAAATCATTCCATAGTTTACCATCATGTCTAAATTGTGTTGTAAATATGTTAGTGTGCTCCCACAAATCTGGTGGTGTACCATTTTCAAAAACCTCTAAGTCTTTAAAATAAGTCATCAACAAGTTAAACATACTTGTGCCTGAACGAGGAGCTCCCGTTACTAAAATTCTGTCATTGTATTTTTTACTCATAATTTCTCCTAAAAATCCTTATTTAAAATATTTAAATATTCTTCTTTTGTAAAATGTAAATCATACATCTCTTTAGCTTTTTGACTTACATCATTGTAATAAACTTTATCATTTTTAAGTTTCTTTAACAATTGTAATCCTTTTCCTATTTCATAAGTACCAACACTAAGTTCTGGAAACAAAATTCTTTGTGTGTCAGCCTTGATGTCTCCAATACATGGTATTCCGTGATACGCACAATTTAATGCGAAAGAACCTGAAGCAGTGGTATTCATTAACATAAAACCATAAGAATATCTACTTAAATTATACATCCAATCAATCCACGTCATATACTCTAAATAATTAACACCAATATTTTCAGCCATTTCCCATGAGTCTTTTGGCATTCTATCTTGACCCATTGGTGGAATGTCAATTGGTATTCCTAAATTAGAGGCTAATATCACTTGTGGGAATCCATTGTATTCATATGTACAAGGTCCTGAAACTATCGCTCTATCTTCTTTATTTAAAAACTTTGACTTGTCCAATCCATCATCGGTCATAATACTTCTCATCACACCTATCTTTGTGTCTGGAAACATACCTTTGTAAAAATCAACATCGGTCTCATTTGGAACAAATATTTTATCTGATGTTGAGAGTTGATTATACCACCACACTTGTAATTTAACATCAACTTGATTCCACCAGCCTATTTCACCATCTTGATAAATAAAAACATTGTCAAACTTTCTTTTTAACAATTCTGTTGTATTTTGAAAATTGTTAAATAAATAAGATATGTATTGTTTTTCAAAACCACCTTTACCTATGTTCCACCACAAATCACCATCATATTTTTTATCATTCATTAAAATTTCTGTGATTGGTAGATGTGTAGCATCCAAATAATAAATTTGAGATTCGAAAACCCTCATATAAGGATAGTCTTTTGGAAATTTACCCTTAAAACCCATTTCAGAAGTTATGTATTTTATGTTCATACTAAACCTTTCGCTATGTTGTATAAAGTAGAATAGTGATTGTCAACCTTTGGCTCAAAGTATTCTACTTTTATATTATTAAAATAATTTAAATCTAAATAATCTCTACCCGATGGACCTGATATATAATAATCACCACCCAATTCTTTAACGATATTAGCCAAAAGTTCAGACTTTTCACCTGAAACATTCAATGATGAAGCTTTAATCAAAGGTGTATTTATTTTTAACTCATTCATACAGTATTTAATACTTTTCATATTAATATCAATCAAAGAATTACTTTCATATATTTCTTTAAGATTTAAACCTAAATTCATATGTAGTTTATTTAAAAGTTTTCTTCTCCAATTTGAATCAGAAGAAACCTCAACATCTTTTATTAATTTGTTGGTGGCGTTCTTTTCAACAGGTATTGTAAACCAATCATCTAAACCATTGGTGTTTTTTATTTTATTTCTATTTTGAAAATAGTTTTTTCTATAATTGACGTTATCTAATATAACAAACAAATCAGATTCATTCATTTTTTGAAAAAAACCTAAGTATGGAAAGTGTTCTGGTTGATGTATAGTTATTTTTTTCAATTAACTAACTCCAATTCATACACAGCGTGATACAAATATATGTTACCTTTATATTTTTCTCTTGGTATAAACTCTAATGATTTTACTTCTATACCCAATTTTTCAAAAAAAGAAATGTGAAATTCTTTCATAAATTCCAAATCCAAATCTGAACAATCATCTATACCATAAAATAAATTTCTCTCATTAGCCCATGAAGATAATTTATCATATTTATATGGTTTTACATTTAAATTGTGAATCAATATTGATTTTTTATTTGACATATTTTTTATGTTTGATAACATATTAAAGTATTCAAAATATTGTCCATACATACCTTGTGGATTATCCAAGAATATAAAATCATATTTAAATAAATCAGGTTTAGAAGTTGAAAAAAATGAAATTGAATCACAATTATAAAAATATTTAACTGATTTAAATTTGGAAAGATTGTGAGTTAATTGTTCAAAAATATTGTAATCTAATTCAAAACAATCCATATTCTTAACTTCAGTAGCTAACAGATGTGAACAAAACGTACCATCACCAGCGAAAGTGTCAACAGCTTTCATATCTTGTAGCTTGACATTCTTACCTTTTAAGTAATTTATAACTTTTTTTATACCAAAAGTTCTATCTATGTTTTTATTTTTATTATAAAATATATCAATCACATTAAATCCATTTTAATATTTTATATGTTTCGTAATATTTAAAATCTTTATTAACAAAGTTTTCTAAAACATAAGCTCGACCTATGTTATAATGTTCATCACTTTGTAAGTAATAACCTAATTTAGAATAAGATTGTTCTTTTTGAATATCATATTTATCAAGAGCATTTTTTTTGTATTTGAAAGTCTCATCAAATAATCCAATAAAATAATTAGGACTAAAATTAATTGAGCTTGGTGAATATACTGTGACATACCTATCAACGTATTTATATAACCCCATACCTATGTCACGCAAAACTCTGTGGTCAGTATGAGTATCATTTTCATCATGTGTCAACATATCAAACTTTTCATTCCAATTTATCATTTTATAAAACTTGTCTTTTACATTGTCAAATTTATTCATTAGTGTTCTAGCTTCAAAATCTAAATTAATGTATTCAATTTTATTTTTTATTTCATCGGGTAACTCATCTAAATTTTCTAAAATAATTTTTCTTTTGTTTTCCCACATAGTCGCGATAACTAAATATATTTTTTCATATTCCTTATGATGTCTAAACAAATAACCATAACAAGAACATTCAAAATCATCTATGTGAGCCATAAAAATATATAATTTTTTCATTTAATTTTCTCCTAAGTTTATTAATTTTTCAGCTAGTTTAAAGTCCTCTTCATAACTAACTTTAATTGATTTTAATTGAGATATTGGATATAAATCTAAATTACCTGAAAAAACAGCGTGGCCGTTTTTCTCATAATGTTCTTTAAAAACTTTAGTATTCCAAACACAGATGGGCCAAGAACATATTTGAATTGGTAATATGTCTTGTGTTCTTGGTAACTTTTTATTTATATCAAAATTAACAGGTTTACCATCACAAAAAGCTTGTAGTCTTTCTTCTTTAACTGTAACTAATGAATCAAAATTATTGTCTACAAAATGTTTTATGATATTATCAATGTCATCAGATTCTATCAATGGACAAACAGGATTTATTTGAACTAATATATCAGTATTGATTGAGTTAATAAAATCATAATTGTATTCATCAGAAGTCGTAAAATCACCACCTAAATCTATTGGTCTTTTATAAAACTTAACCCCTAAATCTTTTGCAAACTTACCTATCTTGTCACAATCAGAATTTACATAAATATCTGTTAACATTTTTGATTTTTTAGCCTCTTCGATTACATAACTAATCATTGGTTTACCATTAAGTAATCTTAAATTTTTGTTTTTTACTCTTTTACTACCAGCTCTAGCTGGTATCTCAGCGATTATTCTCATTTAAAATACTCTCCTAAATAAGTTTTCATATCTGATGGTGTAATTTCCTCTAAAAACATATTACCAATACCCTTTGTCAAAACACACATAATATTTGAGTTTATATTTTTTTTATCTTTTTTTAATATCTCTATAAATTGATTTATGTCGAATTTATCATATTCTATATCGTGACATAGTTCTTGAACTATAGAATTTATTTCCAAATACTCACTTTTGTCTATATAATTTTTTTTCATAGATATATAGTTAGATATATCAATACCCATTGAAACCGCTATACCATGTGGTATTATATTATTTGTCATCGATTCTATTACATGACCAAAGGTATGACCATAGTTTAAAACCAATCTCTCTTTTTTGTCAAATTCATCTATTTCTACAAAATGTTTTTTTATCTCCAAACACCTTTTTGTTAATGATTTAGGATTCCAATGTGATTTGAATAAATCAAAATCAGCTCTACTTGATACCAAATAAAAATGTAACATTTCTCCAACACCCGACCTGACATCTAAATCTGGAAGTGTATCTACAAAATCACTATAAATTATTATTTTATCAGGCGGATTAAAATTACCAAGTTGATTTTTATACTCACCAAAGTTTACTGATGTTTTTCCACCTATACAACTATCTCCTTGAGCTAATAATGTTGTCGGATAAAACTCCCAATTTACACCTCTGAACATTATAGATGATATAAACCCACACACATCTTGTGTTATACCACCACCAACCGCGATTATTTTACCATTCTTTTTGAATCCATATTTTATTATTTTATCAATTATTTTTCCAATTTCATAATAACTTTTTTGTTCTTCTGTAGCGTTGATTTTTATAACTTGGGCTGAAATATCTAAAAACAAATTTCCCCAAGCTTGATATACATTTCTATCAACTACTATGACATCTTCTTTTGAATATTTCTCAAATGATGGTTCTTTTTCAAGAAAATTCACACCATAAGTTTTAATTGATGATTTAATTTTTATATTAGACATTAGTAAAACCTCCATCTACTTTTATATCTTGACCATTGATGTATGTATTTAAATCACTACATAAAAATAAAACAACTTTTGATATTTCATCTACACTAGCGAATCTACCAAGAGGAACTTGTTCTGATAACTGACTTATGTCATCCTCACTCAATATAGATTTAGTTAATTCAGTTGATGTAAATCCAGGAGATATCGAATTAACAAGAATATTATATTTAGCCAATTCAACTGACATAGTTTTTGTCATACCAATTAAACCAGCTTTTGATGTCGTATAAGATGTTCTTTGTTCTTTTGTCTTTGTTCCCCATATGGATGATACATTAATAATTCTACCATACTTATTTTTTTTCATAACTTTACTTACAGCTTGTGACACTAAAAATGGTGCATATAAATTAACTCTTAAAATTTCATCATAATCTTCTATGGAAATGTCTTCTAAATAGTCAATACGATTTATACCCGCGTTGTTAACACAAATATCGATTGTATCTAAATTTGATAGTAAATCAATAAAACTATTGGTAGAATCAAAATTTAAAAAATCAACATCATCCGTTCCAAATCTCATAACATTACCACCAAGAGATTCAAAATCATCAGCTATTTGTTTACCTATACCTCGTGTTGAACCAGTGACTAATATAACCTTATCTTGAAAGTTTATTTTCATTAAATTTCTTTATATTTTTTTGCCCTATACATCTCTGTATGACCTTTTCTAATCAATTCATCTTTTATCGTAGGACAGTGATTTCCAGTCGCATGAACTAATTGATAAAATGTCAACATACATAATATTTCATGAACGTGAAAATAACGATTGTTAAAACAAACTTCATTAATGTATTCAGGTAGAGATTGTGATTTTTGACCTGATAGTAAACAAGTTTTAAAATCATATTTATCATTGGCGAAAGACAGTGTAGAAATTACATTTTTTGAACCACCTGAACCAGAAAATCCAATCACCATAGAATTAGTGTTTTTCATAGCGTAATCTTCAAACCATCTCATAAAGATATTGTTATATCCATAATCATTAGCTATAGACGTTAAATAACTTGGATTGTCTAACGCATAACATTTTTTGTCTGTCAATCTACACACATCAGATGCCGCGTGAGTCGCAACAGAGTGACATCCACCATTACCAATAAAAAATATATTTTCAGATTCATTAAAGTCCTCTTGAAATTTTTTGAACTCATCTGTTTCGATAGATTCTTTAAAAACATCCAATAAGTTTTCAAATTCTACCATGTTAGTATTTGTATTTTTTTTCTTAACCATTTTTAACTCCGTAATTATTTAATAAATATACTAAATTTTTGCAATATAAGTCAAGCATTATTTATAACTTTTTCAACTTCTTTATCCATTGTTATCCTATCATCTATTTTACTCAACAATTTTAAAAGTTTTCTTTGAGGTATCATAGCGTGACCACCAACATCTGTATGATTTTTCCATATATCAGATTCTAAATAAGTCGCTTCTGGACCATTAAACTCGTTTGATTGTTTGTAGTCTTTAAAATAACCACCATCTAAAAAAGTTATTCCACTTATGTGTAATCTTTCAATATCATATAAAATAAGGTCTGAAAACGCTGTTGTACCTAACGCCATTCGTGTTCCCATATAATGGTGTAGAGATAAGTATAATTCTAAATCAGAAAAAATGTGGAAATTCATATTAAAATGTTGATTCATATTTTCAAATTTTAAAATATCGTTATGAAAGTAACTTAAATATCTTGGAAAACCTATGGAAGCCCAACTGACGTTGTTGTCAATCATAGATTGTATTTCCCAAGCACCACCATTATTTTCATGCTCCATACCACAATGGTATCTTATATCAGTTCTCTCTCCAAAATGTTTTTTATGTTCATCTTTTATTTTCCAACCTCTATTTAATCTTACAACAACATCAAATGACTCTATAAATTCAGAATATTCTTTTTCCAACATGTAAGCAGCTGGACCCACAATAATTACAGATTTACCTTTTAAATATTGATTATACTTTCTATCTATTGTACAATTATCTAAAAGGTGTCTTAAAAGGTTTTCATCTAAATCAAACCTACCACCATCAACCCTTTCAGGTTCTGCCACATTATAGTCTAAAGTTATTTTACCCATCGATTTATCCTCTTTGTATTTCGTTTATTGTGTATTCTTCACCATGATACTGAATTAAATTACCATCAGTAATGTAACCTTTATTTTGAATATCAATAATATTTTTTTCAAAAAATGGATACTTAACAAACTGAATCTTTTTTGGATGAGAGGGATTATTTTCTTTCATGTCTGTTGGCCAATTCAATAGATAACCATGCTCATTCCAATTACCTTTTCTCTCAATATCAGGTCTCGTACCTTCCCATTTCCATAAAAAGTAATAAGTTTGCTGTACACGATATGGATTTTCATCTGCTCTTATTTTTTTATGTTCTTCATCATCAGGAAGTCTTGATGTATTATTTTGATTTATGATAAATCCTCTGTCTTCAACAACATCTAAATTTAAATCGGAATCGTAATTTATCAATCTTCTATGAAGTATATCATTTATCTGTATTTTTTCTTTATCATGGTGTAATAAACATCTTAAATAATAATCAGCACACTTGTTAGCGACTCCTGCAAAATTCTCATCCCATAATCCAACCGACTTTACCACCTCAGGTGTATAACCAACGATGTTATCTCCAAGATAACCCACCACAAAATCATATTCTTTAAATTGATTTAAAATACAATTACACCAATTATCATCTAATAAAGCATCATTTTGTAGTGTTATTACATAGTCACAATCTGGATTATTTAAATCTCTAAAACCATCTATTAATGCGAAATTATAATCTTGTGCTAAATTACCATTAGACCAATCTACTCTACATTGATTATGATGAACATTAACTTTGTCTTGATATTTTTCTATAAGTAATTCAGAGTGATTATTAATTATATTTACCTCCAAATTACATCCACTAATATCACTGTTAAATATATTATCTAAAAGTTCATTCAAGACATCATTTCTTTTATATGTTATAATATAAATTTTTATTTTTTTCAATTTAGTTTATCCCCCACTTGTTTGATAAAATCTGAACATATACCATAATATTTTTGATTAAAGTTTTTAAATGAATTAACTGAATCTATATCTATTAGTGGTATTATTGATTGATGGTTAGCATCATCAATATCATGAGACCATATCGCTTTTGTATTACCAATAATAGTATGATTTTCATCTTGATGATAAAAAATTCTTAAATTAGTATTTATCAATCTGGCGAGAGATAAAAAATTCTTACAATGAATCCATAGGTTATTTTTTCTCTCTAATAACCATTCCAATTCAACTTCATAATCAGGTTCATCATGCCCTAACCAAAATTTATTGTCAACGTAACGAACATCAATTTCTACATCATAACCCAAATTAATAGCCTCTTGGATATAAGATTTGGTATTTTCTCTCTCAAGATTAACTGTATTAATATTTCCTCTATGTGATATTAAAATCATAATTCCTCTATTCTTTTTGCTCTGTCGTCTATTATCAAATCATATAGTGGTTTTTCACCAACACTTAAATAATGATATTTACATCCCCAACTGTTTAATTGTATTCTTGTTAAATCTTTATAATTATCACCCGATAGAGAACCTCTAGCAGTATAATATGTAATTTCCCAACCATCATTATATAATTTATTTATCTTATCTATATTTTCTTTACTTGGTATGGCGTCTTCATAAATTCTATCACCATCATAAAAGCAAATTGTTTCATCTATATCTACAAAAACTTTTTGTTTTCCTGTATTATGTTTATTGTGTATTTTCATGATACCTCTTCCAATAATTGTAACACTCCACAGCATCTTTTTCACTTTTTACTTGACCTGATTTTAAAATAGTCGTCCAAGCTTCAAAACTTTCAACTTCAGCTGGTGTTCCAAATACAGTAACAAAATCTGTATCATAATAACCAACTCTCATACCTTTCTCAACTAATAAATTATATGCAAGAGTTACATAATACTCACCATTGTGATTTAAATCTTTTTCAATAGTTTCCCTAAAACAATCTTTCATCACTTTACCATTTTTAAAATAATAAACACCAGTAGAAGCGTGTTCACTCATTGGGTTATCTGTGTAACACTCTTTTTCTTTTATCTCCTCCATCAAGATACCATTCGTTTTGAGAAAAGCCATCTTTGTTGAATTTAAGGTATGGGGATGTAAACCTGTATGTGTTAATATACAACCATCTAAATTATTATTATTTACATAATCAAAAAAGTCATACTTGTTCCATATCAAAGGATTGTCGCAATAACAAACAATAACCTCTTCATCATCTTTAATCATATCAAAAAATGGCATCACTGTATAGATAGGCCCTTTTTTATGATTTGGTAATGAGACAATATCTGAATTTGGTGATAATTCATTTAACACCTCTTTCATATTAGTATTGTGTAGATGGTCATCGTTACATATAAAAGTAATTTCATCGGTCTCACCAAACATATCTAATATATATTCAATAATCATTTTACCATTTACCTTTATTAGTGGTTTTGGATTTGTATAACCTTTATCAACAAATCTATCACCTCTACCAGCCATTGGTATTAGAACTCTCATTTTAAACTCCTTCTATATTTTTCTTCTTCCATATTTTTAAGTTTTATTATTTCACTTTTACTCAAACATCTTGAATTTAATCCTACCTCTTTCTGTATATGTAACATATAATTATTAACTGAACTATTTTCCTCTGTCAATATAACAGCATCTGGAAATAAAAAATGTTCATAATTATCTGTTTTAAACTTCGTAGAATAATTAGTAAATGTTTTCGTATTAGTCACTAACCAATCTTTACATAATTTATTAATTTTTAAGCTAATATCCAAGACATTTTTAAAATAATTTCCACAACAAATTAATCCGTGATTTTCTAACAATATTATTTCTTTATCAGTTTTTGGAAATACACTAGCTAAATCTTTACCTGGTGATGTATATGGAATATAAAGATAATCATAATCTTTTAAAACAATGTCCATTATTTCTTTTGAGTTTTGTGAACATAAAATGGTGTTTAAATAAATTGGATGTGTGTGTAAAACTATTGGTTGTTTAATTTTAGTATGTAAATTAATTTCCATCGATGGTTTCTTTTGATTGTCATTGATAGGGAATCCACTCATATCACAAACCGAGTATCCGTTTAACATTGAAACATCGGACATAGTGTAACCAGAGGATGTTATGACTATTTTATCATCAAACTTATAAGATACATTACCCCCAGCACCTTGAACTAAGTCATACTCAAAGGACAAACTTCTACACGATATTAAAAAATCTTTATGTAAATCATAAAATTTTTGTAGTTTAATCATTAAGTCAGAATCATCAATGTTTGAAAATATTTTCATATCTACCGAGTCATATGGTTTTTTACTAAAATTTACAATCACATCAGCATTTTCTATTTGAGGTTGAATATATTTTTTGTCGTCTTTTTCTCTCATCTTCATAATTGAAATTACTTGTTTCTCAGTATAACCTCTACTTGAAATATCTCTACTTAGTTTCCATTCTTTTGTTAACTCGGAATCTGTATTTACAAATATATTTAAATCTGCTATGTCACATAAATCTTTATCATACAAAGCGTGAAGGCCTTCATTCACGACTATGTTAGGTGATTTTATTTTTACATCATTTATAAACCTACCTGTTTTGTGACTGTAGATGTCCCGCTTAATGTCTTTTCCATTAATTAAATTCACTAATTGTGTTTTACCAATTTCAAGATTGTTAGCTGATGGATTTAAATGAGTGAAGTTTTTCCAATTTAAGTCATCCCTTTCCCATTTATGTAAATCATCACCACTTAAATGTAAAATTTTTTTATTTTGATTAGATAAAATTAAAGTAATAATTTTTGCGATTGTTGTTTTACCAACACCCGAACTACCTGATATATTTATTAATTTCAATTTACTATATACTCTTGTAAAACTCGTTTTGTTTTTCTTGTCTATCTATTTCTTTTGGATGATAGAATGAAAATTGTTCTTCAGCTGGTAAATAAGTATGTTCTTGATAACCTGTTAAGACTTCATGTACTTTATTTTTCCATAAAATGTTTGGACGATTTCTCCAAATCCTACCTTGATAATCAGGAAAGTTTACCCAACCTTTTTCATTCACATTCCAACCCCATTTATTAATATGTTCTTGCGTGATACCATCAACCGTATTTACTCTTGGCACCCAATACAAATCTATTGTTGGATTTGATTGTAATATTGGTTTGAGATTCTTCATCAATGATTTATGTGGAATCTCATCAGCATCTATATTAACAATATAGTCATTTTTGCACATACGAGTCAAGTGATTTTTTTGTCCAGCGTAATCTTTTAACAAATGTCTTTGTTCAAAAGTCATTTCGTGCATGGATGTCATTACATCTAATATTTCAATTGTCTTTGGATTATCTGAATAATCATCAAGGATTACTATCTCATCTTCTTCATCTTTGTATTTGACTAAAAACTCAAGTAACCTCTGTAATGATTCATCTTCATTATGAGTTAAAATACTATAACTAATTTTCATCTGTGAATACCCTTATTGGTTCTAAAAATACAGCACTTTTCTTTGCCTCTAAATAATCATAAGTTCTATATTGTCCTTGTATTTCATTACTTCTTTTAATCAAATCATACACCATTGGTTTAACACCTTTTATTTCATTTATAACAAATCTATCTTTAAATTTAACTCTATAAATGTTTTCTTTAGCGTTAACACTTTCTAAATCTCCAGTTTTATTTAACACATTAACCTGTCTTTGGTTAAATCTAAGTTCAATTCTATTAGATTCTTCTAATTTAATTCCAATTAAATGTCTGGTTTTTGTACCATCTTTTAAAGTAACTGGTATTCTTGGATTTAAAACTAACAAAGAATGGGTGAGTGTTCTATCTGTCGATTTAGATTTATAACGAAATGAAATAATATCACCAGGTTTTACCATTTGCCAATTATATGGTTGTTTTTTATTCGCCATCCGAAACCTTTTGTTTTAACATTTCATTAATCATTGTCATACCCTCAATGAATAAATTATAAATAGTAGGATTGTCGGTGTCTATTTTTCTTTCGTAAAAACCATTATTTTCATTGGGAAAGTTTTTTCTTTCATCTTCTGGTATTTCAACCATTGGTGCAAAAGCCCATTTCATTTCTTTTTTGATATTCACAGGATACAACATACCAATTGGTAATGTGATTATACTTGGAATCCAAATGTGTTCGTTTTCTTCCTTAGCCCAATTTTTCATATCTTCACCAAGTTTTTGAAACTCTTCATTGTCTGCTTTTATACCTTTGAATTTAGTTGAAGTTGTATAACCACAATTAATACACTGCATTACTTGAGCACCCTCCGTGCCCGCAACGTGTAAAGCTCTCTCTTCACATAAGGGACAATTACCTATTATGTCTTTCATACCGTAGCCTCATTGGTTACTTTTTTTAACTTTGGAAGTTTTATCTTCGGTGCTTCTGAACTACCGACTTTTTTTAATTTTGGTAAGTTTATCCCTACCTGTGTTGGAATTTTATCAATGAATGGTGAAACTATTTCATCAAGTTTTTCTGTCATCTTGTTTAATGTAAATTTGTCTCTATTTATTTTCATTAAATTTAACGCTCTATTTTTTAAATCATCGTATTTTTCAAAACAATAATTCATCGCTTTGTAAGCCTGCTGTTCGTTTACATTAAACCATTGTGAATCAGGTATGATTATATCTTTCCAATGTTGTGAGTTAGGAACTTTAACCATTTGACCACCCAACAACATTGAATCCGTTTCTGATAAGAAATCCACTTGACCACTCCAACCACTCGCGATTACGGGTAATCCAACCATTGTCGCCTCTTGTAATGGTCTCCCATAACCCTCACCATGTGTAAATGATATGAATGATTTTACCTTTGGATGATTATATAATTTATTCATCTCATCCGAAGACAATGAACCATGTAATAAATAGACATTTGGTAAATTCCAATCTTTAGGGAACATTGATTTAATATTATTTATTTTTCGTAAACAATCTTCTCTGTCTAATATAGAAAATGTCGCTCCTGCAGTTTTTAATATCAATGCTGGTTGTTTCTTTTTATTAGCAAATGATTCATAAAATACTTTTATTAACTTTGCAATATCTTTTCTATCTTCACCATAACCACCTTGCCCCCATAAACCAACATGTAAAAAACAAAAGTCTTCTTTGATATCATCAACTAAATTTAATGATGAGTCATCAATTGGTTTATATATTTTATCATCAGTTCCTTCAAACAATACTTCAATTGGTTTTTCTAATTTTAACTCACCAACCTTTTGTTGTTTTCCATCAGGCAATTGTTGCATCTTTTCATATAAAGCGTTTACAAATCCCTCTTTTGAGTGTTCTGATGGAACAATAACTAAATCCATTTTATTACAGCTGTCAATCCACTTATCTGAAACTGCTGTTGTTTCAATACCAGCGGTTATACCAATATTAAATTTACCCCACTGTTGAAATTCATTAGGTATTCTAATATCTACATAAACATCAGGTTGTCTATCCATTTTAGGTTCTGGTAAAATACAATCTATAATATTTTTGTCCAATGTATTGTCTAAAGCATCTCTTGGTGTTACACCCCACGGCACATCAAATATTTTTACTTCATATTTATTATGACTTATAAATGAACGAACTAAATCTCTAGCGTGGTCACCATATCCACTTCTTGATGTCACTGGTGCACATATTAACATTAATTTTTTCATTACACAACCTCCAATGTATATTTTTCTCTTGGTTTCCAATTTTCAAACGTAGCCTCAATGTTTTTAATAAATGATTCTGATAAATGTTTTGCAGTCATTCTAGCATCATCACCTTTAACCCACTGCCTTCCAATCTCACCACATCTTTCTCTTTCTTCAGGTCCTGCTTTATACCATTCTAATAGTGCTTCTCCACCATCTTCAAATGAACATCTGTCATCAAAGATGTATGGTGTTAATGGTGAACCTTGACAACTTATATTTGATGGAAATACAGGTTTAACCCATTCACCATGATTTGTATAAGTTCCTCTATGATTAGATTTTAACTCAACATAATCTTCAGCAGTTAAATATTCACCTTTTTCATTTTTGAATCCACATTGGTCTTGCATTCCACCTGTAACATTCACTATGATTGGTGTACCAGCTGTTAAAGCTTCTAACGAACCTAAACCAAATCCTTCGTT
>Ga0098043_1000219_pt1 | contig 19306 bp, 26 predicted proteins | sample 9B_taG_FD_92581 | JGI IMG/M metagenome (GOLD analysis project Ga0098043, IMG submission 92581) | Marine viral communities from the Subarctic Pacific Ocean - 9B_ETSP_OMZ_AT15188_CsCl metaG | ecosystem: Environmental > Aquatic > Marine > Oceanic | place: Subarctic Pacific Ocean | collected 2015-01-10 | reverse complement strand
GCAAAAATGAGAATAAAAAACCGAATGAACCTACAACCAAACGAACTGTGCGTACTAATAAAAGTAAAGGCAGAGATACCCGAAGAAAAACAAATTGAATTTGATATACTACCCATACTTCACGAAGATATGTCAGAGCTATCAGACTCTGCTATAGATACCATTACAGATATAATGAAAGCAATGTGCGCTGTTGCAGTTCTTGAGCCACCTGCACTAGATGTTTTGCTTGATATATACTATGATAAGTTTAAAGACATGGAAAGAATGAAAGAACAAGAAGAGGCTGAAGGCATCGTCATACCTTTTCCTTTCCCACCCGTAACAAAACACTAGGACATACACATGAAAAAAGAACAAGAAGAAGAGTATGAGGACTACGAACAGTATGACGATACATACAATGCCCGTGATCTCTTTATATATGAATTAATATTTGAAGAGGGGTACTCCCCAGAAGAAGCAAGAGAAATAGCAAACGGAAAATAATACTATGAAGGATATGGTAAACAACCCACCACATTATAATCAGAGTGGGATAGAATGCATAGATGCAATAGAAGCTGCACTATTACCTAATTTTAAATATTACCTGCAAGGCAACATACTGAAGTATCTTTGGCGGTTTGATTACAAAGGTAAACCTACTGAGGATTTAAAGAAGGCACAATGGTATTTAAATAAACTAATAGAATGTGTAGAGGAAGAAGAAAACGAAAGGAATATATAAAGTGTCATCATTTAAATCTAACAACAATCCTCAATTTAGAAATAAATTCTCAGAAGATATATTTAAATATAAGTATGCTCACGATGGGTGTGAAACGTGGTCTGATCTAGCTTCTACTTTAGTGAAAGATGTATGCGGTTCATTACGTTCTGGTGAGCAAAACCTAATGACTATGGACGAACAGGATGCTCTTACTAAATATATAGATGAGTTGAAGTTTATTCCTGGTGGTAGGTATCTTTACTATGCAGGACGAAAGAAAAGATTTTATAACAATTGTTTTCTACTAAAGGCAGAGGAAGACACACGAGAGGATTGGGCTAACTTGAGTTGGAAAGCGGAATCTTGCTTGATGACGGGGGGTGGCATCGGGGTAGACTATTCTGTGTATAGAGAATCAGGTAAAGTTCTTGGTGGGTCTGGTGGTCTGGCATCTGGCCCTATCCCCAAGATGCAAATGATTAATAGTATAGGCCAAAAGGTGATGCAAGGAGGTAGTCGTAGGTCTGCCATATACGCATCACTTAATTGGAAACACAAAGATGTATCAACATTTCTTAACGCAAAGAATTGGGATACTATGCCAGTTGGAAATACTGGATTTACACTAAAGCAAATAAAAGAGCAGGACTTTAATTTTCCTGCACCATTGGATATGACAAACATATCTATTAACTATGATACAGAGTGGTTACTAAACTATTGGAATGGCGAAGGGTATGGAGATACATTTAAAGAAAACATAGCTCAAGCCATGCGTACAGGAGAGCCTGGGTTTAGTTTTAATTTTATGGAGGATGAAAATGAAACACTGCGTAATGCCTGTACTGAGGTGTGCAGTAGCGATGACAGTGATGTATGCAATCTTGGTAGTATTAATTTTGGCAGGATTGAAGACATATCTGAACTAGCAGAGATTGTTGATTTAGCTACAAAGTTTTTAATATGCGGAACATTGAGAGCAGAATTACCTTATCAAAAAGTCTATGATGTTAGAGAAAAGAATAGACGATTAGGTTTAGGTATAATGGGATTACATGAATGGTTAATTAAAAAAGGAGAAAAGTATGAGGTTACTGGAGAGCTTCACCGTTGGTTGGCAATATACAAAGGAGTCAGTGATGATGTATCTAGACGATTTGCGGATGCACTATCAATATCTAGGCCCGTGGCGAACCGTGCTATTGCTCCTACTGGCTCTATTAGTATACTTGCTGGTAGCTCCAGTGGGATAGAACCTATCTTTGCTGTTGCGTATAAGAGAAGGTATCTTACGGGAGGACACAGATGGAAGTATCAATATGTGGTAGACTCCTCTGCACAAGAGTTAATAGATACCTATGACGTAGATCCTGAGAGTATAGAATCTGCACTAGATTTAGCAGAAGATTACAAACGGCGTATGCGCTTTCAAGCAGACGTACAGGACTACGTCGATATGTCCATTAGTTCAACGATCAATCTACCTGCATGGGGTACTAAATTAAATAACCCAGATGTAGTAGATGACTTCGCTGATACATTAGCTAAATATGCACATAGACTAAGGGGCTTTACAGTGTACCCTGATGGATCTAGAGGTGGTCAACCTCTTACCTCTGTTCCTTATTCTGAAGCAGTAGATAAACTTGGAGAAGAGTTTGACGAACACGTAGAGACTCACGATATATGTGAGATTAGCGGTACAGGAGGAGTATGTGGTGTTTAACAGACACAGGTCTACACACAAGAAAAGACGTAAGCACCTTAATGAAAAAGCATTCTTTGAAGGAAGAGAGGGCTTTAGAGTAAATAGTTATAACCCATACAGGTTAAAATCTCTTGAACACAAAGAGTGGGAACGAGGTTATAACAGGCAATACTTTATTAATTTAAACAGAATAAATAAGGTTGCATGATATGAACTGTTGGTTTTGTGGCCCTGATCAGCAATTAATATGGGGAGGAGATCACGACTTTGAAGACTATGGATTAGAAGGTAATGGCATAATAGCTAATCTTAGTTGTCCAAAGTGTGGTTCTTATGTTGAGGCACATTCAGGCTTACAAGATCAGGAAGATTAATAGTTATGCAATTAAATTTATTTCCCATAGAACATGAGGATCTAGGTGCAGGTGAGGGTAAGGTGTGTTGCAAGTGCAATATATATCTACCCCTCTCTGCATTTTCACCAAGTTCAGGTGCTAACTTTCTACGACCTGAATGCAAGGCTTGTAACAATGAATTACAGAAAGTAAGAGAGAGGTTGCGAGAAGAACATGGTATGCCAAAAGAGGGATACATTTGCCCCATCTGTTGTGGGGATGCAGAAAAAGTAAAAGGCAAAGGTAACACAAGAAATGGGCCTTGGGTTTTAGATCATTGTCACGATACAGAAACATTTAGGGGATGGTTGTGTCACAAATGCAATCGTGCTTTGGGTGGTTTTGATGATGATTTAGAAGTATTAAATAGAGCCAAGGACTATCTTATAAATCATTTAAAAAGGATATTCTTAATATGACTAAAATATTTATCGGAGGTTTAGTTGCTCTATGTATTATTGCATTCAATGTTTCAGCATCGTATAGTCAAGCACCCATGCAATCAGGTTGCAAAGATTTGGCAGAGGCTAAAATTAATATTCAAGAAAAACACGGAGAACAAATAGTATTTCGTGGAATATCAGCTAGAGGACACGTAACATTTATATTTCTTAACGCTACATCTGGAACGTGGACTGCTGCTATTGTAAGACCAGAGTCATCTCAGTTACTATGTTGGGTGGACTCAGGCTTTACAGGTGAGCAAATGAAAAAAGAAGGTGCTAAAAGCTGGTAAAAATAGGCAAATCAAACGTAAGGCATTTTAAGGGGGTCTACAGAAGAAGTGACTATAATCTGGACACTACCTACCAGAGGGTATCTTAGCACCCCCTTGTGCCTCATCCTACGAGTCCGTTTTTTCTATATCCTTAATAATTTTTTCTAATTTGTAGAATTTTATACGATCATTGGGTAAGTATCGCCAAACTGTACCCCTACCATTATGTATCTGTATTATTGTCTCATAGAATCCTATCTTGACTATGATACCTCGCTCACCATCTAGCAAACAAGTATCACCCTCGTTAAAACTAGAGTGCATTCTAAACTTAATTCCGTTCATAAAGTTAGTAGCAAAGTCTCTGACCATAAGAGTAAGTATCAAGGCTAACATAATAACTAGCATAGGAGTTATTAGCTCTACAAATTCTATAGACATACTGTTTATATCTGTAAGCTCTTTCATTTACCTCTACTATTCCATAAATCAAATAAGACTTTTACTTTTTCTTTCAATGTCTCTAACTCACCGTGCATCTTTGCCAGTACTATAATCAGCGTTATTATACCAAACGCTATAGGCCATCCTGAAACCAAAACTGACCACGTATCTTCCATGTCTCATCCTCATTATTTACGATAGCTTCTAGTTTTCTTTGCTATCTTCTTAGGCTGTTTTACGTGTTGTTTACCAGCCTTTGTTCCTTTACGTTTTGCTTTAGACGTAGCTGCATACTCAGCAGAACTAAGTGACTTGATAGCAGCTGACGGTAAGTATCTTTCCCCCGTAGCCTTTGGCCCTTGGGTAGAGGGCTTACCTGATTTGGTACGCCACTTTTGTTTAGTCCAGTTTTTAAGACTTCTTTGTGATTTTTTTAGAGCCATTCTTTTTTCCACCTCTTAATTTCTTAAGGTCTGCACCAGTTATTTTATTTCTAGGCGATGCAACTCTAGCTAATTTCTTTTGCTTTGGACTGTATTTTTTCATAGACATATTTATCCCCTACTATTTCTTTTTCTTGGCACTTTTTTTGTACCCTTTCTTTTGATCTTTCATTACTTTTGTTAATGTTTTAGCTTGACCTGCGTGTAACTTGGATGCTTTTTTAAGACCTTTAATAACTTTTTTTAATGGTTTAGTATAATGTGGCATTACTTGTATCCTCCACCTTTTGCTTTATATTGCTTTGCCAGCATTTGGGCCTTGCGACCTGACCATTGTCCAGGCTTTCCCCCTTTACCTCCAGCTTTTATTCTATTGAATAGGTTCTTACGCATCGTAGGTTTAGTGTAATTACCTGCTTCATTTACTTTACTTTTACTTTTCTTTTTAGTAGCCATGTCCTCTCCTTTTATCCCATGAACATAGATCGTTCATGTTCTCTCCTTCTTATCAATCCTTTTAACTTTTTACCTCCAGCGTATACCCATCGTGGAAATTCATCAGCTGCACCAATATAATCTCCCCTGTTTATCTTACGTCTTAGTGTGCTGCTTTGTAGCGCACCACTGCCTAGATTAAATACGAATGAACATAAGGCATTGAACTGTCCATCTTCTAGTGGAACTCGTATATGCCTGATAACTGCCATTTCTGACTTCTTGACATCTCTTCTTAATAAATAGTCTGCCTGATCTTCGTTTATATCAGGGTGATCTTCTTTAACTCTTGTATCATCCATGCCCCAGATAGCCCCGTATCCTATAGTCCAATGTTGTGCAGGACAAAGATACGGGGAGGAACTATAACCCTCGTACAACTTAATTAAATCTAAACCTTCATCAGTCATACGCCTCATAGTATATCCTTAGTTATCTGAGTATAGGTTATTGAAAGTCACAGATGGATCTAGATAGGACTCATGGGATTCTGCTGAGTGTGTCCATTGCGAAGGTGCAAAGTCAGGCACACCCTCTCCTGTTCTCCACAAAGCAGGACTAGTCGCTCTTACCCTATTGTTTGGCAGTGCCACTATATTCCCTGTCCATTTCCCTGCATCCAGTAGTTGGATTACATGGGACTGTTTGTGTTGCGCTGGATCATCTGCTATTTCGTGATCAGTGTAATCCACAGTAAACATATACTTACCCGTGTGAAACTCACCATCTATCTTACACAACCAAGGAGAAGAGCTTACCCTATCCATCACTACTACACTGTGATGTCTAGACTCACAATCCCAAGGCTGACATAGATGATCATCCATTGGTTCGGGCCATTCCTCTACGGGAACATCGGCTACTAGGGCCTGTATTGGCATCCTAGCCCACATTGCACCGCCATGAATGTTTTCGTCAGGGCCATCTTCCCTGTCTATTTCACACCCTGTAAATACTACCTGAAAACTTAGTGACCTATCAGGTATGGTGTTTACTGCGAAGGCTAAAGCGTGAAGGAACTCACCGTGATATGCTTGATGATTACTGGTAAATTCCTTACGCACCCAACATTTAAAGTATGGGATATTACTTATCAGATAGGACATTATCTACGTTTAGCTGCCCCACCCCTTGCGTAACCTTTAGCCTTTTTCATACCACCTTTAGCCATTCCTTTAGCCATCTTTTTCTTTTTGTTCATCATTTTCTTCATTGCCATTTTTTTATTCTCCATTTAAAATATCCTGATAGTATACGTTTGCGTGACAACCACACTAACTTACTTCAGGTTCACACTCACACTTTAAATTATTACCACATTCACAAGTCATGGTTAAAGTGTCAGTATTATCTACTACTATAGTATCACCTTCTTCTACTATTGTATTCTTTTTATTCACGATTTTATTATTTCCTCCGTAAAATACTTTTCCGCTAATCATTGTCTATTCCTCCAAAACTCTTTGCTCTTTAGATACTTATCTTTGTCTACTGGTTTTACTTTAATCCATTTATCTTCTACTAATATTTTTTCACCCTCGTCTTCTATCAATGATCCTGTAGAATCAAACATAGGTTTTTTCATATAGTACTCCCGTTGCATATAATAATATCTGTAGTAACCCATAATAATATTATTATTCTATTTGTTCCTGTTCAAACAAACTATTCATCTGAGTATCCATTTTGTCTTGTACGATCCCACCTTTGTTAAAATCTATTGCGTTAGAAACTTCGCCTTGTTTAAATAATTTTCTCAGTTCAGGTGTTACATCTATTACCCAATATTGCATATTAAATACAAAGGGGTGATTCTCTCCATAACGATTTATGGCATCAATTAACAGTGTCTGTAAATTATCCATTTTGTTTGATTGTTCTAATAGTTCTTTTTCTATTCTATCTCTGTATTGTTTACTTCCTACACCTGCTTTTGATGACATTTTATAGTATGTATTATATTCATTTTTTAATTCTTTTGATAATCTACCTACAGTCTTCATTAGTTTAGTAAGGTTAATAGTTCCCTCAGTACCTAGCCAAGGAAATTTTTCATCACCTTTGGATATAGCTTTTTCATATTCAGCTATCTCTTCACCTATTTTAAACAAAGTACTAGGTTTTTTAATACCTTCATTACTAAGTATAAATTGATTTAATTGAATATTTTCTTTTCGTAAATTTAAATTAATATTGTTTTCTTTTCCAATTTTTTCTATGGTTTGGGGTAATACTCTAGCATAGTAATCTTTAGTTCCTTCTCCTATACCGCCTTTGTATCTAATTGATTGAACCAAATCAGTTGCAAATAGTATTTCATCTGAATCATTTTCTATTGCTTCTTTCATAGCTCTTTTTACACCTAAAGTAGATGCCTGTGGTATTTTACCTTTTCTACCTACAACGGGGATATCTGGAACTATTTGAGGAAAACCCTTAGTTCTTTTAGTTTCTGGAATACCTATTAATGTTTTTAAAGGAAACGCAAGTTTTTTATTATTTTGTAAACGGTTTTTAGAGTAAGCTCTTTTAATTAAAAGGTCTTCATATTCTTTTTCTGTTAAATCACCACGCTTTAAACCTACCGATCCTTTTATTTTACTTAATAGTTTATCTCTTTTTAAATCTTCAGATTTTAATCTTCTGTCTAATGCAATAGCTTCTTCTGTTATGCCATACGCTTTTTCTACCTTTTTAGAAATACCTGTGTCTGGGTTTACTTCGTCTTTTACAATTTTTCCTCCCCCTGAAATATCCGACTGTATTTCTGATACTATAGTTCTTCTAACAGTAGAATCAGGATTAGTTTCATCTGCTGATTTAATAACGTTATTATATAACCTTATGTGAACTATGGGAGTAACATCAATATCTGTTGCCTTTCCATAATGATCATAATTTTTAAAATCTTTTCTAGTAACCATTGGAACCATTGGTTCACGCATATTTTTCATAGCTTCTGTTACAGGTTTAGTTTTTCCCATAACGTCTATGTAAAAACCTTGATCTATTTCTTCTTTAGTAAGAGGTCTTGCTTTTTGTGCAAGAGGCGTACCTACTAGTATTTCTTTGTAAAATCTTTCATCTATGTAAGGTCTAAAATATTTATCGGGTACTCTGTTTCGTGTGGGTGAAGAAATAGCTGAACTTGGTGAAGATACAGCAGTGTTGCTTGATCCCATAATTGATGCTATATTTTCACTATCTTTACGTGTTTCACTAAAGGCTAGGAACTGAGGTTCTCCAACTACCGCTTCAGATTTATCTAATCCTGTTTTAGAAGAAAAACTATTTGAACCAAAAGGCATACTTTCTATTACAGTTGGATTATCAAATTTGTAAATTGTATCTGTAAGTATAAATCTGTTATTATTAACTCTTTTTGTTATGTCTTCTTTAGTGATTTTTTTATCACCTTTTTTTGTGGCTTGATCTAATAGATTTACAAGTCCAAGATTTCTAGCTTGATCTGAAGGTATACTATTTACAAATTTTTTAAAATAACCTGTATCTACTGTGTTTGGTAATTTATCTATTTGTTTTTCAATCTCAGAGGTATACATACGGCTATTAGGAAATAGATACTCTCTTGTATTTATACCCTCATCAAAAGAAAAGATAACTTCATTTGTTTGTGGATCAAAGTACTCATTAGGTAATTCATACGTGTTTAAAGATGTTATGGGCTTTTCAGAATCTGAAAGTTGTTGTCTTTGTACAAAACCATATTTAAGACCCGTTTCCTTTTCCACCCGTGACAAAGCTCTCTCTGTTGGATCTGTCGTTGATGCTAACTTATTTTTATTTATTGATTCGGCAGTATCCCTAGCTATCTTTTTAGCTGTCGCTTTTGGCAATGTTCCAAAGCCTGGTATCATAGCTAGGGCAGTAAGGGTTGCCGTAAGAACTCCAGATCCGTACTCTCCCTTTTCAAACATAGTTTTAATTTCACCAAATATAGGATCTTGAGGAGTGATGGGAAATAACAAACCAGCTATATCTTTCTGATCTAGTTTTTTATCTGGCACAGGTGGAAAAAGAAATTCTCCACCACCTGCTACATCTAATAACATATCTGTTTCTTTAGTTATTTTTCTAAGGTCTTCTTTAGGCTCACCTTTAAAAACCCCTAGTTGATTTGTAGCTGCATCAGATAGCGGATCATCTCCCGTTACGTTAAGCACTTCTTCCATTTGTTGATCTGTTGTTTGCTCTACCATTTTACTTTGTTCGCCCAGTATGCAGCTGACATTTTACCCTTGGCAATATTCTTACCATGTCTAGCCTTAAATGATTTCCTTCGCGCCTTTTGTCTGGCTGACTCACCCTTCTTAGGTTTACCAGCAGTCTTTACGCCCTGTTGTCCAAAGCGTATGAGCTTCTCCTTACCACCCTCCCTAGCTAGTACGGCATGGGATTTAGTAGGATGGTCAGGTGTCCTCTTTGGTTTATTGTAACCAGAGAATGTTTCTTTTCCCTTCTTTACAGTCATTACGAACTACTCCTTGATCTTTGCAAGGCCCTACTTCCAAACCAGAATGAGATGATAGCAGCAAATATGCCTTGCGTTTCTTCATCCCACAGTGTCTGTATAGCCATCTCCCATACAACGCCATCCGTATATATTAGTCCGTATAGCGCAGTGCCTTTGATAACTGCAAACAATGTGAAGAACAGGTATGTTATAACTGGCCTTACACTGGCCCTCAGTCCTGCCATGAAGCCCGTTGACTTCATAGACTGATCGTGTTTGTACAGAGCCTTGCTCTCGCTTATATCAGCCTCTATGTTAAGGGCCTCTAGCTTTTGTGTGTGTGCCATTTTAGATGCCTCTATCTGGCGATCCATCATGGCTAGTTCATGCTTTCTGTCCTGCCAATCAGAGAACATATCGAAGGCTTTAGGTAGCGCAGATCCTGCAAAGCCAATTAATGATCCTAATATTGTAATCATCTTAGTAGCCTTTCCATCTCAGCTTGTTTAAGAAAATATTGTTTTTCCAATACTGTTCTTTCTTCAGCAATAGCATCAAATATTTTTTTATCAGTAACACCCATAAATTCTAGTGCGTCAGAATTGTACAGTTCTGCTCTATATTGTGCCACCACTGTAGATTTTACTTTTTCTATCAGATCTCTTCTTATGTTATCTACCGCCTCTTTTCTACTAGGGTTATCATTTGCTTCTTTCAAAAGATTTTTATATACTCTACTGTCAAATAACTCCTCTAGTCCTTGTCTATATGCGATACCTTCTTTTTTAGATAGGTTGTAGTAAACAAGTGGATGTATTTTCATTGTTTTATTAGACCCAGGAAGTTTCATAGTAGTCTTTGTTATTTTTGGTTTTATACGCAGAGATGCCAACGTAGCAGATAAGTCTGCTGTATCTTCCCTATGCCCTGGTCTTGATATAAAAGTATCACCTAATATAGTAGACATAACAGATCTTTCGGCAGGTTCTGTTCCAGCTAATATAGAGGCACTTCTTTCTCTATCTAGGGTAGAACCAAACTCAGTTATTCTAGGATAAAATTTTAAATCTTCATCAGCCTCACCTATATACTCTCTTACTCCAGGAATCTTAGAGGTTGCTTTTATTACAAACAAACGCAATGCATCCATATCTATATATGCATCCTGTATTATAGGATCATAAAAGAAATTACTTTTTTTAGTACCATCAGGATTTACTTCTGCAAATGCTTCTCCCATACGGGATACTATGTTAGGCACTGCTCCACCTAATACACTACCGCCTGTCTTTGCTACCGCAGCTGCAAAAGTATCCAATGGATCTTGATCTTCTCTTCTAGGAGAATACAACGTACTCATTATTTCACCCATACTTTTTAAGTATGTTTTGTCAGAGATCATGTTAATAATGTTTAGACCCATTTTTGTAAAAACAAACTTTGCGTACACGTATCCATTTCTTCTTGCAGCAGGTGTTAGTTCTGCTTGTGCCAATTCATTTGTTATAAATTGAAAGTCTGCTGCAAGACCTGCAATTTGTGAGAAGGGGTCTAGTCTAGATATTGGATAGTATTTATACTCAGGCCCTAGCTCTGTTTCTTGTAGTATCCTGTACGAGTAGGGCCTCCAACCTGATTCCGCTAATCTCTTACGCTCCGTAAAATCAGTAGGGCCACCTCCAGTAATCATACCTGTTTGTGCTGCAAAATACGCACCTGTTAGATATGTCATACCAGTTATCTGCTTATTTATTCTTCTATCTTTTATTGCATCTTCTCTTCTTAGCAACTCTCTGTATCTACGTTCTTCTGTTTTTGTTAATGTGCTTCTATCAACTTTAGATAGCCTTTTTAGTGATGCTCTATTATCCCTTGCTTCTTTACTTAATAGACCAACAGGTGTTCTTTCCAAAGTATATGCAAGTAAATTTAAAGGTGTACGAACAAAAGGCATAAGGGCTGTTCCTAGACCTATACCACTTTTATTTAATGTCCTACGAAAAGACTCACCTGCTTTTGTTGCCCAGTTTTGTTGTTGGAAGGTAGCCTCTAACATTTCCTGTTCTGCATCATCTAACATTCTTTTTGTAGGATTTTGCACAAGATACTCTACCATTTCAGATGCTGACAAATTCAAGGGGTCATCTTTGTCTGTCATTCCTGGGAATGTAAATCTTTTTTCATCCCAAGTAACATTTACGGTTCTAGTCTGTGGTGTTAAAGTTCTTGCAGTTGCTTTTGAATAGTCATCTTTTAATTGCATATTGTAGCTACCGCCATTTTTCTTTATTTCATATTTCATGGCTCTTACTTGTTTGTATGCAATTTCATATAAAGCAGCATTATCTGCTATGGATTTAAACATAGTATCAAATGCAGACATGGTGGTTGTAGGAAGTCTAACAAATCTACCCACAACTGTAGGTATAGCTCTATTACTTGCAGCTTCACCTATTTCATATCTACTATATCTAGGATCTGGTGCTACTTCTGTTCTAAAAGTTTCTCTAAATAGTTTTATTGTTTTGCCCATATTAGATACAGATGCTCCATAATCATGTAGTATCTTATCTTTATTCTCATTATATAAGGCTTGATAACCACCTTCGTAATTTTTTATTACTTCTTCAACGTCAGTAGATACTTTACCATTTACTTTATACATACCTCTTTGAATATTTAATATCATTGCGTCTAAAACAACAGGGTGTTTAAATCCTCTTTTAGATAAAATATCTATAGTTGCACCTACCCTAGCTTTTTCACCACCACTAAATTTACCTGTAGACATACCTTTTATTCTGTTCCAAACATCTCCAAACGTCATAACAGTAGAAGGATCTACATCTGATCCTGTAAGTCTAGATCCCATTAAACGTAATTGTCCACGGGTTGCACCTATACTTCCTTCTATTGCTGTTCTAGCCAGTTGCACACCTAAGTTACCAAACGTATTAACAACATTGGTGTCAGGAGCAGATAGAATAGAATTATACCAATACTCTCCTATTGCGCTCTTTACTTTGGATAAAGGCCCGTCCTCTGCCTGTATAGTCTTAAATGTTTTCAGTCTGTCTTCTAAACTTAGTACGTCATCACGGGTCATTACATTTACAAGCTCATCAATATCTTTACCTGCTGTCTCTAGCATCTCTGATAAAAATTTAGCTTTTGCCATGTTACCTATATTTATGTTGAAAGATTGTGACAATCTACCTGACTCGTTAGCAATATTGTTTACTGTAGATTGCATAGTTTCAAAAGCAAATAGCTGTTGCACATACGCAGCCTCTAAATCTGTGGTAGGTACACCTGCTTTTTTTGCGTCTTTTAGTTGGTAGGCTAAATCATATGTAACATCCATAGTATCTAAAAGCATTTGTCTTGCAGCTAAAGCGTATGCTGTTGCCCCTTCTAACCCTGCTCCTAATTGTACTGCACCCTTATCATCTGTAACTATTTTTAATAGTGACTGATTTTCTAAAAGCACACTTTGCATAGTGTCTACGTTATCGTGATTTAATAATGAGGCAGCTTCTTCTAATGATTGTTTATTACCTTTTTTAGGGGGCCACTCTTCTCCTGCCTCTTCTGCTTTTCTTTTAAGAGCATTGCCCGTTTCATTTATTAAATTGTATACTTCCCATTGAGATGAGTTTATTCTATTTAAATTTATAGAACCTACATATTTATTTAAATACTCTTCATCATAGCCTTTTTTACGTAATGTTTCTTTTATTCTTAACATACCAGAAGCATTTAATATTTCATCTTTTTGATTAGGCAGGTTTGCTTGTGTAGACAATTTTTCTAATTCGTCTATTGTCATTTTGCCTGATTTAGTTTTTTTGCCTACTCTAGATGCAACTGTTCTTCCTAAAAACGTAACACCTGCTATGCCTTTTTCTACAACTACACCTATTCCAAAACCCTCTGCTGCCATTTTAAGACGCTCTACTATTTCAGGATTATCTTTATTTACTTTTAGCAACTCTCCAATATCTTTTACTATAGGTACTTCAGTACTAGCTGCTAAATCACCAAGTCTAGGGTCATACGGATCAAACGTAAGTTGTTCAGCTATTGCAGCAGCTGCACCTATTTTAGCAGATTTACCTTTTGCAACTGACACTGCCCTCTTTCCTAATTGTGAGTTTAGTAAATTAGTTGTACCTTTAGTAAGGGTTTTAGACATAGATGCCCAGTTGCCTACCATTTTGGCTACGCCCCCACCTAGTTTCAATATACGAAAAGCAGGTATCATTCCTATACCAAATTGACTAACACCAGACGCTAAATTACCTGCCGTAGTTTTTGGTGCATCGAACGTGTTCTTATACTCTTCGGGTTGTATAAAATCATACTCTGTTCCAAAGAAACGATTTACAACATCCTCTTCAATTGCATTCCCTGCCCTTTGCCCTAGTTCATACATAGAGCCAATACCTTCAGATAATCCGTACAAAGTTCCTTGAGCTACGTCTTCAAGAATACCTACGTCCTCGTCTGATTCTTCTTCAGGGGTCTTACCGTCTATTTGTTCTCGCGCTGTTTTACTTATGTTTTCTGGTGTATAGGCCAAGGGGTCTTGAAGCCTTTGTAGTGCATCTCTTTCGTATTCTTCTAGTAATTCCCTTTGAGAAGGAGTTAATTCAGCCATGTATTTTTTCCTTACTTTAATCTCGTGGTGGTGGTGGAGTTGTCAACGATGTACCTTGAGCATTTCGTAAAAATGTTTTTCCCATTTCTTGAAGCATCTGATTATAGCTGGTTAATTCTTGAGAATATATTCTTGGAAGAGTAATAATTAAATTTTCTACAAATTTTATAGTTGCTTCTTTTTGTTCTTTAGGCATAGTATTTGTGATAGGAAATTGTTGTTTAATGACATTTTTAATAAATTTCATATCGCCTGAATCAGCATATGCTCTAAACACACTGTCTAATTTTTGATTTAAACCACTACTCTCTCCGTATACGTTTCTTCTTTGTTGATTTTTTGCCTCTGCTTCTTCTTTTTCTCGCTCTCCCATGCCCTCTACAATATCAATTCCTTTAGGAATGAAAAAACCCATTTTTTGTGCATATTTTTTATACGTTTCGGATATTTTAGGAAACATTTGTAATTCTTTATCTTTAATTTTCATAACTCTTTTTAAAGAAACATTTTTATCTGGCAAACTTATACCCCTAGTAGGTGTACTGTACGCATAATCAAGATCGCTTTTTCCAAATGCACCTCTACCCTTAGTACTTATTTTAGCTTCAGCAGCTTCCATTACTTTGTCTGAGCCAGTAGCTCCACCAAATATAAGACCAGCTAATGTCTGCAATGTATCATCTGTATCAGGAGTTACTTTTGCTGAAGGTTTTTGAGACGTAACTGTAGGAGATCGTAGGCTACGAACCATACTTGATACATCTCGTTGTCTAGGCTTATATATATCTGTTGGATCCATGTTGTTTTTAGCTGCCCATTCAGATATAAAAAATCCTGACTTACCTCTTTCACTATCTTCTTGTAGTGTTTTTAAAAGTTGCTTATAGTTGTCTTTGCTGGACAACCCATAAGCTATATAGTCATCTGGCAAGTTTGGGGCTAGACCAACTAAACTATTTGCTTCACTAAGCATAGTATTATATAGTTTTGCATCAACGGCCTTATTCTTTTTTATATTTGCTTTTAGAATAGAGTATTGATCTAATACATCTTTTCTGTATTGCTCATCTCTTTTCTTTATGTTATCAGCAATTGTATCACCTGCTGTAAGCACAAAGTTTTGACTAAATTCCTTTAAGCCTGACATTAACCCCATTGTATTATCCCATCATTAAAGCTGTTTGTTGCTGCTCGTCTTCTTCTTCTTCTTGCTCTGGCATCTCTTCGCCCATATCGTCCATAGCCATCATATCGTCCATGCCATCAGGTGGAGCCATCATGCCAGAAGGTTCACCCATGTCATCATCTTCTTCCATTTGCATAGGCATATCTTCTTCCCCTGATGCATCAGCAGACAATTTAGATAGAACCTCTTCTATTCGCACTTGATCTTGCATATCGGCCCCATCATCTCTTCTAGCTGGAGTTATCTCAGCCTCTTGCGCTATTAGAAGAACCATATCCGTAACAGGCTCTTTTAAGATGACTCCTGTATCAGGAGATATTTGCCCCATCATAAATGAGTTCATCAGAAGACCCTCTACAATAGCGTCTACTGTAATTTCCATCTCAAGAAGTTTTACTATGTTCATAAGATTTGTTTCGTCATTTAACAATTTATCATATAGATACATATAAAACTCATCAGGATCAGGAAAGTCAGCAGGTGTTTCAAAAGGAACAGACCCTAGTTCTGCATCCTCTCTAGCCAAAGATTGACCAGGTATTGCTGATTCAAATGTTTCTTCAAATTGCATATCTTCCATTACCATAATTATACACTCCCCATGTCTGACGGTAGTTTATTACTTTGTATTAATTTTCTTATTTCTTCTTGATATATCCTAGCTGGACTATTAGTTTCGTTTGTGTTTACTATAGTAGGCATAAACGTACCTTTTCTTCTTTCACGAATACTACGTGCTTTTCCTATATCTGTTGTAGGAACTCTACTAAAAGGATTTAGTAACACCATTATATTATCTCCTTAATTAATATTAAATCCAATTTTGTTTAATATTGCCTTACCACCAGTTTCAGTACCTGCTATATTTGCAAATACTTTACCTAATATACTACCTGCTGTTCCTAAGAAACTGCCACCACTGCCTTCTTTTTTAGCTCTAACAGATGCCTCTGCCTGTAATGTAGCTACGGCTAGATTGTTCTGTCTCTGCATATCATTTTGACCCGATTGATAAATATAATCAGCCTCATCTCTAGCCAACTGTACAAGATTATTTAGCGCAGTATTAGATCTATTAAGAATATTAGTTGCGTTAAACTGGTTTGCTGCATTTATGGCTGCGGTATTTGCGGTATTTACTTGTCTCCTAAATACAGCGTTTGCTTGTGCTATTGCTAATTGATTTCTAGAATAGAACTCATCTTTTGCCCTAGCAGTGTTTACATTAAATTGTGATATGGCATTTGCCTGACCTGCGTTAAATTGAGATATAGCAGTTCGTTGACTAGCGTTGTTTAAATTTACTGCCTGTTGTAAATTACTAAAGAATTGATCTGTCTGGTTTTGACTAGTTGCGTTAAATTTACGAGATGCATTTATCTCCGCTGCATCAGTAAACAGGCTCTGCACTCTGTTCTGTGTATTTAATACGGCTGTCTGTTGTCTAATATCCAACTCTTTTATGTCAGCAGTTAATAGGTTTGCTGCGTTTGTTATTTCTGCCTGTTGCCTGTTACTTAGGTTTTGTTGTTGAAACTGTGCATAGATCTGTGCATCTGCTTGTGCTAAAGGTAGTCCTGATTTAAGTGCAGTCTCTAATAGCATCTCTTGATATACGCCACTAGATGCCGTTATACCTCTACGAGCCAGTATGCTCTCTGCCCCTTGTATTGCGTTTGCTGCCCAAGGTGGTACGGAGTCACCTGCAAAGTCCTCCATTATAATACCTAGTTGGCCCTTTACAGTTGACCTTTCATCTACCTGTTCCTGTTGCGCTCTTACTAAACGTATGTCATTTAAAAACTGCTCTGCTTCCATGTCTTGTTGCGCTATCGCATCTGCTACTGTTTGTGCAGTAGTTAAGTTAGTTGCAGTTCTATCTACCTGTTGTGCGTCTGTTACACCTGCTAGTGTTTGTCCTGCTGCTAGATCTCTAGTTTGAAATGCAGGGTCTGTCCTATCTATACTTGTTCCTGCTGCATTAGGATCTATCATTGCTGGGGTCAGTCTTGCCCCTGATGGTAAGTTTGCGGTCGGGTCTTGCGATATATCTGTCTGTACACCTTTGGCACTTTGATAACCAAACGGATCTACTAGTCCTCTTTGCCCAGATGCATCTTGTATAAATGCTTGAGTAGTCGCGTCTGTAGGTGTTCCTTGAAACCCTTGATTTATAGCAACTGCCCTAGTATCTAACTGTTGAGTTGTGACGTTAGGGTTTACGGATGGATCGCCTAATCGCTGATCTACTATCTCACCGCCCAATAAATCGCCACGTATCTGAAATGACTGTTGCCCCGTAGTAGGATCAGTGGTAACAACTGGATTACCTTCCTCATCAAAGTTAAATAGATTAGGATTTGTAGTAGGCGTAGGCCCACCTTCAGGTACTACAGGTGCTGTAGGGTCTGGTGCATCGCCTTCTGGATCTGGTAAATTACCTGCTGCTTCTCTTATTTCAGCGTCAGTAAGATCACGGTACTCGCCATCATTACCTAGACTAGGATCAAATATTTGTGGTCTTGCCATATCACTTTCTCTTTCTTTTTATCTTAGCCCACCCTTGGGTCTGGAGTAACTGGCCCTAGCGCACCTACTTGCCCCTGTTCAGCTACGTCCATGAGGCCCCTGTTTATGTTTTGAGTAGCGGTATTTTGCGCTCTCTCCGCAGCTAATACGGCAGGTAAAGATCCTGCTACTGGTGCAGCTTGTGCCATCATACCCGTTGGTGCAGGTACGCCTGTAAGTTGCTCTGCTATTCTATTTGTTTGTAGGCCATATGTGTTTGCTAGGTCTTTTAACTCAGTGGCGCGAGTATTTAATGTTGATAGAAGATTTGCCCTATCTGCATTTGACAGGTTCTCAAAGTTAGTTAATTGATTTGTCAATGCAGTTAAATCGCTACCTATAGCTGAAGCCTGACTCCCTACGCCACTTATAGCACCTGTTAGCCCTGTTTGTCCAGCCATTAGACCTGCCTGACCTGCAAATAATCCTGTTGGTTCTCCTCCAGTTTGCTCACCTGTAAAACCAACTTGTCTACCTACAGCAGATACACCTTCTCCTAAACCTTCTATTCCTTGTAATGTTGTTTTTTGCCCTTCAAATAATGTTGAAGGTTGCGTTATACCAGGTTTTAACTCACCAGCAGTTCCAATACGCCCCGTTATATCTGTCTGGCCTTCTGCCAATCCAGCAGTCTGCCCCATGAGAGTTGCAGGTTGCCCTTCGGCCCTAGTGCCTATATCACCACGTATTGCAGTAGTATCTGCCTGTACGTCACCTATATCTTCTGTTACGGGTTCTAAATCAGTAGCGGTAGCTGGTGTGGGGGCTGGAGTAGCTGTTCCTACTACGGGGGGTGACATGAGAGAGGGTTCTCTGTTTTCTATTTCTGTAAGTCTATTTAGTACAGGAGCTAAAGCCGTAGTTAATGCAGATGCTATATCTGAGGTATCATCTCCTCCAGTATCTCCACCAGTATCTCCACCAGTATCTCCACCAGTACCACCACCAGTACCACCAGTATCTCCACCAGTACCACCAGTATCGCCACCAGTATCGCCACCAACAGGAGGCGTTATACTTATACCAGTTACAGGATCAAAACCTGCATTACGTTCAGCCGTAACTACATTTACTAATTGTTCTGCACCTGTTCTACCTTCTGCTACACCATCAGCGATAGCGTGATTTATTACTGCATTTCTAAAGGCATTTGCATATTGTGGAGTATTATTTGCAAACCCTGTAGCAGCTGCTTGCGCTCTTGCACTATTACCAACATCAGCATTTCTACCTGATATATACCCTAATAATGCTTCTTGTAAATTGTTTGTAATTGGCATCTTACTTTCCCCTCTCTAATACTTTATCTAACTTATCTTCTAACCTATGAAGAGCTTCTGTAACCATACGCATATCTTCTCTTAACTCTTGCTTAGTAGAATAATCTTCTCTAGTCCTGTTCAGAAGTATATCTATGCGTTTAACTTCTCCCATGAGATTTCTAAACCACCATATAGCAGGTGCGATCACCAGCGTTAGTACTACATTCCAAAAAATTACTGG
>Ga0098043_1000217_pt1 | contig 19357 bp, 22 predicted proteins | sample 9B_taG_FD_92581 | JGI IMG/M metagenome (GOLD analysis project Ga0098043, IMG submission 92581) | Marine viral communities from the Subarctic Pacific Ocean - 9B_ETSP_OMZ_AT15188_CsCl metaG | ecosystem: Environmental > Aquatic > Marine > Oceanic | place: Subarctic Pacific Ocean | collected 2015-01-10 | reverse complement strand
TGGCGGCACAAGCCATCCATACTGTCTATAATAAACATGTATTTTCTATTTTCTTGATTATTCTGCACAAGATCGCGAATTAAATCAAATACTTTTTCAAAAATATTACATGAAATAACACACCAATTTCTTTCTTCAGTGCTTACTCCTGATCTTTTTATCATCTCGTTAGATAATCTGCCTTCTGCTTTAAAATAAATAATTTTGCCAGCATCCCCAAAATGTTTTTGAAAATAGCGAGCAAAAGAAAGAGCACAGCTTGTTTTGCCTCCTTCATTTACTCCCGTGAATCTATGAATGCCGCATCCAAGCCCACCGTCCATCGCTAAGTCTAAATTGAGACTTCCTGAAGGAATTTTATAATCCTCTGGGTTTAAATGATTGTAGTGATATTTTTTATTCTTTTTATCATTTAAAAAGCTTTCTATCTGTTCTTCTGACGTTAATACTTCTTTACTCATTAAAATAATCCTTTATTGATCTCTTTTTTTTCTCTATTTTTAAATCTTCTCCAAACTTTTCATTATAAATTTTTGACTGCTCAATAACTCTTGGCTTATAATGAAATTGTCTATACTTTCTTAAAACAAAAACTTTACCGATTTCGCCTAGTATTGTCGCAAGGCTTTTAAACTTTTTTTCAAATGTAACTTTTTCCCAAAAATCTTTATCTGGAAACTCTTTGAGTACAGACTTTAATATTTTCATCTCTCTACCCCAAAAAGATTCACGCTCTGACTTTGGGGCTGAAGCATGTGGGCAAGCAACTAATTTTTCAATTAATTTTTGCTCAAAAGTTTTTTTTCTACCTCTTGGCATGTTCTAATTCCAAATCATATTCTACCATGCGTTGAACTAAGTTGTCAAATGAAATTTCTGGTTGCCAGTTTAGCTCTGTTCTTGCTGGATTAGAATCTCCGTAAAGTAATTCTACTTCGGCTGGACGATAGAAGTCTTCACTAATCTCAACTAGTGGAACATTATTACCTTCATGTAAAAATTTTTCATCAAGATTTTCACCATGCCAACTTCCAGTTATATAAGCATGTCCAAATGCTTTTTCAACAAATTCTTTAATACTGTGAGTTTCATTACTTGATAAAACATACTCTTTTGGCTCTTCTTGATTAAGCATAAGCCAAACAGCTTTAACAAAATCTTCAGAATCTGACCAATCTCTACGAGCATTTACATTTCCTAGTTTTATAGATTTAAAGTCTTCATTATTTGCTATCGCAGTGGCTATTTTTGCTACAGCTTTTGTGATTTTGCGCGTAACAAACTCCTCACCTCGGCGTAATCCTTCATGATTAAATAATATGCTATGCATGGCATATAAGCCATAAGATTCTCTATAAACTTTTACGATATGCCTTGCTGAAGCTTTAGAAGCTCCATACGGGCTTCTTGGCTTAATTGGGTGATTTATGTCTTGTGGTGAATAATCAACATCTCCAAATTCTTCAGAACTACCTGCACTATAAAATCTACAATTAGGCTTAAATTTTCTTATTGCCTCGAGAGATCTTATAACTCCAAGAGTGTTTACATCAAATACTTGTAATGGCATATCCCAACTACAGCCCACAAATGAGTTTGCAGCAAAGTTAATAAAATAATCTGGCTTTATATCTTGAACAAGTCTGTCTATGGATATTTCGTCTGTTAAGTCTCCATATACTAAAGAAAGTCTTGGGTTGTCTTTAAACGATAGTATATTAGTTTCATTTAAATTTGATGATCTGCGCATCATTCCATAAACTTGTATTGGTTCGTCAAGAGAGAGTAAATATTCAGCCATATTTGCTCCATCTTGCCCTAAGATTCCTGTTATTAATACTTTTTTTAATTCCATAGTGCTTTACTAACTGTTGGTAAATTTTGTGTAAAAATTTCTTTACATGATTCTGCGATTTGACGATGTTCTTTTTGCGTGTTTTCTTCTGTTCTTAAGTCAATATAATGCGCCCAGCTTCTTATGCTGCCTTTCATGTACATTGTTGTCTCAACTGTAAGAGGTAAAATCATTCGTGCAGATTCTTTTGCTACGCCATCTTCAATTAAATTATTATATAAACTAATTCCTTTTCCCAAATGCTCTCTAACTTTTGTAAGTAGCATGCCGTTTTTATATTCGTCTATACTACTTTGTCTATTTTTTGCAGCTTGTTTACGTAGCTCTAATTTTTCTAAAACTTGTGCTTGCGAATATCTTTGACTAAACTCTTGAAAAGAAAAACTACGATGTCTTAAAATTTGTGCAGCTATTGCTCTGCTAGTTTTAATTTCTAATGTCATATCAACCATTTCAAATGGTGACCAATGTTTATGATTTATTAAGAACTTTAATAGCTTTGGTGCGGTTTCAGTGTTTAGTTGATTTGTTGGATTTGAAACTCGAGCACAATATGCGATAATATCTTCTGGATCTTTAAGGTCTGAAATAAAAGGCTGGGTAATTGATATTAAACTAACGTTCATGTGCCAGTTATTATATCAACTACCCAGCTGATAGTCAATTCTTTTTTTATTATTTGCTAATTGTTATTTTTTTGGCGTATTTCCATCAATAACTTTATCACGTTTATTTGCAAATTCTTTTTTAATCTCTACCATGCGCTTTCGTACTTCTTCTTTATGTTTTTTAGCTAACTCTTCCCATTCTTTACGAGAGGCTCTCATTTTTTCACGTAAAGCGTCTTTTTGTTCATCTGTAGCATCTTTCCACTTTTTCTTATCAAATCCTAATTTAATCTTTTCAGACGCTTTTTCAAAATCTTTTTTGAGTTCTTTTATTTTTTCGTCACTTCTAACTAGTTTGCCCCAAGCTCTACCTTTGTGCTGAATATTGCTACCGCGCTTTTTTGCATCTCCACGACGCTTTTGACGCTTATCAGAAGCTCTTTTAAGACGTTCTTTTACTTTTTCTCTATCAATTTTTTTTTCAGCATGAGGTTTATCGAGTTTTTCTTTGCCCTTTTTAGGGCGAGCCTCGACTGTTAATAATACTGACGCAATAATTGCGACTAGTCCGATTTTAGATAAACGATGAAATGTATTCATAAAAGTTATTACAGTAAAAAATATGTTAAGTGAAAATTATAAAAATATTTATAAATAATGAATCATTAAAACAAGGGCAACTGAAATTGCTAATCCAACCATCATTTTTAAGAAATCTTTAATTAGCATTGGGAAAACAATTTTCATATTATGTTTATCTCCTAATGAGCTTGTTGTTAAAAACGCTAATTCTCTACCCGCTAGTAATCCTACAAAGACCCATGTTGTACTCATTGGTATATTGTTATATCCTTTAAAATACCAAAGTATTAAACTGTAAACTAAATCTACAATTGTAGCTGATCGAACATAATTTACATTTGCTTTTGATAAAACAATTTTTTGAATTTTGCCGCCCTTTTCTGAAAACATATATGCTAATCCGCTCACGAAAACAAAACTAATAATTATCATTGTTTCTACTGGTATTGATCTTGGTAAAAATACAGCGATATTTGCCATGTCATGAGATAGCCATGTGAACCACAACCATCCTGTAGTTATCCATTGAGCGCATCTCCATATCTTCTCTCTTTCTTTGGGCACATCTTTTTGAGTTTCCCAAAATTTAGATACAGCTAGCCATACAATATATGCTGCTGCTGCAGCCACTACGTATCCCATAGCAGATTTAATTAAAACTTTTTCTAATATTAATGTACTTGCAAATGTAGATAAAACTAAAAATGTTGTGCTTACTGGAACTCCAAATCTTGTTAATGCAACTAGTATTAATGGTGCTGCAGCATGATACCATTCAATTGATTGATATGGTATTTTTTCTAGCCTGCCATATGATATATCTCCATTGTTAACTGTCCATCCGTACCAAATTGTAAATAATAAAACTGTACTAGCTGCAACCCAAAGATATTGCCATTTGAATTTTTTAGAGTTTGATGCTATCCATGTGCCAAGAGTTTGTACTGAATCATTTGCTATAACAGAATAAGAAGCTAACAAGAAACCAATCATACCATAAAATAATTCTAATGTCATGTATATAGTATACAGTATATACGTGTAAATATCAAGTAACAAAATTGTAACATTATGCGTCCAATAATATTTTACGAAGGAATAATAACTCCGCCATCAGAAAGTTTAGCAATCAGATCTGTCTGCTTATATTTTTCTATATTTATAAAAAAAGATGTAGATTTTTTACTTGAGGTAGAAAAGGAAAATAAAGATTTTTACTATAACTGGTTAAAAAAGACAGGATTAAAAGATTTTATATCAGAGATGATAGAGCCAGAAGAGAAAGTTATTGGATTAAGAATATCTGAAGAGCCAAAGAAAAAACCCTGTCTAAAAATAAACAGGGTCACTTGGGACAATATTGAGCATGTGCTTAATATATTAAAGTATAATTAAAAATCATCCTCTAAAGCTGAATCATCTTGATAGTCTGTAACTCTTGTTTCAAAAAAGTTTTTTTGCTTTTTAAGATCAATCACTTCACTAAGCCATGGAAATGGATTTGTGTCACTTTCATACCTAAATTGCATACCAAGAGCTTCTAGTCTTCTATTCGCAATGAATTGCATGTAATCAACAAACATAGTTGAGTTTAGCCCTAATATGCCTCGCGGTAATACATCTTGTGCGTACTTTATTTCAAGTTCTACAGCTTTTTTCATAATATCTGTCAATTCTTTTTCAAAAGACTTTGTCCATACTGCAGGATATTGAGCTTTTAATTTAGTTAGTAATGTTGAACCAAACTTAATATGTAAACTCTCATCTCTCAAGGTATATTGAATCTGTTCTGCTATTCCAGGAATTTTGTCTGATAATGCTAATAACATTGCGAAGCCACTGAAAAAGAAAGTACCCTCGCATATTACCCAGTAAGTAAATGCAGCTTTAAATAATTCTCTTTTGCCCTCTGTTGAGTCTGTTGAAAAACCTTGTCGATTAAGATCTGTAGTTATATCCATTAAAAATTCATCTTTTTCTTTAATAGATGAAACGTTTCTATATGCTTCATAAACTTCATTTATATCTAAGCCTAGACTATCACAAATATAAACAATAGTATGATTATGCAAGCATTCTTCGTACATTTGTCTAGCCATATATTGCCTACATTCTGGATCGGTCACAAATTTGGCTAAACTCATGAGATTATTAGCGACTAAAGATTCACTACCCGCGAAAAAACCTAAACATCTTTTAATCACTAGCCTTTCATCTTCGCTTAAATCTGATTTAACGTTTCTCCAATTTTGTACGTCTTTTTGCATCGTTACCTCTGTGGGCACCCAATTGTTTCTAATTGCTTGCTCGTATAAGTCCCATGCCCACTTATGCTTATGTGGAAGAATTTGATTTACTCCCGCCGTCTCTTTTTCTAGTATGTTTCCTGTCTTCATGTTAAAAACCTATATTTATATTAAAAATCTATATATTATCTATATACACTAATTTCCAGAGCTACCAAAACCTCCGTCACCTCTGTTGCTTTCAGATAATTTTTCTACCAAAAGCCATTCTATATCTTGGCATTTTTCAATAATCATTTGTGCGATTCTATCTCCTTTGTTGTAATTAAAATCTTTATTACTTAAATTAATTAGTAAAGCACAAACTTCACCTCTGTAACCTGAGTCTATGACTCCAGCTAGTATGTCTATTCCGTGTTTAAAAGCTAATCCTGACCTTGGAGCAATTCTACCATAATGCTTTTCTGGTATTGCTACGCTAATACCTGTGTTTACTAGTTGCCTTTCTCTGGTTTTAATAACTCCATCACTTATAGCGTACAAGTCATAACCTGCATCTGCAGCACTGTTTCTAGATGGAAGCTGAGCATCTTCGTGTATTTTTTTAATTTCTATATTCATTTTTTACTGACAAGCTTCACAATCTTCACCATTGCGCATCGCCTCAATAGAGCAAGCGGCAGCTTCTTCTGAAGAGTATTCTTTTTTACTAGAAACTGTAGATTTTTCTACTGTGCTTGCAGATGTATTTCTTAAATAGTATGTTGTTTTTAAGCATGAATTCCAAGCATGCATATATAAATCATTTAAAAACTTTAAACTCGTTTTATTATTATATAGGTTTAAGCTTTGACCTTGGTCAATCCATTTTTGTCTTGCTGCTCCACAGTCAATTAATTTTAATTGATCTTGTTGGAATGCAGTTTTATATTTTTCTTTTAATTTGTCTGGAATAGTATTTTCTAATTTAGATAAATCTCCGTCAACTGATTTAATGGCATCTATAAAATATTGACTCCATAGTCCAGCTTTTTTAATATCTTCTACAAAATATTCATTAATTTGAGTAAACTCTCCAGATAATGTAGAATATACAAACATGACCCCAAAGTTAGGTTCGATAGATTGTGAGCATCCACAAATATAAGAAATAGTTGCGGTTGGAGCAATCGCCATAGTATTGCTGTTTCTCATCCCATATTGATTGATGTGATCCCTAACAATATTCCAATCTAGAGTTGTTTCTATTTTTTGTTTTTTGCCTCGAGTCTTTAATAAATTTTTATATGTATCAATTGGTAAAATATTTTTGTCCCAGAGTGAGCCTTTATATGTTTGATAAGTTCCACGCTCTTTTGCAAGTTTACTAGAACCTAGTATTGCCGCATGACTAATATGCTCATAAATTTTATCTGATAAAGCAACAGCTTCTTCGCTAGAATAGTCGATATCTAGCGCATAGAATACATCATGCCAACCCATACTACCTAAGCCAACTGGTCTGTGACGCATATTTGCATTTTCAGATTCTTTTGTTGGATAAAAATTAATATCTACAACGTTGTCTAGCATCCTCATTCCAATTTCTACAGTTTTTTGTATTTTTTCATAGTCTAAGGTCCTAATTTTTAAATGGTTTTTTAAGTTAATAGATGCTAGATTACATACGGCAGTTTCTCCATATTCTTCTATCTCTCTACGATTATTATCTTTAAATGTTGTAGGTTTTGTATGCAATAATATTTCTGTGCATAAATTACTAGAATGCACGGTCCCAACATGTTGGTTGGAGTATCTAATATTTGATGGATCTTTAAATGTAATCCATGGATGACCTGTCTCAAATAATGATTTAAGCATTTTTTTCCAAAGGTCTTTTGCTTTTATTTCTTTAAAAACTCGTAATTCTCCCGCCTTGCCTTTTTCTACATATTCCCAATATTTAGATTCAAATTCTTTACCATAAATTTCATGTAGTTCTGGAGTTTCGTTTGGGCTGAATAAATACCAGCTACCATCTTTTTCTACTTGTTGTAAAAATAAATCTGGTATCCAATTTGCTGTATTCATATCATGTGCGCGCATTCTTTCATCACCAACATTTTTACGCAACTCTAAAAAATCATCAATGTCTGCATGCCATGTTTCTAAATAGGCGCACCCTGCCCCTTTTCTTTTACCTCCTTGATTAACTGCAACTAGCATATCGCCAAAGAGCTTCCAAAAGTATACTGGGCCTTGATTCTCTCCATTTGTGCCTTTGATATATGAGCCGCGAGATCTAAGATTACTTATGTCCATGCCAAGACCTCCAGCAAATTTACTTTTACGAGCTTCTTGCCAAAGCCCGTCAAAAATACCATCAATAGAATCTTCAAAAGTATTTAAATAACAAGATGATAGTTGTGAATGTGTGGTACCACTATTAAATAAAGTTGGAGTGCTTGACATTAAGTCAAATGATGAAAGTGTATTATAAAACTTTATTGCCCATTCTTCTTTGTTATCTTTTTCTGCTAATGCTAAACCCATGGCAACTCGCATAAAAAATCCTTGAGGACTTTCCATTCTGCGATTATCAATATGAAGAAGGTATCTGTCATAGATAGTTTGAATACCAAGATACTTCCAGTTTAAATCTCGACTTGTATCAATTGCCTCTGACAATTTTTTAAGATCAAACTCTTCAGTTAGTTTTTCATCAAGAATGCCTTCTTTAACTAACTTTTTTAAATTAACAATAAAAGATTTGTGATATTGAAGCTCGAAACTTTCACTGTAAACGCTTTCTCCAAAAACTTCTTTATAGATTGTATTTAAGAGAAGTCGCGCAGCAACATAATTGTAGTTTGGTTCTTTTTCTATTTTTGAGCTTGCAGAAGAGATTAAAGACTTGTCAATCTCAAGGGTTTTTACTTTGTCATAAAGTTTAATCTTTGCATCTAATACTATCTCACTAGGAGAAACATTTTCTAAATTTTCACACGCTCTTTCTGCTGACCTATTTATCTTTTCTACTTCAAAAGGGACTAATCTACCATTACGTTTTTTAACTTTAATATTCATGAGTTTCAATATTTACACCTGCTGAGATGCAGGTCTAAATAATAACTTAAAAAAATATAAAAGTCAAGAATTTAACCAATCTTTTATGTCTATTTTAGGATCCCACCCTAACAATTCCTTAGCTTTTGAATTATCTGCAAGTGTTTCATATGGTTCTAAGCGGTCTCCAATAAATTCAGTTTCTCCGCCAATTATTTCCGCTATTTCATTTACAGAATAGTTGCTTCCTCTGCCAATGTTAATGACCTCGCCTTGTCCAACTTTTTCGCTTGTAGACGCTAAAATATTTGCATCTACGACATCTTGAACGTAAGTAAAGTCTCTGCGTTGGGTGCCATCGTTCGTAATTGTTAGTTTGCGTCCATCTTGTTTTTGTTTCAAGAAAATTCCAACAACTGTTGCGTATGCACCGTCAATCGCCTGTCTTTCTCCATAGACATTAAAATATCGTAAATTTACAGTTTCCAAGCCATAACACTTTGAGAAAACAAAACAATACTGCTCGCCAACAAGCTTATTTAATGCGTAAGGGCTAATTGGCGCAGTTGGCATAGTTTCTATAATAGGCATTTCTTTTTGATCTCCATAAGCAGATGATGATGCACTGTAAACTACTCGTCGCACTTTACTATCCCTTGCTGACATGAGTACATTAAATGTTCCGTCGATATTTGCTTTATGAAATTTCTGAGGCTCCTGTATTGATGGCTGTACTCTGGCTAAAGCTGCACAATGAAAGACAGTATCTACGTCGTCCATAAGCTCACAAAGTTCAAATCTATTTTTTCTTTCGCTTATATCTAAATTTTTAAAAATTGCTTTTTGATTAATATTGCTTTTATTACCCATTGACATATCATCAACAATAATAACTTCATGACCTTCATTGATTAGTCTATCAACTATATGTCCACCAATAAATCCTGCACCGCCTGTTACTAAATATTTCATATTAAAAATTCTTTTATTTTGCTGATCCACTGATCTGCTGTCGTTCTGTTTGCTTTACTGTAAGTTTGATCTGATTTTGCTCTGCCGCGGCCAAGATGTGCAAATATAACATTATTTTCATCATCAATAGTTCTATCACAATGCATGTTCTTAAATATACTATCTGGGCTTATGCAGTCAATCACCTCTTCATCATTATGAGAGTTTCTACAAAATTCATATTTAAAGTTATTATCTCTTATCTTTTGGGTAATATCATCACCTACATCTATGTATGGTAAATTAGGCCTAACATCTGCTTTGTATTTACTATATATATCATAAGAAAATATTGTACCAGAAATATGCATAGCATTGATTCTAGTATTGTCAATAAGAAGTCCTACGCCTTTGACTTGATCATTTATTTTATTTTTTATAAAAGGCAACCAGTTTTTATGAGCAACCACAATATCACTATGCATTAAAACAATATTAGTAGCGTCTTGTTTAACATTTCTTAATCCTGCTTCTATACCTAAAGCATTAAGAAAGGAATCATTTAACTGTTTATAATTTTTTGCATCTAAATTTCTTATGTAACTAATTTCTTTATCATCTACAACCCACTGAAAATTTTCTTCTGGTGAATTATTATCACTAATCAATATTTCATAATCTTCTTTTGTAAATTTTTTAATTGAATCAACTGCTAATTTTGTTATTTCAGTCGACTGCTTATTAAACATATAAGAAACAATAATTATCTTAGTAGAGGCGCTTGACCTTACCTTGTTTTGCCTTTGTTGAAAGTTATAGTCAATACCCCAAATATTTTGTTTTTCTGTTTTCATTATTTCCAAAACGAATATAGATTTTTTGTTAGCTCATAGTCCATGTATTTTACATTTCTATTTGGCTGAGATTTTGCCCATATAAACATTTCATCAATTAATTTTTCAAGATCTGTTTCGTCTTTAAAGTTTAACATTTCTTTTGCTTTTTTGTGGTCACAGAAAGCGTGCTTAACTTCATTCCTCGCTTCTAAATGTTCTATGGAAGTTGGAAATCCATGTTTAGTCGAGGTCTTTAATACAATATTTGCAACATCGATTATTTTATAATACTTGTCCGCTCCTATATTAAATATTTCATCGTTATATTCAGTAATTATTTTTTCAAATGGTTGCATATAATACTTTATATTTGAAAAAGCCCTTGTTTGCTGTCCATCACCAAATATCGTTAAAGGCTTGCCGTTTAATGCTTGTCTCATCCATATGCCAATAACATTTCTATATTTATCCCAAATGTTCTGCTTTGGGCCAAAAACATTATGAGGTCTAACTATTATATAATTTAAACCAAAGTGATCATAAGACTCTTTTAAATCTTGTTCAACAGTATATTTAGCTATGCCGTATGAGTCTTCTGGCATTGGCCTCATATCTTCTGTAAACGGAGTTTTTTGACTGCCATAAACAGCCATTGAGGAAGAAAAAATGAGCTTGCTTACTGAATGCTTAATGCAGGAATTGATTATGCTAACTGAACTCAGAACATTGTTTTCATAATTATATTTTTTAATATATCGAGATAATCCTTCTGCTGCATATGCAGCAAAATGAAATACAATATTTGGCTTTTCATTTTTAAAAATTAAATCAACAGCTTCACTATTTTGTAAATTTAGCTTATAAAAAGTTGCTTGTTTGGGAACATTATCTAGATAGCCGCCAGATAAATCATCAATGCCAATTACCTCATTACCTTGTTCTATTAGGTAGTTAGCTAAATGACAGCCTAGTAAACCTCCTATTCCTGTGATTAAAATTTTCACTCTGTCACGGCTGATTTAGATTTTTCCCAATCTTTATTTTTTCTGACTAAAATATTTCTTTCCCAAGCCGCTTTTAATAACAATGGATCTATTTTTGAGTCTTCAAAACTTTTAATTAGAGCATTGATATCTTTTGGGAAACAAGTTCCTCCAAAACCAAGATCTCCATCAAACCCTGGGACTTGATAATGACTTATTCCAATTCTGCCATCAGACATTACACCTTGAATAATAGTTTGCCAATCGAGTCCTTTTGCCTCTGCAAAAGCATACATTTCATTAAAAAATGAAACCTTTGTTGCAAAAAAGCAATTTGCAAAATATTTAATAAACTCAGATTCATTGCTACTCATAATAAAACATGGAGTTCCTGGAAATCTGGATTCATATATTTCTTGTAGCTTATGCGTACCTCGTGCTGGATGACCGCCAATAATATGCCTTGATGGACAAATAAAGTCTGTTACTGCAGTTCTTGCAGTTAAAAATTCTGGAGAGTGTATAATATTGATTTTTTCATTATACTTTTTATTAAGATCGTTAGTTGTGCCTACTGGTACTGTTGATTTTATTACAAATGTACAAGATTCATTTCTATCTTCTGTATCTAATACTTGATCAAAAACAGATTTTATGTATGAAAGGTCACAATCACCAGTTTCTTTGTGCATTGGGGTTGGAACCGATAAAAAGACTACATCGGACTGAATTACTTCTTGAAAAGTATGTGTTGATTTTTTTTCATCAACATCATAAACACTTAAATCATAATAATGATTTAATCCTTGAAATATTGCATTTCCTACGAAACCTCGTCCTATTATTCCTACCTTCATATTTTAGTCTGTGAGTATTCTTTTGATTTTGTTTTATTATCGTCGTGCATTCTATACCTATAAAAAGGCATACCCATGTGATGAATTTTATATTTTTTTCCTAATCTTTTTCTTAATTCTTCTTCTTCTTTGTGCCTCATCGTGGGGTTATATCCACCTAATTCTAATAATAAGTCTCTTCGATACATTATTCCACAAGAAATATTTTTTTCTTTAGCATATTTTCTTTCTAAAGTATTTTCATAATTGTCTACCATTAAATAATCACAAGATACACAAAAAGCATCATGATTTAACTCTAAATATTCAGTCATAAAATAACACATTTCTGATGCTACGAAGTCGTCTGCATCTACCCTAATTACAAACTGACTTCTCGATTCTTTTATACCTATATTAGCTGACTCTGCAACCCCAACGTTTTTAAAATTTTTAATTATTTTAATATCATCTTCAAATGGTTGAAGCTTAGAGATTGAATCGTCATCACTTAAATCATCTACAACTATAACTTCAACTGGAATATGCCTTTGCGATAAACAGCTTCTTACGCATCTCTGTAAATACTTAGCGTAATTGTGGTTGGTAATAATAATTGATGCTGTTGGAAATTTACTTTTCATAAATTTTATTAATTGTTGCTAGTGACTTAGCAAAGTCTTCATTTAAAAAATTACTATTTTCATTAAAAAAAGTTTTTTGTGAATATATTTTATTAAAAGTTTCTTCTTTTGGAGCTCTTTCTTTAACTTCTAAAGACGCTAATCTTAACTCTTCTCCGTGTAGTATTGAATATTGTAGTGCATCTTTAGAATTATATGGATTTATTTCTCGTAATCCTTTTAACTTTAATCTGTGGTATAGATCATCATCATCTCCGCCCCAAGTTAACATCGATTCATCATAACCGCCAATCTCAATAAAGTCCTGAATATGTATAAAGCAGTTTCCGTTATTTATTTCAGGCTGAATTCTGCTAGGTAAGCAAGCCATACTCTCTTGCTTTCTAGAAGTACAAAATGTTTTATTCAAAAACGTTTTTTCACTCCAAAAACTTAAATAGTTCATGCTGATAAAAGTATCAATATCGCTAAAACAAACTATACTATTATTATCATAATCTTTAAAAAAAGCTAGCCCCAAATTCTTTGCTTTTTTAAGATTAAATTTAAGATCTTCTTTTAGCGAAATTTTATAAATTGACTTTAAAAACTTAGAGTAAGTTGGTTTTCTTTTATTAATTTCAGTATCAAAAACATCATTAAAATTATCATTAGAATAATAGTCAACTATAACAAGCTCATAATCAGCTCCATATTGAGATAATAAAAATGGTATTGATTGAAGAAAGTGTTCTGTCCTGTTTTTTATTGTAACTACTAATTTTATCATTTTCTATTGTCACAGTAATTTCTAAGGTCACTTAATTGTTTCATGTCCATTGAGCAAATATGAGCCGCTTCAGTATCACTTTGCAGATTATAGTTGATTGTATAGTGTTTTTCAATAATTTTTGCCCCGCGATTTACAGCCTCTTTGCAAGCTTCTAGTCCAACAGTATGATCACTATATCCTGTGATTTTATTGTTAAATAATTTAGGCATAAGGCTTGCAGCTTCTTTAAAATAATGCGGATATTTATAAACGCAATGTAAATACTGAACGTTATCCGCATTCTTGAACGGTAAATTTTCAGAATCTTGCCATTTGCCTAGCGAACAAAATGTAGGCATATTTGTATTTACCATTTCTCTGCAAAGGTCTATATTCATTTCTAGCAAGATACTTGCTATTTTGTTTACTTTAACATTAGATTCTTGGATCCATGTAAATCTTTCCTTGTCAAAAGCTGAGGCAAAAAAATCTATATTGAGATTATCTGCAAAGGACTTAAGATTTAAAAAATTTTCTTTTGTGATGTTTAGATATTCCCATTTTTGCCTATCATCACCTGGCATTTTATATGTGTCATAAAGCTGCACTTTAACTGCGTCAGCTCCAGCAATTTTGCTTTGTAAAATCATTTGCTCAGCTCTTCTAATAGAGCCTCCCCATTGACCACAAATTTCTGATATTATGTAAACTTCATTCATTTCTTTAATTTTATAATTCCTTGTTTTTGCAGAATTTTTAAATAATCAATACAATCTTCAAAATTTATATTAATTTTTTCACAAATATCTAAAACTGTATTGCTTCCATCAGTATAGCTTATTACATTTACTATGTCAAGAACTTTTTGCCGCATCTTTTTATTATTACCAGTATGTCTCTTTTCCCAATTTTTAGGGTGTATTCCTCTATCTTTTAATTTAGGTTCACAGATTATTTTATTTTTATATATCAAGTTTTTTTCAAGTAGTACAATGCATTTTTTTAATATATCAAATGATCCATTTAAGCCTTCGGCACTTACAAAGTCTAGATTATCTAAAGAAGTGTGATATTCTGAATATGTTCCATATTTTGACCTCATGATTGAACATACTGGTAAATCGACTAGTGGGTGGCAATATTGTCTTTCGTCAGACCCTCGTTGTAAATAAGAGTAAGAGTTATAACTTTTTGTAAAGTTATCTAGAACATGCCTTGCAACTCTATCACAAAGAGTATTGCCTTTTCTTGACTCTAGAAAAGAATAATTTAAATTATCGCCCACACATGTAATCACAAATCCCGCAATGGTATTTTTTTTCATCTTTTTAAGATGTTTACTTAAATATACTATTGGTCCAAGTGTTTCTGGTAGAAATAAAATTCTATATGTATATTTTCTATTTTTTAATTTTAGTAGCCACTTTGCCAAAAATGTTGTTACGGCAATACCAGAACACTCATTATTACCCATAGATGGATGGCAAATATATGTTGACAGTAGTATTTCTTTTTTACTTTTTCCTGGTATGACAAGCTCACCATAATCTAAATAACCATTTTTATGTGTGCTGTCGATATAAACTTGATAACTGTCATCATTTAGTTTTTTTAAATCTTCATGTTTTATACAAAATCCCCATTTATCTTCATAGTATGATGTAATGTATGGAATAGCATTTGGCTTATCTTCTATTGAGTATAAATGTTCTTTTAGCTCTTTTTTAGATACAGTTTTATTTATGGCAGTTGAGTAGCCTACTAAGTGCAAATTGTTATCTTTAAAATCTATAACCTTATGACCTTTTTGATCTTTAACGTAAGCGTCTTTGATTTTCCATTCTTTGGGAACTGTCCAATCATAAGCTTTATATCCACTTTTTACAGATTTTATTTTTAATGGTATATGATTTTTAATTAATTTTAATGTATCCCTATTTCCTTGGCCAGTTAAGCTCCTGTTAATTGGAAATATCTCTTTTAAAAAATTAAATATTTTAAATTTCATGATTCAACTCCATATGTTGTTTTATGCTAAATTTTGTGCGCTCTTTTCCAGAATAGGGCGCATAATGAGTACAGCTTTTACATACAGACACAAGTTTTTTCTTTAGGAAATTATTTCTAATAGCATTTGCTTTTTCACCTCTCCATATGTCTAGTATAGACTGATTATTTAAGTTACCAACTACTAAGCCGTCATACTCAGTACCATTATTAAATCTGCATCCGCATAAGCGTACGTCACCATTAATTAGAACAGATAAAAAGAAAGTAAAATAGCATGGAAATATTTTTTTGTCTGACGGTATTTTTTCTGCCATAGTCATATTACCTGTTAAATCTGACTGTTTAATTGATCCACCCCAATTATCAAGTAGCTCCACAAAAGATAAATCATTTTCATTAATATAAGGCTCAATATATTCGTAATAATCTTTTGTAAAAACAACTTCATCTCTTGGTTTATCTGGTTTGAGCGCAAAAGATGCTCTTATAGGAGATCCATGATCCTTATTAAGCTTTAAAAATTTGTGAACGCCTTTAATCATAACTTTATAAGCGCTAGATCTATATACTCTGCGATACATTTTTTCTTCAAAACCTGGTAAGCTAAACACGACATCAGTTGGTCTTGCTTCAAAAAGTTGATGGGCGTAATCTTTTTTGTTTAAAAGTATTCCATTTGTATAAAAGCCAATTTTATTAAAAGATTTTTTACTTTTTATATAATTAAGTTTTTTGAATATATTTCTATCTACTAGCAAATCGCCAACTAATGGAGTCATGTTTATTATTTTTCCGCCAATATTATTATACTGGTCAACAGCAGACATAAAAATATCTTCATTTATAAAACCTTTTTCATCTTCAAGATATTGATATGCACAAAAAGTACAATTAGCATTACAAATATTTGTTACTTGTATATTAAGCCTGTCTGGTGGGTATTCTTTTGAATTTATTTCCCAGTTATCGTTCATTTTTTTCTAATTCTTTTATGTCATTAATATCATGAACATCTTTTACTTCGCAAATCACAGCTCCGCAATTAGTGCTTAAATCTTCTTGAAAAACATAGTTTTTACGAAAAATTCTAAATGCTGCATTTTGCATTAAATTTTTATCCACGCTGAAAATTTCGTCTCTATTATATTTAATTAATGTATTTATTCCTAAATCTATGTGATGAGATTTAATTTGAGGAGAATTTGCTTGTAATGAAATATATATATCTTGGGGCTCAAATTTATTTTCATACCATTTAGCAGCAGATCTTATTGCAGCTTGTTTATACGAACTATCATTAGACAGCTCTTTAGATCGATTATGCACTACAGCATCATAACTTTTGGAAATTTTTTTTATTTCTGTATTATCTGTTGATACGCAAACTTTAATATTAAATTGTGAGTCTTTGCAGGATTTTATTGCCCAATGAATCATTGGTTGACCCCATATTGGATAAATATTTTTTTTATTTAACCTCTTACTTCCGCCTCGTGCAGGTATTATAGCTAATATATTCATACTGACTGACAGTGATCTAAAATTCTTTTCGAAGAATTTGGTGGAAACATATACTTCTTAATATATTCATCAAATTGAAAATTGTTAATATTTTGTAATAATGAATGGTATCTTATTAAATCATCTTCTGTATAATTTTTATCTTTTATATCGACACAAAAATTTCCTGTATAAAGTTCTGGTAATAACTTAAATGGCTTTACATCAAAATTTATAATTTTAGTTTTTAGCATTAAACATTCTTTAATTGCTAGCGACCCAAATGTAATAACTAAATCTGAAATGTGAATCAGATCCATTGTTGAGTGTGGAAACCAATACTCATCATTGATATTAATGTCTGCTTCTTGAAATGAATAACCTTCTTTTGCTCTATTTTTTGCAATAATTTTGTATCCTAAAGTTTTTAACGATTTAATAATTACATTAAAATTAATTGATTTTGCATCTCTTAGTTTAGGTAAAATTATAGTGCAATATTTGTCGTTGTCATTTAAATTAAATTTTGATTTAGCTCGACAACCATCTATTTCTACATCGTATTTTGGACTCCCTAAACATGAAATGTTATCAGAATCAAAAACTGCACATTTACCTTTATAAGAAATTTTTTGCTCAGTAAAATACTTGCTTGGAAAAATGATGTGCTTTACTTTATCTTTGTATCTTGGATATAATACATTATAATCTATATTGCAAGTTAATGATACAGTATTTTTTGATTTAATGTAATCTAAGCCAACCCCCTCAACTAAAAATGTTAAATCTTGTGTATCTTGCAACTTTGATATCTCAAATAAATTAAAATTAAATTTATTTGACAAATTGATGAGTTCTTGCATATTTTTTCGAGGGCAATTATATTTATTGCTTGGGTACCAATAAAAATTAGACTTTATATTTCTTTTATTACCTTCTATTACTAAAGGTATAAAATATCTTAAAAACGTCATCTCTGGTAATATAAAATTCATTTTTTAATAGATTTAATAAGTATATAAAGTTGCGGAGAGTCTTCCCATAAAGTAAGCATGTCATGTTTAACATCTTTAAAAAATAATTTTATGTAATCTAGGTTCAAAATTCTAGGAACTTCTTTTACTATTGCTTTCTGTACATTATTATAACCAAATTTTTCTACGTTTTTTGAAAAAAGTTTGTATTGATCGTGGCTTTTGAATCGCTTATCCCAGATTGTAGACCACAAATAATTGTTATCTTTATAGGCATATTCTTGTTCTTTGTTTTTTATCCAGCCTACTTTATAATCCTTGAAGCGCCAGTGATCTCCTAAACCCCAGTCAACATATAGAGTGCCATTTATATTTAAATGGTCATAACATCTTTCAATAAAGTCCCAAGGGTCTTCCGCAAAATATGCACATCTTGTGCAAATGATAGTATCATACTTTTTACTAAGTATCCACTCTGAATTTATATTCCAGTTATCTAAACTTAAATCATATAAGTCGCCGTCATAAAAATTATTGTTAGAGAAGCCTAATAAGGCGGTAGACCCTTTAGGTTTAATAGTTTTATTATAAAAATGTAAGACGTGCGGGTCAGATCTACCCATTTAACATATCCTCCATAAAACAAAACTTTATATCTTCGGTGTCTAGAAAGTTTTTAAGTTGGTTTGTCTTTTCTTTATTTAAATAGTTTTGATCCCATTCGCACGCATGATAAACTATCTCTGTTTTTGGAAAAAGCTCTAATCTTTTTAAAGGTGGGCAGCAGTTATAGTAAACTACATTTTTAAAATTTTTGTCTTCACCTTGGTAATCTAATGATCCATCTGGGTACTTATCAGATGAAAGAGCTAATATTTCTATGCCTTGATCTTTACACGCTTTTATTGATTCTCCTGTCATTCTCCATGCTGGAGGTCTTAGTATGTTTTTAAAATTTATATTAGTCTTTGTTGTGATTTCTTTTGTCTTTTTTATTATATCAACTGTTTGCTCATAACTTGCATACCTAAACTCATCATTATTACTTATATTTGGTATTCCATGATAAAATCCATGATAACCTATTTCAAAATTATTTTTATCAAGATCCTTAATTTCTTTACAAAAATCTGGAAATTGATTTAGATGTAGTGGCTTTTCTGTAGTTTGTGACTTTGTGCGCCAATATGCAGCAGGTATGAACAAAGTAAATTTTATATCTGGATATACGTTTATTAGTTCGCGACATCTTTCTAAAACTTTAGTGGAGGACCGCGGGTGTGGTGATACATCATCAATACTAACATTTACTAAATACATTTAAAAAAATTTATGTAGTCATCTGCTACTTCACTTATTGATTTAATCTTAATTGATTTTTTGTAAAAGTCAATATTTATTCTTAACATTTCTAAACGTTTCAAAAAATCTTTAGTGTCGTTAAATAATAAACCTCCGTCTTTTATTAGCTCTGGATTGCCGCCGCTATTTTGCGCAAATACTGGAACTCCACTAGATAATGCTTCTATAATAGAG
>Ga0098043_1000215_pt1 | contig 19391 bp, 24 predicted proteins | sample 9B_taG_FD_92581 | JGI IMG/M metagenome (GOLD analysis project Ga0098043, IMG submission 92581) | Marine viral communities from the Subarctic Pacific Ocean - 9B_ETSP_OMZ_AT15188_CsCl metaG | ecosystem: Environmental > Aquatic > Marine > Oceanic | place: Subarctic Pacific Ocean | collected 2015-01-10 | reverse complement strand
TTTATGCGCTCTAAAGATCCATCTGTAGAGCCGGCATCGATAAAAATGAGATCAAAACCCCCGCAAGCTTGATTATTTATATTCTCTAAATACCCATCAATGAACCTTATAGAGTTATACGTTGAACAGTATGCTGTAATGTTATTCATTGTAAAGAGAATTGTATTTAAATAAAAAGCTCTTCATGTACTCTAGTAGGGTTTCTTGAGAAAAAATAAATGGGGCCCATTCTTGCTGGCGCGTTAAGTAGTTATCTATCTTGGTTAGCTGGAAGTTGTCAAGCAGGCTAGATTCACTGACTAGAGGCACTATATTATGGTTTTCGATAAATTTAGAGTACCACAATCGAGAAGGATGGGACTCGGTTAAGCTGGGTTGCACTAAAATTAAAACAGAGTTAGATGGCATGACCCAGCAAGGCCGGTCCCATGCAATAGCATGGCCATAGATATCCAAAATGTATTTATAATTCAACTGGGCCTCATAGTTCATAAAGGGCGCACGAATTGCGTTTTTATCAATTCCCTTAAAAAAAGATTCCTCATTGGAGCGAGGGAGAAAATTAGTGATGGCGCAGTCGATAGAGGGGTTGTCGAGGGATTTATGCGATATTCGAACGCGCTGCTTGCTCGTATCAGTACCTCTAAATACAGCTATCGGCTTCTTCTTGGAAAACGACATGTTATCTTTGTGAGGATTTGAAATGTGCGCAACAAAATGCGGGTCTGGTACTGGGAGGTGTTGGGAAGAATGCCTTACGCTATACCCTATTTTGGAGAACTCTAAACCATTGGGGTCTCCAGTTTCTATATCGTCCTCGGGGGATAAGACAAATTTGCAGTCAATACTATCTACTGAATTATTAAGAGTCCATGCAAATAAATTTAAGGTGCTTTTTATGCGATGGTTGAAAATGTCAGGACGAACTTTTTGGCCAACATCAATTATCTCTAGTTGGGTGTTTTTTGCAGAAAAAAAGATGTCGTAATCCCCTGCGGAAGTAACTTCATTAACCGCCTTTACTGACTGTCTCTCGAAGGCTGACGTGATGGAAAAATCCACCACCTCTCTTCTTTTATTTATGTATGAAGTAGACATCTTCTCTATCGTTTTGGAATTTTTTAAATTCACTACAAACGGGCTCGCCCATCATAAAGTTATTCTTTTGAAATTGAGACCTAAGAAGATACTGGCATAGCCACATATCAGAGTTAAAGTCGGGATCCCCCATATCCTTTCGGATTTTACAGAAGCGACCATAGAAACTTTTCATGTCTTCGTATTTTCCTCCGATTACCCCCATGTTTATGAGGTCCCATGTATGGTAGTTTAATAGGAATTGAACCCTATCTTCAAAGTTATATTTATCATGCGCCCACATGTAGTTAAACTGATGAAGCTTTATACTGTCTTTACAGGCGAAATAAGTAACATCTGGGTGATCTTTAACGAGGGTAGAGGGGTCCTTGACTACGGTTACGTCAGATGCATCCGCATGAAACACATAATCAAACGACCTCTCCATATCTAAATATTGCTGAAAACAAAAAAAACGAAAATCATTGTTGGAGTATTCGAAATCCCCAACTTTTTCAAAAGAAATTAGATCGGTGGAATACTCTTCCACAAATTCTTCCGTCAGATCATCATGAAAAACAACGCCGTTAAGACCAAGCCGCTTTACGGATTCATACCATGGCCTAATATATGAAATCTCATTGGAAGAGACAGTGCCATCAGCCGTTCGACCAACTACATGGGCGTCATTAGGAGCATTGGGATGTTTCTTTTTAGAAAAGTATGAAGTTAAAATAAGGCAACTCATTTCTAAGGATCATACCACTAATCCATCCAAAAGTCAACACTAAAATTTTCGACCTGATTTTTTTACTTGACTTTATTGTGATCATCATATATATTAATATGAACATAGGGTTCTAGATATATATGAACCAATAAAATATATATTATTATAACGTAGTTATAGCCGTATTTTTTCACCCATCACAATTTTCAAAAAAAACCTTGACTTCATTGACGTTTAGTGTTATCATTTAGGCTCTATGATACAACAACGAACTTCGAAACCACTATTTTTTATTCAATGCGGGGACTGGGAGACAGTCACTTCCGCACCAACGCCATTCAGAGCTTGTGTTCAGGCATTAAAATTAGCTAAGCAAGAATATGGGAGGGATATGAAAAAATCTGACGTTATAATCGCCATGAATCTACAAGATCAAATGGAACAAAAAGAAGACTCCATCTCGGCTTTTACTCTAGACAACATTAATTTATCGACACCAAATGAATACTAAAATAATTATCGGACTCTCAGGTCATGGAAGAAGCGGTAAGGATACCTTTTGCCGTTTAGTAAAAAGATTTCTTTCAGACAAAAAGGTAGCGGCTGCACGTGTAGCTTTTGCCGACGAACTCAAAAGGGATTTAGACTCTCTCTGTAGGCATCAGATAGGGTGCAGTGCATTTACGGAAGACTCTAAGCAGAAAGAACTCATTCGACCGCTTTTGGTGGCATACGGCACGGACGTGATTCGTAAAATGGATGAGAATTGGTGGATAGAGCGCTTGGAAAAGAAACTTCCATTGTATTTTGATGCTGATATTATTCCTGTGGTTACTGACGTAAGATACCCAAATGAAATGGAGTGGGTTCAAAAACAGCATAACGGCGTCTGTGTTCACATAACAAGAAAAGGTGTGGGGCCCGCTAATGCAGAAGAGAAGAAAAACAATTCTATCCTTAAAAAAGGAGCGGATTACAGGATTATGTGGCCCACCTTTGGGGAAGAAGACGCTCTGTCTTTGGGCGATAAGTATGTTCGGCGGGTCATGAATCCAATATTTAAAAAACACATAAAATGAATCATCCAGACGAAGAACTTATCGACAATATAAAAAACCACCAAAAAACCACTGAGTCTCTAAGAACTTTAGTAGATAGGCATAGTGGGATATATGTAGATATCGTTTCCCGCTATGTCCCCAAAGACTCTACTTATTGTGATCGTGAAGAGATTTTAGATGATAAAGATTTCAATATTTATAACGCAGCTTTAAAATATGACGCCAATAGAGGCGCAAAGTTTTCTACTTTCTTAGGAAATGAGACTAAATGGGTTTGCCTTAACGCGTACAATAAAGCCAAGAAAAAACCTTTAATTACTAAGCCACCCCAAGATTTAGATTTTATTGAAAAAGATGAATCCGGAGATACTATAGACAATGTCTTACTTCAAGAAATTTACTCTCTTATTGAGAATCACCCCGACCCTCGAGTGGCCACCATATTCCGGCTTCGCTATCAAGAAGGGGAAGGGAACAAGGAACTACCATGGAAACTAGTAGCCCCTCATGTTTCTCTAAGTATCCAAGGATGCATAAACGTGCATGACAATGAGATTAATAGCCTTAAACGTAAACTAAACGAAAAGAACCACTAAACCAAAAAAAATAATGAATAATGTAAGTGTATCAGGAAGACTAGTAAGAGATCCGGAATGTAAAGAATTCGACGACGGTAAAGCCGTGTGCGATTTCACGTTAGCTGTTAACGGTTACCGAAAGGAAGACACGGTTTTTGTAAAAATAAAGGCGTGGGCCGCTAGAGCTAAAAGCTGTGCCAAGTTTTGCAAGAAAGGATCCCTAGTAAACATAGCGGGTTCTCTCCGTGGTAACTCATGGACAGCTAAAGACGGGAGCAAGAAAAGAGAAATATTTATTCTTGCAAGCGACGTAGAGTTCGTTCAGCTTTCATCCGACGAATCTAACGAATCGTCCGAAGTCTTAAATAAACAAACTGAAACTCCTGAAGCTAGGACTGTAGATACGGGAGTTACACCCCCCACCGACGAAGAACTTGAAACTGTACCCTTTTAATGGAAAAGCTAATTTTTAAATGTCCGATTAATAACGTCTCTTTCGGGAACGTCTCTCTTAATCTAATGCGAGAGCTATATAAACGAAACATACAGGTAGCCCATTTCCCTATCGGTAATCCTGACGCTAGCGTTTATGACAAAATAGACAAAGACTTCAAGACATGGCTACAGGAGTCTGTTAATCATAGACTCAAATTAGCAAAGAAGGATATTCCTACGTTACAGCTATGGCACTTAAATGGAGCTGAAAACCGCATAAGTCGAGATCAATACCTCATGACATTTTATGAGGTTAACGCTCCCACGTTAGTAGAAAAAAACTTGGTAGAATTACAAGACCACGTTTTCTTTAGCAGTAAGTATTCCGAAGACGTATTCAAGTCTGTTGGGTGCGACAATGTCAGTTCCGTACCCGTAGGTTTCGACCCGGACTTTCATAAAACCGGCAAAACTTATCTAAAAGACAAAATACATTTTGGTCTAATGGGTAAATTTGAACAAAGGAAACATACCGCCGCTATCTTGCGGACTTGGGCTGAAACTTATGGCAACAATATGGACTATCAGCTCAGTTGTTGCATTAACAACCCTTTCCTTAAACCCGAAGAGCTTAACCAAGGTATTCATAATGCTTTAGATGGAAAGCGTTATGGAAATATAAACTTTCTACCTTTTCTTCGCTCTAACTCCGAGGTCAATGAGTTTCTTAATGCTATAGATATCGACCTAACGGGATTAAGCGGTGCGGAAGGGTGGAATCTACCTTCTTTTAATGCTACAGCCTTAGGCAAATGGAGCGTAGTGCTTAACGCCACCTCTCATAAAGACTGGGCTAATTCAGAAAACAGCATTCTTGTTGAACCAAATGGAACCGCCCCCTCTCATGATGGTAGGTTTTTTAATCAAGGAACCGACTTTAATCAAGGAGAGATCTATACCTTTAATAGGGATGATGTAGTTAGCAAAATGAAAGAGGCCGAAACTAAATGTAAAACCGAAAACACTCAAGGATTAAAGCTGCAAGAGAAGTTTTCCTACTCAATTATGCTGGATAAAATTTTAAGTAGAATTAACGCTTAACCTTGTGTAATATATTTCACTATGAAACAACTTAAAATCGACGAACTTAATAGAGTTACTCTGTGTTGCGGTAAAGGTGGATGCCCTGTGCTTTCGAAAGATGACAAAGGTCTAATCCAAATCACTGATGATTATGGTAATACCGTCAAGATGCAAGAAGAGGAAGCTAAGTTAATTAACGACGCACTTGAGCAGTTGAAAGATAAATGACTCTAGTCTTTATCTTGCTGGCCTGCGCCGGCTTGACATTCATACTTAAGTATGGATCTATTCTTGCGTGGTTAAGGTCTCCTCTTATTAAATTAACGTTTTTTGACGAATTATTTAAATGTTCTTTATGTTTAGGGTTCTGGAGTGGAGTTCTCGTGTCTCTCTCGATATATCATATTAATCTCTGGGAAAATATTTATTTCTTATTACCGTTGGCCTCTGCATGCTTTACATGGTTTATGGATTCATTTATAGGGGTATTCCAATGGTCGGAACTTTACATGGAAAGTAAAAATAAAAAATAATGCCTATTTACATCTATCAAAACCCCAAGACCAAAGAGTATATTGAGGTAATCCAAACTATGCATGAAGATCATGTTTATCATGACGAAGAGGGCACAGAATGGAAAAGAGTTTTTACAAGCCCAAATATGGCCATGGACCTAGAAACGGATCCTTTTAGCCAGAATAGCTTTCTAGAAAAAACCAAAGAAGCAGGTACATTGGGAGACATGTGGGATAGAAGCGCAGAGATGAGCGCTAAAAGAGCTGAAAAAGCTGGTGGCGTCGACCCCTTAAGAAAAGACTATTTCAATAAATATTCCAAGGAGCGGGGGGGCAGCAAGCACCTTAAGGACTTGGGGGACTAAAGTATCATCAAGTGGTTTCCACTTCTAAATAAAGCTCCACTTGTCGGGGAAGGTATAGAACCGGTTTCAGTATAATCAGGTAGTTCCCTAAGCTTAACTATACCACTAGTTGCGCCACTAATAACCAATGAATCCCCCCGTATTTCCGCAAAATTCCCTTTTTCGAAATTACCTGTTGATCCCGTTATGGTTATAGACGTAAGTAAAGAATCATTTCTCATCGTCAAGGGTCCATCAAAAAAAGATGTCCCCCCACTGATCTGTATGACTCCATCAGGGAGAGGAGTGGAGTTTCTAGGAGAACTAATCCCGCCACCCACTTTAATCGCCGAGGCGAATATTGTATTCGGGGTATAAATATTGTCAGGATCTACATAAATTCCTTGAGCTCCCGAAAAATCTACATTACTCTCAAAGTATTTTGCTCCCTTGAAGCCGAAAGCTCCAGAGGCAATACTATCTACCGCTCCCGTTAAAGGGTTTATTTGACCCTGTAAGTCTCCCGACAACGCATCGAATGTTGACTGAAGATTATCTACTTGTTTGAATTGAATTCCCATACCTTAAATACCTTTGTTTATAGTTACACTTTATCCTTGACTTTTGTTCCTATATATTATATAATCTAAAAATGAGCATTTCAATCTATAAACCTAACTCCAAGAATACTGGGTCTGGATTCAGTTTTCAAATGGGCGTCGATACTAAAAGTAAAGAGCCGGCGCTTTTTATTAAATCCATCCTGCAACACACATGGGACTCTCAAAAGAAACAAGGTTACTTCAAAGATAATCTTGATAATCCCGAAAAGAATATCACGGTTAAATTTTCAGAGTTTGAGATAGGGCATATCATGCATGCCATGAGAACCCGCTCTACATACACTACCTTTCATGCATACGGAGAAGATAAAACAAGCATCAAATTCATGCCATGGCAGAAGAAGAGTAAGAAGTCTGCAAAAAATGATAAAACTGGAGAATGGGAGGATAAATGGGTTGAAATAGATGCCTTTAGTATCTCTTTCGTCAGAAACGGCAATCAAAATTTTGTAATAGGTTTAGAGCCGGGCGAAACCGAAGAGGTAATTGAGTATATGCGCTTTGTACTTCAGTCTCTTTTTCAAGCAAGGTTTGATAAACAGCAAGCTGACTTTGCAAAATCTCAAAGAAAGAACAAGGGAGAAGGTCCCGCTCCTTTTTGATGAAAAAGAAAAAGATTCTCTTTCATAGCAACCATTCAAGAGCCTTTACGGGTTTTGGTAAAAACTGCAAGAACGCTCTGCTTCACCTTCATAATACTGGCAAGTATGAAATCGTTGAATTTTGTAATGGAATAAGTTGGAGCGCCCCCCACTTAAAGAATTTGCCATGGAAGACTTATGGGTCACTACCTGACGACCAAAGATTACTTCAACAGTTAAATCAAGATCCTCAATTAGGTCGGGCTGCAGGATATGGAGCCAATATGATAGATCAGGTAATAAAGCAAGAAAAGCCTGATATTTATGTTGGCGCCGAAGACATTTGGGCCTTTGGGGGGTATACCGAGAAACCTTGGTGGAATAAAACTAATTGCATGATTTGGACAACTTTAGACAGTCTACCGTTGCTTCCCGACTCAGTTAAATGGGCGCCTAAAATCAAAAATTACTATGTCTGGGCATCCTTCGCAGAGAAAGCCATGAAACAATTAGGTCACGGGCACGTTAAAACCCTTCACGGCTCAATAGACTGCAATACCTTCTATAAACTTAAGGATGAAGATCGTCTTCAGTTAAGGCAGCGCCACGGCATTGATAAAGATTCGTTTATCATAGGGTTTGTGTTTCGCAATCAATTACGCAAAAGCGTACCCAATCTCTTAAAGGGGTTCAAAGCTTTCTTAAAGAAGAACCCTAATTCCAAAGCCAAACTTCTTTTACATACCCACTGGGGAGAAGGCTGGGATATCCCCCGCCTTCTAGAAGAATTATCGATTGATCGCGGTTTAATTTTAACCACTTATTTTTGCAGTACTTGTGGAGCCTACTCAGTGCAACCATTCACGGGGCAGGAACAACAGTGTAGAGCTTGCGGAGCTAAAACTTTAAATACCACCAATACTCAAAAAGGGGTTAACGAAAAACAATTAAACGAAGTTTATAACCTTATGGATGTTTACTGCCATCCATTCACAAGCGGGGGACAGGAATTGCCTATTCAGGAGGCTAAGCTGACCGAGCTTATCACTTTAGTTACCAACTATAGCTGCGGAGAAGACAGTTGTTGTCCAGAGAGTGGAGGTATCCCTTTGGATTGGTCAGAGTACAGGGAGCCCGGCACTCAATTTATTAAAGCTAGCACCCTACCCTCTTCCATATCTAGCTCTCTTGAAAGAGTTTACAAGATGCCCCCCGAAAGAAGAGCTAAGCAAGGAAAAAAATCACGCCAATATATTTTAGATCATTATGACTCGAAGGTTATAGGCAAAAAACTAGAATCTATTTTTGATAAAATGCCTTCTATTGACTGGGATTTTGATTTCTCTTTTAAGGTAAGAGACCCCAATTATAATCCGCCCAATATTGAAAGCGATAGTGAATGGCTCATTGATTTATATAAAAACATTCTATCTACTGAGGTAGACGACAAAGACAGTGGTCACGAGCATTGGATGAAACGGCTCAAGACAGACATGAATCGAGCACAAGTTTTAGACTACTTTAAAAATGTAGCACTAAAAGAAAACTCTGAAAACCAAAAGATAGGTCTAGAATCTTTCTTTGATAAAAGTTCAAAGAAAAAAGCCTTAATGGTCTGTAATGGCGATTTCAACATGGTTTTTGCGGCCACTTCCTTATTTGAGTCTTTCGCTGAGTCGTACAAAGATACAGAGTTATACTTTTCTTGTAATCCTAACTTTTTCTCTGTTCTCGACGGCAATCCTTTTATAACAGGAATAATTCCGTATAATGAGAAAATGGAAGACGAGCTTTTAATGACAGGGAGAGGTAACAACAAGGGTTATGTTGATTACTACATAAATTTAACCAGATCTAATTTAAAGAACCTCACTTCTATTAACACCTACGCTGAACAATGAATTTTGTAGATAATTTGAGCCTTAGCTGCGGTTTAAAGTCCTCTAAACCAACGATTGAAAGAGCTTTCTTTCCTGTAGTTCCTGAAAAGTATATAACTTTTCACAGTGAAGATCACCAAAGCAAACAATGGAACCACCTACAAGAGTTTATTAATTTAATCCGACCATATTTGCAAAAAAAAGAAATAAGCATTATAGAACTAGGGTGGAATAAAGAACCTCTTCACAACATCGATATCTCCCTTAAAAATATAGACCCGAGAAATACTGCCTATGTTTTAGAGAAATCGATTCTTCATGTAGGCGTAGAAAATTTCTTAACCCAACTTTCTAGTTTTTATGACACTCCCTGTGTTTCTCTTTATTCTAATACGTCCCCTGACGTATTTGGCCCTATGTGGGGAGACAAAGAAAAATATAGATCTTGGTGTATAGAACCATCTCGCGAGCATTTCAAGCCCAGTTACCTAGGGCATGAAGATCCTAAATCGATCAATTCTATTGATGCTGAATCCGTTGCCGCAAAATGTCTTGATATTTTAAATATACCTCATGAGCTTTCTGCTATTTCCATAATACATATGGGAGAAGCTTTTCACGCACCATGCTTGGAGGCCGTCCCTGACTTTTCCCCAGCGCCCGATTTTCACCCAAAATCCCTTATTAACTTAAGGCTGGACTACCACTTTGATGAAACTCTAATTCCTGCTTTTGCAAATAATAGAAACATAAGTATTATAAGCGACAAGCCAGTAAACGTTTCCATATTAAAGCATGTTTCTCCCGCTCTGAACTCTATATTTCTTAAAATAGATGAAACTTTTGATTTAGATTACATTGAAGCCGTAAAGTCTTTAGGTAAGCCACTGTCCCTAATATTAAAGGACGGGGCAGATGCGAGCTTAACTAGAAGCAAGTTTTTTGATTTCAACATCGATGAGGAATTAAAGAAAGAAAAAAAAGATCTTGACTTTTGTTCTAAAATATGTGATACTACGAGGTATAAAAGCTCAAAGGTCATATTCTCTAAAGGTAAAAAATACTCTTCTCGCGCAGCTTTCCTTAGTGGAATTTCTGCTCATGAAAATGAGTTAATAATTGATGATCCTTACTTTTGGGCTGAATCTCAATATATGAAACTCTATAATATCGATGACAAAGAAAACTCCAAAGATTAATAACTCAGTAGGCCCTAACGCCTATGTAAGAAACGAGCACGGCCTACTTGAGAACGTACAATATGTATTCAACGATGATGGCTCTGTAGACTGGAGAGCAATGGTGGGATCCGAACATCTCTTTCCCAATAAAGGCTGGTTTCAGCAGAGGCATCAAGATGTTCCAGCTAGTGCAGAAGGACTAAGGGATGATCAGCTCCTAATTAAGCTCAGTGGAATTAAAGAACTTGCTAGACTTAGAGGGTTTGATAATGTTTCTTACTGGACCGAAAAGTGCGAGCTTGACCATGTAGCGGTTAACTGCACCATAAATTTTATAGGGAACTACGAGACTGCAGGAAAAGCAATAACATATCAGGATATTGCAAATGCTACCCTAGATAACACTTATGACTTTGGTCAAAATTTCCTAGAAACCATAGCATGTAACAGAGCATTCGTTAGGTGCGTTAGAAACTTCCTCAATATTCACATTGTAGGCTCTGATGAAATTGGCCCACAAAAGTCAAAAAAAACTTCTACAGCTAAACCCGGAGTCTCTCCGCAATCAATGCTAGAATCATCTTTTGATTCATTTGAAGACTTTAAATCCTTACTCAGGGATTTCTGGCAAGCTGGAACTTATCAAAACGACTCTATTAAAACTTGGGATGATTTTTCGGACATTCCCACTAAAGAAGCTAGAACCCTACTTGGTTTAGTCAAAAAGTAAATAGGTTTTATTAGTTGACAAAAAAAGTGTATCTTACTATAATAGGTAAGGTATACGGATGAGTACTAATAATCAAATAGCTAGAAGCATCTCTACTAACAATGAGATGCAGAATTCTGCGTCCGCCGGAGGAGAAGGTTTAGGTCTATTAACCCCATATATATTTATGGGTGGGCCTGACTTTAATGATGCGGATGAACGCCCCGGAGACAGCAATGAACCTACAAACGCTAAAAACTTTAGTTTTCCACCTGTAAAAAGATGGGCTTTGGCAGTTGCCCCCGTAAAAGGGGGGAATACTTCTGAGTATCCAAGCGACTCCGCAGGGTGGATGATCAATCTAGATAATCTACAGCTGTACACTGCTGCTGATAAGCGCTCGGAGAGTGAGAGCGCCAATGACGGGATGAATTTTGGCGCTACCTATACAGAATCAATACCTGCCGAGGGACAGCCCTGTTATTCCGCCTATAGCGAAGACGGCGTTTATGATACCCCAATTCCTGTTAAGGGCTTGCCTGTTGAATTTAGGAAAATTTATTTCAAAGGGACACCTGTAGATGAAAATGGATGCCCTACTGGAAGTGGTTGTGATAGTTATTATGCCTATATGCCGGTCTCCCTTCCGGTTAAGCAAACCTGCGAGGGTAGTGGTGGCAGTGGCACATGTAATCCCCGAAATGATAATTTTGGGCAGAATCAGGGTACAGTTAGTGATTGGAAAGATTTTGATATATCTTGTGGTGGCTCATCCGGGAGCGGGTGCTCTTCTTCTATATCTACAATAAGTGGGTCAAGCGGTTTTTGTAGCGGTTCGGGATTTACTGCCAGCGGATGCGATAGCGCAATAACATTTAGAGCAGCTGGATGCCTTACAGGAAGTGGACTACTCGAAGATGGGCCTGTTCAATTTAGCGGTTGCGTAACTCAAGAAGGGACTACAGGAGTAATTACACACACACTCAACCCCAATCTTTACAGCGCTATTTCAGGAACTGGTGAAGACATGTGCTTTGCTAGTGGATGTAATTCTATAATCGGTTTTAAAACTAGTGGTTGTTTAACAGGGTCTGGTCAAGCATCTCCAGATGGCAAATTTAAGGCTAGCTTACATTGCGATAGCGGAGCTAACGCTTCTATAGTAACTTTCGAGGCAAATCCCGATATTTATTCACGCGTTGAAGCCGCCGATTCTCCCTTAGCATGCTTCGCGAGTGGATGTGAAAGCACACTTAGGTTTGAAGATTCAGGCTGTTATTCAGATTTTGGCTGGATGGAAACCCATGTCAACTGTGTTGGAAATGAAACTGTTGTTACCTATGGCCTTAATCCTTTAGCTTTTAGCCATGTTTCCGGGGCCGGCACAACATGCACACCCACGAATTGTGATTGGCAACTAGCATTTGATTTAAGCGGGTGTTTAACTGGTAATAATCAATTTGAATCTGCCTTAACTTGTGATACGGTAAATAATACTGCTATCGTCACCTTAGGGCTTCAACCTGACATTTATCAACGCGTTTCCGGCACCTCCAGCAGTTCTGTATGCCGACCTAGCGGATGCGACTCTACGCTAGCATTTGACGTTGGCGGCTGCATGACTGGAAATGATCAGTTTTCGGCAAATGTTGCCTGTAACAGCAATGTCACTACGGTCACTTTCGAGGCGAACCCTGATATTTATCAACAAATATCCGGGGGCGATACGGTATGTAGACCAGACGGATGCGATTCTACTTTGGCGTTTGAGGTTGCTGGGTGCCTCACCGGAGACAACCAATTCACCCGCGAGGTTTCTTGTGAAGGCGATACCACCACGGTAACCTTCGGCATCGATCCAAACATGTATTCTCGAGTATCTGCTAATGGCACTGTTTGTACAGCTAATGGGTGCGACTCGACTCTAATTTTAGAAACTGCCGGCTGCGACGATTTTACTGTGGATTTAGAGAGTTGTTCCGATGGGGATGCGCGAGTAGTCTTCTCTCTTACCGGGGACGCTTGTAGCGGGGGCGGTTGCGATAGCGCGTTTAGTAATGTTAAAGTTGGCAGCACAACCTACCCCGCAGACGACTGTGAATCTATTGTTGAATTTGAAGCTACTGGTTGCTTAGGGATATCATCGCAAACTATTACTAACGGCACTAAAGTAAGTTTCGGGATTACGGAAGGTGAAATACTAAGCTGCTTAGGATACGAAGAAAAAGCTATTGAAATCTGTGAGGGGGGATCTGCAGTTACTTATACTTTTCTAGTAAAATCAAGCAGCTGATATGACCACGACGACTACGACGTCAGGTCCCGGCCCTACGAGTCCTACGCCAACCACGACAACCACCCCGGGACCCACAACCACCCCGGGACCTACAACCACCCCGGGACCTACAACCACTCCGGGACCTACAACCACCCCGGGACCTACAACTACCCCTCCTCCTCCCCGAACTTTTATGATTCAACCGGTAGATGGGGAGTGTTGCGAAAATCCTTGTTCTCGAAATGGTCCGTGCGAGCCCTGCGATACTACAGTAGCCCCAACCACTACGTCGGCGCCCACCAGTACCTCGGCTCCCACCAGTACCTCGGCTCCCACCAGTACCTCGGCGCCAGTCACTACCACCACCTCCGCCCCGGGAGGAACCACTACCACCACCGCCCCCGGAGGGGGAGGTACCACAACGACCATGGCTCCCTAATGAATGTTCTTTATGTAGGTAGTGGAAATTCCGCATCTCTCTTAAAGAATCTTTTGTTAAAGGATTATCATGTAGTCGCAGTAAATAACGCATGGCGCCTTTTCGAAGATAAAAAATTAGACACTTGGATTCATTCAGGAGACTTTCCTCTTGAAAACCGTCCTGCAGACAAAAATTTTTCCCATCAGGTTAGCACTCAAAAATACAATCAAGCTGCCCTCAATATAACAAATAAGCTACAAATTACCTGCTCATCTCCCCCTCACTATGTAGGGTATACTATATTTTTTCTAGGCCTTTATTGGATCATGGACTCTTTGTCTCCTGCTAAAATAAGCCTTTTAGGATTTGACCATGACTACAACCCTGAAAAAGTTAAGAAATGGAATGATAATGGTCGCCCTAACCCTCAAAACCATTACCTCAAAGATAAAAGCAAAAGCATTAAAGATTGGTCCGAAGATTTTTTTTCCGGCATGAATCAAGATTCTTTTTATGGGCAGGGCACCCCAGATCCATTGCGATTAGGCGAGGATCATTTAATAAATAAATTTCAGCAAGCTCTCGAAAATTGCAAAAAACTTAATATAGATCTTGTTAATCTGTCTCCTGTGGATTCAAAAATTAATATAGCCCCCAAGGAATCTGTATTTAGTAATGTCTAATTTTTATGATAGCGCCCAAAAACTCCTTTTTATACATTTGCCCAAAACTGGGGGATGGAGTATTCGCCACAATCTTTTAAAGGAAAGACAGTTTTCTTTAAAAATCAACCCTAAATGGGAATATGATTTTTCTTTTTCCATAGTAAGAAATCCCTTTGATCGGTTTTTTAGCGCTTATAATATGTTTAAATTTGGAACCACCTCATTAAAGGTACATTACCCGGATATTACGGTTGACGAAATGCTTTCATTCCTAGAAAATGAATCCATCCCTTACCACAATGGGCGCCGAGGTGGAGAAGTTGTTGATCACAAAGCATTTATAAAGCATCATATTATTCCCATGACTCATTCCTCTCACTCCTTAGATAAAGCGCATAAAATATATAGATTTGAAAATTTTTCTCATGCAATAGATGACCTAAACTCCCGACTGGGCCTTAAGGTTTCTATACCTCATACCAATAAACCATTAAAAAAAGCCACCTCGTCATATAAAAACTTTTTCACCCCACCCCAAAAAGAAAAGATGTTCTCTATTTTCAAGAAAGATATTGACGATTTTAATTACTCTTTTTAGGAGCTAAGTTAATGAAGAATTTTTTTATAGTAGGGGCTCAGCGGTGTGCTACATCATGGCTATACGAGGCCCTTGATAAGCAACAAGGTATTCACATGATTAAACCCCGTGTCCCTGAACTAAAATTTTTTCTACAAAAACCCCCTCATATAACTCGGCACCACTATCTTCAATTATGTAAGGAAGGCATCAATGGAGAAAAATCTACCACGTATATCGAGTCAACTCCTGCAGCTACCCGTATTAAAAAAACTTTTCCTAAAGCTAAAGTAATAATTTGCTTACGAAACCCAGTGCAGCGAGCTCTTTCTAACTACTTTTTCTCTTGCTCTTCTGGGCTGGAAACTCGAACACTCAAAGAAGCTTTTATTACTAATACTAGGCATCCCGCTATTTCTCTTAAGACGTCAACTAATCCTTTTGCATACATAGAAAGGGGTATGTATTCTAAGTATATAGAGGCTTACAAATCTATATTTCCGGCCAGTCAAATTTTTATAACCTTTATGGAAAAATTCACTAAAGACTTAAAGGAATTTGAACTACTAGTTCGGTGGCTCGGAAAGGATGGAGAAATAGATTTTAATCTTCCTTGCATCGTAAACAATTCTTCAAGAAACCAAATCGTTTCAAGCGAAGTCTTTTCCCACCTTGCGTCTCACTACCAAAAGGATACCGCCTCATTGATTAACAAGCACCACCTATTTCCTCCTTATGCCGATTCACTCACACAGCCCATATAAAGTCGTCGAAATGTTTGAGGAAGAAATTGCGTCATACGCAGGGTCGTCCTATGCTATATCGGTAGACAGTTGCTCTAATGCACTCTTTTTGTGCTGTAAGTACATTGAAGCAAAACAAGTTACCATTCCCTGTAAAACCTATCTTTCTGTGCCCATGAGTGTTATTCATTCGGGTGCCCAAGTAATCTTTGATAAAACCCCTGCGGTCAATCATTGGAGTGGAGTGTACCAGCTTAAACCGTATCCTATTTATGACGCTGCTAAAAGGTTAACTTCAGACATGTACATTCCGAACAGTTTTATGTGTTTATCTTTTCATATTAAAAAACCCCTCCCTATTGGTAAGGGAGGTATGATACTTACTGATGATTCAAAGGCGGCGTCTTGGTTTAAAAAAGCACGTTATTCCGGGAGGAGTCAAGTTTATTATAAAGAAGACAATATAAAAATGCTAGGGTGGAATATGTATATGACACCACAGCAGGCCGCTCACGGCTTAACTTTACTCCAGACCTACCCCGAACACAATATTGATATGAGTGAAAAAAACGGCTACCGAGACTTAACCCAATTTGAAGTATTCAAAGACTGCGACATTATAAAATGAAAGTTCTACCTCAGAAAATTGCTTATGTTTCGATTATAGACCACAATAAACAATACCGTCCCTTAGCTAGAGCATGGGCATATTCCGCCCGCATTAACAACATAGAGAACTGTTTTATATATTCTTTATGCCCCCAAACTTTTACTTTTCTTAATGAAATTGAAGGTATTAAGGCGAAGTATATAGATCCTGAAAATCTATGCCGGTCTCGCTCTCGATTTAAAAAAATACCACATGGAAAAATCAGAGCATGTTTAGAACTAATTGAAGAATTTGACGCAGTTGTTTTTTGTGATTTAGACGCTTTTTTCCTTAAAAACCCGACCGCAAAACTCGCCCACCTTTTTGAAGAGAATGATATTTTAATGTCTACGTCTATTTTTCCTACCACCCAGCCTCCAGAGTTGGGCAAGACTTTAGGATGGGTTTTATGTACGGGGTTTTTTGGTATCAAAAAATCCAACCAAGGCTTACATTATTTAAAAGATATGGATAAACAACTCCCATTATCAGAGCCTCCAAGTCTTCAAGCCATAAAAGATCGTTTTCCCTACCGAAGTCATATAATTACAAAAAACCTTCAAGTGTTAACAAATTTTTACTTTGAAAAACACTTAACGGTTCCCGAAGGTTCTTTTTGTTGGGGAGGCAAGAAGATTCATTTATTACCTCAAAAACTCGTAAAAAGAGGTAAACATAACCCTTCAGTCCCCATTGAAGACGTGTATGTATACCATCCATTTTCTCGCGATAAAAAACTCGTGCAGTTTTCCATTTACTTTCCTGATTTTAAATTCGGAGAATAAATCATGATAAACCATACTTATAAATTTGCATTTGTAAAACTTTCCAAATCTGCTTCAACCACAATAACTAAAGCCCTAACAAGAGTTTGCCCTAACACCTCATATGAAAAAACATTGCCCCACCATATTTTGGATTTAACTTCAGATGATTCCGCTGCATACTACAACTTCTCAACAGCCAGAAACCCGTACGATAGATTAGTTTCTCGGTACTTTTATGCGCGGGATAAAGCCCCAATTCACAAATCTCAATTTAAAAATCTCACATTTAAAGATTTCGTGGTAGGAGGGCATGAGTCCACCCCAATGAATACAAGTTGGGTTCCAAAAACAGCGCCCCACCTAAAGAAACTCTTAAATAGAGTGGGTTTTTTTGATAATCAAATTGAATGGATTCAAGATAATCAAGGCAAAACTATGGTTAACTTTATAATAAAAGTAGAAAACCTTCAACAAGACTTTAACATGGTCTGTGACAAAATTGGAATCCCTCACACCAAGCTTCCACACAAAAATAGATCAAACCACAAACCTTACGCCGAATATTACGATGATGAAACCCGTCAGATTGTTTCAGAAAAATATGCACGAGACATCGAATATTTTGGATATGAATTTGGTGCTTGACATTGTTTATCTTTTGTGCTATTATAATTCGGTGTGAAAAAACTTACTATAGGCTCAGCGGTTTATGATGATTTTGAAGGGGTTTACTTTACCTACCAATCATTGCGTCTGAATACTCAGGATATCTGGGAGGATTTAGAGTTTATTGTAGTAGATAATAACCCCGAAAGCGTAGAGGGTAAAGCAGTAAAGCAGTTTTGCGAGGCGAGCCAACAAGTTCGCTATATTCCCTATGTTGAAAAAAGAAGCACTGCAATTAGGAATGAAATATTTAAAAATTCGGAATCTAAATTTTGCATGAGCATCGACCCTCATGTTTTATTTGAACCGAGTACCATTCATAAATTAATAGCTTTTTTTGATTTGCACCCAGAAACAAACAATCTTTATCATGGCCCCATGCTGTATGACCAAATAAAAGGGCACGATCCATGCAGCAACATGAAGCCTGAATGGAGAGATAATATGTTTGGCACATGGGGATATGACAAGCGCGGTAACAACCCCTACGGAAACCCCTTTGAAATAGAAATGCACGGCCTAGGAATGTTTGCATGCCGCACAGAAGCATGGCTAGGGTTCAATGAAAACTTTAGAGGGTTTGGCGGCGAAGAAGGATACATTCATAAAAAGTTCCAAAAAGCAGGTCACACAACTATTTGCCTCCCTTTTCTGCGATGGCTGCACCGCTTTCAACGCCCTAGAGGGGTCCAATATCCCTTGATCACAGAAGAGCGCATACGAAACTACGCAATAGGCCATAAAGAGCTAGAATGGGACGATAAGGAAATGCGAGAGCACTTTAAGTCTAAGCACCCCAAAATTGATGTTGACAAAATTATAGATGATTTAGAATGTACCTGATTAGCCATAATAAAAAATTTATCATGTGCCGTGTCATGAAGACCGGTTCTACTTCTTTTCGAGAATCCTTTTCGAGAATGGAAGGGGTTGATCTCGTTGCGGAGAAAGCTTTTGGAGCTCACTACTCTATGGATCAAATAAGAGAAGATGTATCCGAAGAAATATATCAAAATTATTTTAAATTCGCTTTAGTGCGCAACCCTTGGGATCGTGTAGCGTCGTATTATGTCTGGGTATGTAAAGGTGGAAAAAGCATACAGTCTCTTGAGCCTTATGATAAATTTATAGAGTCCATCAAGCCGAGCTTTTATAACTTTGCCAAAGGCTTTGAGTCTTATAAACCATCCTTGATTTTTAGTATAAAATCTTTTTTGAAAAAATCTTCGAAAATAGAATTTAACCCTTCTTATATGAATCCGGATTTTAAAGGTTTTCTTTTGCCTCAAATTGACTTTATCAAAGGAGTAGATTTTATCGGCAAACTGGAGGATATCGGTAATGTTTATAGTTACATTTCTAAAAAACTAGAGCTTCCATTCGTACCCTTAAAACAGTATAATCGAACATTCAAGCCTTTCTATCGCGAATTCTATAACGATGAAACTCGAGATATAATAGCCAAGCACTATGCTAAAGACATCAAGGCTTTTGAATATACGTTTTAATTAATTATACCAAGGTAATAGTAAGGAGTACCTTCTAAACCCGATGTGCTCCAATCATTTAGGGCGCCTGTCCGCCCTACACCCGCTTCTCGCGGAGATCTAGATACACAAAGGTTGCTGTTCACGTACATACTAAAATAACCGCCCGTGAATACTCCTCCACTTATAGTAATTGATTCAGCTGGCCCATACCCATAAATAAATCTTCCGGATGAATCATATATTTTGTTATCTTTTCCGCTAAAAGATAGTCCAGTATAATCATCTACATCAACTAATCCGGTAGTAAAAACATAAGAATTTTTTTCTCCATTTGTTCC
>Ga0098043_1000214_pt1 | contig 19459 bp, 35 predicted proteins | sample 9B_taG_FD_92581 | JGI IMG/M metagenome (GOLD analysis project Ga0098043, IMG submission 92581) | Marine viral communities from the Subarctic Pacific Ocean - 9B_ETSP_OMZ_AT15188_CsCl metaG | ecosystem: Environmental > Aquatic > Marine > Oceanic | place: Subarctic Pacific Ocean | collected 2015-01-10 | reverse complement strand
TAACCAAGAGCCAGAGCTCTGGAGCCCTAGGGTGGGGGGACCAGAAACATGGCCCCGTTACAATAGATTTACCTACAGACGCTATTACACACAAACATTTGTTCTTGAAACTGTTCTACATTTATATATTTTGTGAGTATGGCAAACGGAATACAACCCCAAGGTTATTTTACAACAGATCCTGTATTAGGTGGTGGCTCAGGTGCATTGCGTAATCTACTTGATCCCGCAGATCCCGCAGGTGCTTATAGAGCTTTTTTAAATAGCCGATTGTTTCCTGCAAATGTTGGTGATTATCAAAACATTACAAGTTCAGGACAACTAGCTTCAGGACCTTTTAATCTAATTCCTACAGGTGAAGGTTTGACCACTGCTTTAGCAGGAGCCGTGAATCCAATAACAGGTATTGCAGCTCGTGGTGCTATAAACAGAAGAAATGCAGAAGCTTTAGAAACATTAGCTAATTTAGGTATTCTTGAAACAATTACACCAGCAGATGCTTCTAAGGGTTTTACAAAATTTTTAGGTTATGAATTTACTCCTGGCACAGGTGAATATAGACTATCTCCTGAAGTAGAACTTGCCATACAACAATCAGGCTCCACGCCTCAAGAATATTTTGAATCACAATATAAATCACAGTTTGGTGCAGCTAATGAGTTAGCACAATATTTAGATCAAATCGCATACACTACTCAAGGTAACTTCTTTACAAAAGATTTTTTTGGTAATCCAACACCTTGGTCTAAGTATATTGATCGACAAGGCAACATAAAAGCAGATGCCTTAGAGCAATGGGAAAAGTTTGGTCAAAAAGATAAAATGGGAGTTCTTGCAGCCTTTATGGATGATGATGATAATCAAGGTACCCAACAGAGTTCCTCGAATCAAGGATCCACAGCGGGTGGGGGTATTGATGATTTATTCAAGGGCCAAGTTTCTGAGCCCATGGGTAGTACACCAGATTTTTTACAATCCTCTTCTAATAATTCAGGAGGTGCTCCAAAAGAATCTTACACCAAATATGATCCTGTATCAGGAAGAATGAGAAAAGTTGCAGGAGGCACAACCAATCTTTTCCTTAACTAATGATCGTTAACCTAGATTTTTATCGCAGACAAAAAATAGCAGAAGAGAGGTATGATACTGTACCTCAGGTCAATATTGTCTTTGACGTTTGTGAAGATAAAAAAAATTGGTTTGGTTTACATCCTGATGCAATTCTCTATACGAGTTCCGAAGATCTTAAACAGATGATGGATAGTAGCAAGGAACACCAAATAAAATTTTGTACCATGATGCGTGAATATTTTGACCACTTCGCAAAACAATTGCAGAAGGATAGTAAAACAGTTCAATTTGTCATGAATTACTATGAAGAAGAATGAGCCAAGTTTCTCGAACCACGGATCTGGATTCGCTTCAACGAGAGGAGTTAGAACAGCAACTCATCTCCGAGCGATTACAATTTTTAGAAAATTGCGAAAAAAAATTTATACCTTTTGTCAAACATGTCTGGCCCGACTTTATTGATGGAGCTCACCACAGACAAATAGCAGAAAAGTTCGAGAAGATAGCTACAGGCGAAATTAAACGCTTGATAGTAAACATGCCTCCTCGACACACAAAGTCGGAGTTCGCATCGTACTTGTTTCCTGCATGGATGATCGGTAAGAATCCAAAGTTAAAAATAATTCAAACATCACACAACACAGAACTCGCTACACGATTTGGTCGTAAGATGAAACACTTAGTTGATGATTCTTTATTTCAACAAGTATTTGATGTGAGCATTGCTAGTGACTCTAAAGCATCAGGTCGTTGGGAAACTAATCATGGGGGTGAGTATTATGCAGCAGGTGTGGGTGGAGCGATTACAGGTCGTGGTGCAGATTTATTAATCATTGATGATCCTCATACAGAACAAGATGTACTAAGTGCAACGGCAATGGATAATGCGTATGAGTGGTATACCTCTGGTCCTCGTCAGCGTTTACAACCCGGTGGGGCGATTGTAGTTGTCATGACACGATGGTCAGAGAAAGACTTAACAGGGCAATTAATTAGAGCTCAAGCAAAAAGTGATCGTGGAGATCAATGGGAGGTTATTGAGTTCCCTGCCATTATGCCCAGTGGCAATCCTGTCTGGCCAGAATATTGGAAGGCAGAAGAATTATTAAAAGTAAAAGCAGCCATCAGTGAGAGTAAATGGCAGGCTCAATATCAACAAAATCCTACTTCCGAAGAAACAGCAATCCTAAAAAGAGAGTGGTGGAAGAAATGGGAGAAACCGATGCCCATGATGTTACACACTATCCAATCTTTTGATACAGCCTATTCTGCAAAAGAAACAGCAGACTATTCTGCTATTACCACATGGGGTGTTTTTCAACATGAAGGGATGTTAGGCACAGGAGTCTTGCTTCTCGATGCTGATAAAGGCAGATGGGACTTTCCTGAACTAAAAAAGATTGCATTAGAAAAATATAAATACTGGGATCCTGATACTGTCATCATTGAAGCAAAAGCATCAGGAATGCCTTTGACACAAGAATTGAATAGATTAGGTATCCCAATATCTAACTTTACACCCAGTAGGGGTAATGATAAGTTGACAAGGGTGAACTCTATTGCACCTATATTTGAATCAGGCAAAGTATTTTATCCTGATTATGAATGGGCACATGAGTTGATTGAAGAGTGTGCAGCGTTCCCTTTTGGGGAACACGATGACTATGTGGACAGCACGACACAGGCATTGATGCGATATCGTGCAGGTAATTTTGTGGAGTTGGATGATGATTATATTGATGACTCTAGGGATTATAGAGAGTATGAGTATTATAACTAATGACTGAACGACTAAAAAAATTTATTGGCAAATTAACTAAAAAGGCAGCTATACCTACAGAACCTTTAGAAGAAGCCGTAGGCACTGTTGATGATTTATTCGGAACTAATGTTGAGGCAACGGGAGGTAAATTACCTTCTTCAAGATCAGTTAATGTGCCTGATGATAAATTTCCTGTAGGCAAATTTAGAATTAAAGAGACAGGTGTTGAAGCTTTAAAAAAAGGAGGAACCTTTCTTGGTTTAGCAGACACAAAAGAAGCTGTTAAAATTGCAAAGAAGTTAGGCTTCGAGCCAGGTACAGTTATTGATGTACAAACATTAAATAAATATCCTGAATTAAAAAATGCCATTACACAAAGTAGAGATTACATTGAAGCAAGTTTACCAGCAGGTACAACTTTTCCAAAACCAAAGGCTGATGAAGCGTTTGATGCTTATTATAAAAGAGTAAAAGATTTCTTTCCAACTGGCACATCTATGGTGGCATTGATGAATGAATCTGCAAAACAATTTCAATTAAGATATCCAGAATTTAAGGCAGGTCCTAAACTTTTAGATTTAATAAATGAGGGCACTATACCTTTCGACCTAGAGGGAGAAATACAAAGAGGATTGAAAATTCCTGATCCAAAAAATAAAGGAGTTAAAAAAATTATTACTGAATTGTTAGAAAATAATAAGGGTTATATAACCGTTGCAGATTCGATTGATCCTTACATTGATGACTTAGTTAAAAATTTTGCACAATCTGATTTTGATAAGTTTGCTGTTGATCTAAGAAATTCTATAGATCCTTCAACAAATAAACCTTACACAAAAAATAAAATTAAAACTCTTGTTGCTAATAGACTTAAGTTTGCTGTAGCTCAATATTATAATACTCAAGTGACTCCAGAAATAATTGATAGTGTTTATGACAGCATGAGAGGAAGCACCGCTTCTTTAAATGCAGAAAAAATAGCTGAGAATAAATTTAAAACAATAGCACCAAAAAAATTAGCAGCTTTTACAACAGCGATTGTAAGTATTGCAAAATCTGGTGGAGCATCAGAATTATTAAATCTAGGTTCTAAAGTTGCTCTTACAGGGGGTATAGGAGCAGGATTAGAAATACTATTTCCTAATGAAGCACAAGCGGCAGAATTGTTTAGTCAAGATGAATTATCTAAGTTAGGCATTATTGATAAATTTCAAGGACAGGATGCAAGAATTTTAGAACAAGAAAACATTTTAAAAAATAAAGGCGTTGCAGGACTATGAAAAAAATAGTCGTAAAAAAGAAAAAGCCCGTTAGAATAGTACGACCACGTGGCTTTGAATTAATGAAACCAAATAAAAGACCAAAGACAAGGATGTATGATGGCAGTTGATAACAGAATTACAACAGATATTAATTACAATGAAGATAAAGTAGAAGTTGAAGGTGATCCACTAGAGATTATTCAACCTGGTGCAGAAGAAGAAGTAAGAGAATTTGTAGAAGATTCTCAAGGTAATATGCAACCCCTTGTGGATAATCCAAATCCTGAGGAAGGACATGATTCTAACTTAGCGATATATTTATCTGATGAACAATTGGATAGTATTTCTATTGAGTTAATGTCATCTATTGAAGATGATAAAACTTCAAGAGAAGATTGGGAAACACAATATACAAAAGGATTAGATTTACTTGGTTTTAAATATGAGGAACGCTCCAGACCTTTTAGAGGTGCGTCTGCTGTTACTCACCCTGTTCTCTCAGAAGCAGCCGTACAATTCCAATCACAAGCATACAAAGAATTATTACCTGCAAACGGTCCAGTAAAAACATCCATCATTGGACAATCAAACGAACAGCTTGAAGAACAAGCTCAACGTGTAAGAGATTATATGAATTATCAAATTACACATGTAATGAAAGATTATGAAACAGAAACTGATCAAATGTTATTTTATTTACCTTTGGCAGGATCTGCTTTTAGAAAAATATTTTATGATTCAACAGAGGAAAAAGCTCGTTCACAATTTGTACCTGCTGAAGATTTAGTAGTTCCTTATGGTGCTAGTTATTTGGATGATGCTGAAAGAGTTACGCACATTCTTAAGATGAATGAGATTGAGCTAAAGAAAAAACAAATTTTTGGATTGTATCGAGATGTTGATGTTAGACCATATAATGAAGATGATCAAGTACAAGACAAGTATGATTCAATCGAAGGTGTCAAATCAAAAGGTTATACCTCTGATATGTACACTTTATATGAAAGTCATTGTTATTTAGACTTACCAGGATATGAGGATGCTGATGGACAAAAGCTACCTTACATCGTTACTATTGATGAGAGCAGTAATAAAATTTTATCAATTTATAGAAACTACGAACAAGGAGATCCGTTAAGAAAAAAGAAAGCATATTTTGTACATTACAAATTCCTTCCTGGCTTAGGGTTTTATGGTTTTGGTTTGATTCATATGATAGGCGGTCTTTCAAAAACTGCCACATTAGCTCTGCGTCAGTTGTTAGATGCAGGTACCCTAAGCAATTTACCTGCGGGTTTTAAGGCAAGAGGTATACGCATAAGAGATGATGATCAACCTCTACAACCTGGAGAATTCAGAGATGTAGATGCTCCAAGTGGCACGATACAAGGTTCGCTAATTAACTTACCTTATAAAGGACCTGATCAAACTTTATTTGCTCTCTTAGGTTTTTGTGTTGATGCAGCAAAAAGATTTGTTTCTGTTGCTGATTCTAAAATTGGTGATGCATCAATAAATCAAAATGCTCCTGTAGGTACAACTGTGGCTCTTATGGAACGTGGCACAATGGTTATGAGTTCAATACATAAAAGATTACACAATTCTCAAAAACAAGAATTTCAATTATTAGCAAAAACTTTTCAAATATTTCTACCACCTGTTTATCCTTACAGTGTAGGCAATGTAGATCCTGCTATTAAGCAACAGGATTTTGATGATCGAATTGACATCATGCCTGTAAGTGATCCATCTATGTTTTCTATGTCACAGCGGATCGCTATGGCACAGACTCAATTACAAATGGCACAAACAGCACCTGAGTTGCATAATTTAAGAGAGGCTTATCGAAGAATGTATGTTGCATTGAGAGTGCCAAACATAGAACAAATTTTACCAGAGCCTCAACCACCACAACCAATGGACCCTGGTATGGAAAATGGTAACTCTATGAGAAACTTACCCTTACAAGTTTTTCCTGGTCAAGATCACATGGCACACATTAAGGCTCATCAAACATTTATGAGTTCTAACTTAGTCAAAAATAACATGGCAGTTTTAATGGTTTTACAAGCACACATATCAGACCACATCTCAGCTATGGCAAACGAAGAAATTCAAGCAACCACACAACAAAAATTACAAGATGCACAGCAAAAAGGAATACAATTAAGTCCTGAAGAAGCACAAGCTATACAAGTGGAATCACAAAAAGCGATTGCAAACAGAATTGTAGAACTGACACAACAGTTAGTCGAGGAAGAAAAACAAATGATGCCTGATGCGGGTAAAGATCCGTTGATTAATTTAAAAGAGGAAGAACTAAACATTAGAAAAGCTGACCTAATTAGAAGAACACAAGATGATCAAAATGATTCTACGATGGAAATTGCAAGATTAGCTCAAAAAGATGAAATTGATAAAGAAAAAATAGAAATATCTAGGGAGAGAAATGCTATTAACATTGCAAAAAACATGTTAGGCTCATGATATGTCAATTAAAATACCAAAACTAGATACAAAAATAAAAAAAACCAGCAATACATCTAGCACCACAAGACGATACAAGGCTCCAAGTCGTTCCCAATTAATGAAAAAGTATGCAAATCTTAAAAAAAATACAAAAAGCACAGGTTTTGACAAAAATATGCAAGTAAAATTAATTAAAAATGTATTAGATAACAAAAAGATTACATAAAATGGATAAAAAACAGAAAAAAGTTAAAAAAGTAATGAAAGAATTTAAAGAAAAAAAATTAAACATGGGAAAATCTAAAAAAAAAGTAAAAAACAGGAAACAAGCCATAGCAATAGCTCTTTCAGAGGCAGGCATATCGAGAAAAAAATGATGTCAGATCAAAAATTACAAAAATACATGACTGATTTAGATGTTTACTTGCGTAGACCGTCATTAACGGATGAAGATAGAATAATTTTAGCTACTGCTATGTTATATACTACAAGAATAGTATACGAGGAAAATTATGGACCTGAGATTGCTATTAATTTAATTGACACATTAGGTGGAAGCAAGGTACAGTATCAGAAACCTACAGTACATTAAGAGGTAAATATGATGAAAGACAAAAGTATAGATAAAGGACAGTTTCAAATGACTGATAAGTCTAAGGTGCCTTTTAAATTAGCACCAACTGATCCACCAAAGTCTAAAACACAAGGACAGTATGCTGTTCAAGTAAAGAAAGTTCCTTTTAAGGGGGTATTCTAATGAAAGACATGATCATCAAGTTGTGGCACGACCACCCAAAGAAAAAATGGCTTGTAATCGGTGTTGTAATCGGTTGGGTAGCCGCTCAAATTATCTAATAAATGTTATCAAAATTATTAGGCGGATCTTTAGTGGACACTGTCGGAAAAGTTATCGACAGTGTTCATACTAGTGAAGAGGAAAAACTAGCCGCCAGAAATAAACTTAAAGAACTCGAAAACGAAATAAATTCCAAACAAATGGACATTAACTTAGCGGATGCTAAGTCTACTGCCACAGGATTTGGCGGTATGATGCAGCGGTCGTGGAGGCCCCTCATCGGGATGTCCTGTGCCTTAGCGATATTGTGGGAATTCGTATTAAAACAATTTATCGTTTTTATCTTAGCTGCTTTCAGTATTCAACATAACCCACTTCCAGAGCTTGATATGTCGACTTTATTCCCCCTCGTCACAGCTTTACTCGGAATGTCAGGGCTCCGCTCTTGGGAAAAAAGTAAAAAGCTTACAAAATGAGCACCTGTGTAAAATGTGGATGTATGTGTCATTGTGAAATGACCTGTATGTGCGAGTGTGCTATCTGCGAACATGAAGAAACAAACTCAGGGTAGTGCTATTGAACATGTGGTCAAAAAGACTACAATTGGTGATGGTAGAATAAGCACATCTACAATGAACAAACATAAAAGAAGAAGTTATAAACCATATAGGGGACAAGGTAGGCGCAGATGACTACAAAAAAGAAAAAAAGTAAAAGTAGAGTAAATGAAGCAGGTAATTACACTAAGCCTGGTCTTAGAAAAAGAATATTTAATAGAATAAAAGCAGGTTCTAAGGGTGGAAAGCCAGGACAATGGAGTGCAAGAAAAGCGCAGATGACCGCAGTGGCTTATAAAAAAGCAGGTGGAGGTTATAAAAACTAATGGCAATATCAAGATCTCAAATGAGTCAACAAATTTCTAAACCTGGTAGAAAAAAAGTAAAAAAAGTAATTAAAGGGTTAAAGAAAGCATCAAAATTACATGCTAAACAAGCTAAGACACTCAAAGGAGTATTAGGTGGCAGATCCAAAAAAGGGAACAGGTAAAAAACCTAAAGGTACAGGTAGAAGATTATATACAGATGAAAATCCAAAAGACACTGTTCGTATTAAATTCGCTACTCCGACTGATGCACGAAAGACAGTATCTAAAGTGCGAAAAGTTAAAAAACCATTTGCAAGAAAAATTCAAATCCTTACAGTTGGAGAACAAAGAGCTAAAGTTATGGGTAAAAACAAAGTTGCTAACATATTTAAAAAAGGCAAGGAAAGCATAAGGAGGAGTCGTGGCGCTAAAAAAATCACAAAAAAGTCTTAAGGACTGGGGTAAACAAAAATGGCGCACTAAGTCAGGTAAGCCATCTAGTAAAACAGGCGAAAGATATTTACCTACAGCAGCAATCAAATCGTTGACACCTGCTGAGTATGCAGCTACAACTAGAGCTAAGAGAAAAGGTACAAAGAAAGGAAAACAATTTGTTAAACAACCTAAAAATATTGCTAAGAAAACTGCTAGGTTTAGATAAACCTGAAAAAGATGAACATGAAGATAAAAAGAATTGGGGGATATAATGATTGAAATTACAGATTCACTTCGAGAACGAGTGCGTGTCCATGAGGGTTGCGTTTTAGAACCGTACAAGGATACTCTAGGGAAATTAACTGTGGGTATAGGACATCTCGTACAACCGCATGAAAGAAAAAGATTTCAAGAAGGTGTAAAAATTACACAAGAAGAAGCGGATGAATTATTTGATATTGATTTGAACAGAGCTGCGGCAGGTGCAGACGAATTAATTTTAAAAAAAATAGGTAGTCATGACGATTTACCTCAATCAATTCAAGAAGTTTTGGTGGAGATGGTATTTCAATTAGGGGCTACAGGTGTCAAACAGTTCCGTAACATGTGGGCTAGTTTAAAAGAAAAAGATGGAGAAATGGCTGCCATGCACATGAAGGACTCGAGATGGCATAAACAAACAAAAAATAGATGTGAGTCACTTGCAAAGATTGTTGCCTCTGCTAAATGGACATAATTAAATTAGCGGATCATCTAAGAAAAATCTTGAAAGTTAAACAAAACGACATTAGTTTGTATTTAACATCAGGTGTTAAAGATTGGGAAGAATATAAACACATGGTAGGTAAGTACCATGCTTACAACGAAATCCTTGGTGAATTGAATTCGTTGCTAAAAAGAATGGAGCATGACGATGAAGGACTCAGCGATTGAGAAACTTCCTAGACCAACAGGTTGGAGGATATTAGTACTCCCATATAAAAGAAATGAGAAAACTAAAGGCGGTATAATTCTAACTGATCAATCTTTAGAAGAATCACAGGTAGCAAGTAGCATTGGTCTTGTTTTAAAGATCGGACCAGATGCATATAAAGAAAAAGAAAAATTTCCCAACGGTCCTTGGTGTAAAGAAAAAGACTGGGTAATTTTTGGTAAATACGCTGGATCTCGAATTAAGATAACAGATGGTGAAGTTAGATTAATGAATGATGATGAAATTTTAGGTGTTATTGATAACCCTGAAGATTTCTTAACCATGTAAGGAGGCAGACATGCAAGAACAAGAAACAATGCCAAATGATACTGTTGAAGTAACAGTTGATGAAACTAATAAAGCAATACAAACATCTGAGCAAGAACCTAGCGTAGAGGTAACTGAGACACCCTCTGAAGAGGAATCAAAACCTAAAGTAGAAGATGAAACAGTTGAGTATTCGGCTTCTGTAAAAAAAAGAATTGATAAGCTCACTAAAAGATTGCGTGAGGCAGAAAGACGTGAAGAATCTGCTCTACAATATGCTCAGGGTGTACAAAAAGAAGCAAATGACATCAAATCTAAATATGAAACATTAGATAAAAATTACATAGATGAGTTTGGTTCAAGAGTTAATAATCAATTAGATTTAGCAAAAAATAAATTAAAAAATGCTATAGCAACAAGAAATGTTGATCAACAAATTGAGGCAAATGAAGAAATTGCAAGATTAACAATAGATGCAGAAAGATTAAAATACTCAAAACAAATACAAGAACAAAAAAAGCCAGAAGAAAATGTGCAAAATCAAGTACAAACACAAGTAAATCAACAAGTTCCAAAACCAAAAGCTGATCCGAAAGCAGTCGAATGGGCAGAAAAAAATGATTGGTTTGGTGAAGATCCTGTAATGACTGAAGCAGCCAAAGCTATACATAAAAATTTAGTTTTACAGGAAAAGATTGATCCATCTACAGATTTATACTATGATAAGCTTGACGAAAAAATTCGTGAATACTTCCCACAAAAATTTAATCAAGGGGGAAGTCCAGAGGTAGCAAAAGTCGCTCAACCTGTAGCCTCTGCAACACGCACAAACAAAGCATCTGGGCGTAGGACAGTCAAGTTGTCCCCTTCTCAAGCCGCAATGGCAAAAAGATTAGGAGTAACACTTGAACAATATGCTAAATACGTGAAGGAGGCATAAATGGAAAAAGAAAAACAAACAATAAATAAGACTTCACGCTCGAAAGAAACCCGTGAAAATACAGTTCGTAAAAGAGGTTGGGTACCTCCATCATCACTTCAAGCACCCGAGCCACCTGAGGGTTTTCACCATCGGTGGGTACGTGCTGAAATGCGTGGTATGTCTGATGATAAAAATATCATGGGCAGATTACGCTCAGGATATGAATTTGTTAGGGCAGATGAGTATCCAGACAGATTTGATTTACCAAAATATGAAGATGGTAAATACAAAGGTGTTATAGGAGTTGGTGGCTTAATACTGATGAGATGTCCTATGGAAGTTAAAGAAGACCGGGATGAATATTTCCGTCAACAAACACAAGGACAAAATGATTCGGTAGAAAATGATTTATTTCGTGACGAACACCCTAGCATGCCAATCCATGCGGATAGGCAAAGTAAGGTGACTTTTGGAGGCGGAAAAAAATAGTTTCCTTAAGTCGTTTATTAACAACTTAGACATAAGGAGTCCAAGATGGCAAATATAAATAGCTTGTTTGGTTTTCGTTCGGTCAAGAAAGTTGGTGCAGGATATAATGCTTCTGCGCAAAACGAGTATGTGATCGCAAGTAATGAAACCAGTGCAATATTTCAGGGTGATCCAGTTGTGCTTAATGCAAACGGATCTATCTCCGTAGGGTCCACCAAGGGTGCTGAGTTGATAGGGGTATTTAACGGTTGTTTTTATACTGATCCAACCACACAAAAACCAACCTATTCAAATTATTATCCAGGTGCGATCGTAGCAGATGACATTGTAGCCAATGTTATCGATGATCCAAATGCACTTTTTGAAGTGAAAGTGGATGACACAAACGCAGGACAAGCCCAAGTAGGTAGCAACGCAAACATTGCAACTTACTCTGCGGGTTCAACAAAAGATGGTGTATCAAATGTTGTATTAGATGGTGGCTCATTCGCCACATCAAGTGCAGCAAATTTTAGAGTAGTGTCTTTATCAACTGATCCAGATAACAATGATTATACAGCAGCTAATGCTTCAATTATTGTTAAGATCAACAAGCACTCTTTAACTGATACAACAGGCGTATAAGGAGGTTAAATTATGGCTATATCAAGACAACAACTAGTTAAAGAACTAGAGCCAGGTTTGAACGCTTTATTCGGCCTGGAATACGACAAATACGAAAATGAACATGCAGAAATCTTTGATCAAGAAACATCAGAGAGAGCTTTTGAAGAAGAAGTAATGCTAGTTGGTTTCGGTAATGCAAGAACAAAATCTGAAGGAGCAGCGGTCACTTTCGATCAAGCTCAGGAAAGCTTTACTTCTCGTTATTCACACGAAACTATCGCTTTAGCATTTGCTATTACTGAAGAAGCTGTTGAAGATAATCTTTACGACAGACTTTCTGCTAGATATACACGTGCTTTAGCAAGATCAATGGCATACACAAAGCAGATTAAAGCTGCTGATGTGTTAAACAATGCTTTTGCAGGATCAGGTGCAGCAGGAACGAATCCTGGTGGTGATGGTGTTTCACTTGTAAACTTAGCTCACCCAACATCTCTCGGTGGAACTTTCTCAAACAGAAATGCAACAGACGCTGACCTAAATGAAACTTCATTAGAACAGGCTCTTATTGATATTTCACAATTTATTGATGAAAGAGGACTATTGATTGCAACAAGAGGAAGAAAATTAATTATTCCTGTACAATTACAATTTGTTGCTGATAGAATCTTAAATTCACCAGGAAGAACAGGAACTGCTGACAATGACATTAACGCATTAAGAAACATGAATATGATTCCTGAGAGTTATGTAGTTAATCACTATTTAACAGATACAGATGCATATTTTATCAAAACTGATGCACCAAATGGATTTAAGCACTTTGTAAGAACTGCATTATCAACAGCTATGGAAGGTGACTTTGATACAGGTAATGTAAGATATAAAGCGAGAGAAAGATACAGCTTCGGCTTCTCAGATCCTCGTTGTGTATACGGCTCACAAGGTTCCTAGTGAACATATAGATATTCATATCTATTTCCTCCTTTTAAAGGGCGGTTGTCTTTGACTCCGCCCTTTTTTTATGTCATATTTAATTTTCTAGCATATAAATTACACAAACTGGCTAGACAGACGATATAGAGATTGTGTAATTTTGGTCTATATAACCAAGGAGGTTTATTATGGCAAATACAACATTTGACGGACCCGTCAGATCAAAAAATGGTTTTCAGTCTATAGGACCGGGAGCTGCTATTGCCCTTACTGCTGCAACTAATTTAACAGTCGCAGATCATGCGGGTAGATTATTAACAATGGATCCCGTTGGAACACCAACAGCTATTACATTACCTACAATTAATGCAACAGCAGATAGTGCTATTGCAGGTCCAGGTAGTGATCCAAATAATCCAAATACAATCGGTACAACTTTTGAGATTTTATTTATCGATGAGTTTACAGGTAGCATTTCAACTGATGGCACAGATAAATTTGGTGGATCAATTATGATAGGTGTAGATGACGGATCCAAAAAAGCTTTTGTACCCGCTGCATCTAATGATGTGATGAATTTAAATGGTGAAGCAGGAACAGGTAATGCCACAAAAGGTGGTTTAATCGGTTCAAGAGTTAAGTTCACCGCAGTTGCAGACAATTTATATATGGTTGAAGGTCTATTAATAGGTGATGGAACAATAGCAACACCATTTGCAGACGCATAGGAGTAAGCCATGTTTGGATATAAAACAGCAAAGGTTACTGCTACAGGAAATGTGACCACAGGACCTGCTAGACTCATAGCAATACATGCTGTTTGTGCAGGTTCAGCAGGAAGCATTGTTTTAAAAGATGCAAGTGGTGGAGAAACTAGATTTGACATAGATACTCCAGGAAGTGCAACCGCAGTAATAGATACTTACATTGGTGATAATGGCATTAGGTTTCAATCTAACATTCATGCTACTTTAACTAATGTAACATCCTTAACTTGTATTTTTAGTAATGGCTAAAGATAAGCAACCACCAAAAACCAAAAAATATTTCCGCCCCACTAAATCTGGGGCGGGGATGACTAAAGCTGGTGTTGCTAAGTATAGACGTGACAACCCTGGTTCCAAATTAAAAACTGCTGTTACTGGTAAAGTAAAGCCCGGTAGTAAAGCAGCGAAAAGAAGAAAGTCTTTCTGTGCTAGAAGTGCAGGACAAATGAAAAAGTTTCCAAAAGCAGCAAAAGATCCTAATTCGAGATTAAGACAAGCAAGAAAGAGATGGAAATGTTAAAAGGTTATTTTTATATTTTTTGTGCATTCTTATCTTTGATATTTATGTATCTATCAATTTCAAACTCATTTGCTGAAACTAATACCGTGTCGAGTACGGTAGTAAACAATACACCCCCAACAGCAAACGCACCCGTTTTACCCAATTCAAATAGTGACATTTGTAAAGTTGGTGTGGGAGGTGCAGTTCAAAATAATGTATTAGGTATTGCTACAGGCGTTCTAATAGACGATGAGCTCTGTCAGCTGTTAAAGCTTTCTAGAAGCCAGTACGCTTTTGGGATGAAAGTAAGTGCGGTAGCATTGCTCTGTCAAGATCCTCGTGTCTGGACAAGCATGATGGATGCAGGAACCCCGTGTCCTGTAAACGGACTCATCGGGGCTGAAGCTGCATCATATTGGGAAGCAAATCCAGATAAGATTCCAGACGGCAGTAGATACAAATCAGAATATGTTGCCGCCAATAAACCAGAACCAAAGGAGTTTAGTGATGCACAAAATGCTGCACTGTTTAAAACTTTGTTTATTATTACTACTGGCTTCTGGTTATTCTAAAGCAGACTGCTTACCTGATGTGCTAGGACTTTGCACACCAGGGGTTACTATCACGGAAGAGACAGAGATAGATGTTACTGAGGAAGATTTAGGAACAGAGATTGTTACGACAACGACAACCACCGTAACCACCACAACAACCACAGTCACAAATGAAGATTCAGGGGATATTCTTGATGGTGATAATGATTATGTAACTTCAAAATATGAAGGAGATATGGACATTGATTGGGGTGGTCAAGGCCCCGCAAGTATGCCCAGTGGTAATAGTTGTGGACAATTAGGTACAGATAAATGCGCTATGATCACAGGAAGTGGTAATAGCACTTCGACTATGGGTGTGTCGGGCATGGGTACAACATTTATAAACACCATTGACATATCAGATTTACAAATAGATAACGGTGGAGAAGTTAAATACTCAATTAAGGTAGATAAACAAGATGCTCAAGATAGAATATACATGCACGTTTCAGGATATAACGGGACTACTTCAGTCTTTTCAGGCACTGATATCCTGTCTGAATCTGGAGTATCAACAGGCTACCAATCTTACAACGGTTCTTTCGATTTCAGTGGTGTTTTAAATAAAATTATTGTTGAGGTTGGTGGTAGAGATATAAACATGGCTGTTGGTCCAATGTTTGATGATGTCACTGTCAATGTTTTCTATAATGTAATTAATACCATTGTTACGCAGCATATAACCACTATTGAAGAAATTTATTATTTAAATATTTTTGATCCTATTGAATTAGATTTTGTTGAAGAAGTTTTTGAATACAACGATGTTAGTATGGAAGATGGAGAAATATCTTTTACTCCGATTGAACCTGAGGTTGAAGAAATTTCTTTTGCAAGTGTCGAATTAGAAATAGCTGAAATAGAAATTAATTTACCTGATCCTGAACCTGAAATTATTGAAGTTGAAACAGAGGTAGAGATGGAAATTGAAATGGAAATGGAGGAAGTCTTAGTTGTTGAGGCTGAACCTGAGGAAGAAATCACCGAAGAATCTCAAGAAGAATCACAGGAACCAGAACAAGAACAACCGCAAACAGCACAAAAAGAAGAAGATTCAGAAGAAACGGTAGAAGAAGAGAAATCATCGGAACCTAAGGTATCAAAGAAAGAAAAAGCCGCCACCAAAATTGTAAAAAAAATTGATGATAAGGCAAGGTATGATGACGCTGCTCAGACTAAAACCCTAATTGTAATGCAGATACTTGGCAATACGAAAACCTTTTTTGATAGTCAGTCATTTATACAAGATACAAACGTGACAGAGTATTTAAACAAGACAATAGATGATCAGTATGGTATGTTGTTTGACATGGCACAGGAAAATACTATTCAGGAGATGATAAATGCCCAGTATTGAGTACGCAGGAATGAAGGTATCTGGGGGGAAAGTCTTTGCTATTCTTACCTTATTAGGTGCACTTGGTTCAGGTGCTTGGGCAGTCTTTAATTTTTATTCCGACTATCTTTCAATGAAGGAAAAAATTTTGACTTATACCGAACCAGACCTTTCAGGGTTTGATAAGAAAATTGCACTTGTAGAAAGTAATACGAAGGCACAAATGGAGATTGTTTTACAAAAGGTTGAAGGTTTAAAAAGTGAATTAGATATAGTTTTAGAAGAAATAAACCTAATATCACAGGTTAGTAGAGAACTTAAAGATGACCTTAAAACAGATCTACGTAACATGGAAAATGACGTACGTCACATAACTACCATCGTAAATGACGTGGAAGATAGACAAAAAGAGGACACTAGAGAGATACTTGATGAGATTAAACTGATAGAAGAAAACCTTGAATTAAATATTGACAAAGCCTTAAATAACCCTTTAAGTGGAATGAGTGCAACAAAATAAGGAGCTAACTATGTGTAATTGTAAAACAGATGCGGATTGTATATGTCGACTAAGATAGATATTAAAACAGTATTGCCCTATCTAGTATTGTTTGGAACAATAGCAATGACATGGGGCATGTGGTCAGAACGTCTAAACGCAGTAGAGGAAAAGGCAGATAGTGTTGCAAAAATGCAACAAGATATTGCTATTATAAAAGAAAGAATTCTTCAAATGGATGATAAAATTATGTGGATTGAAGAGTTTTTAATTAAAACAGTCGATTTTTGATACCTAAAAAATTATTAAAATTAGTAAAAGAAGATGTAAGACTTTGGTCTAAACACTTTTTAGAAGTGCCAAACGTGCAGTTAAATAACTTACCTGCCTGTCCCTATGCTAAAATGGCTTGGCTACAAAATAAAGTAAATGTACAGCTTAGAGATCCTGATAAGGGATATGTTTCATATCTGCATAAATTAATAAAAACAATAGATTATAATAAAATAGAGCTTTTAATTTATTGTGATCCTTTTTACAAAGAATATAGCATTAATAAATTTCAAAAAATTATAGATAAATTTAATAATAAATATAATCCTCAGGATCATTACTTTATGGGCTTTCACCCCTACAGTCCTCCTAATGATGATGATCATGAATTTTTAACAAATCCTAGTGGTGACAAATCAGAATTACCTGAGTCAAAAATAGAGTATTCAATGATGTTGATACAAAAGTTCTCGAAATTATATAAGGAATCTGATAGATTAAAACGTATGGGTTATTATAAAAAATGGCCTACAGACTACTATCATGAGGTAGTGTCGTCTAGACAAAAACAATATAAAAAGCTTTTTATGTAAGGAGGCTAACATGGTCGGAATGGCAAAAAAGAAAAACGCAAATAAAATGAGTATGATGCGTGGTGGCGGTATGATGCAGAAAATGCGTGGTGGCGGCATGGCAAAAAAGAAGCAAGTGAAGAAAAAGAAAAAAACAAAAAAGAAAAAGTAAAAAATGACCACATCAGGAACAACAACATTTAATTTAGAAATAGATAAGGTCATACAAAGAGCTTATCGAAGAGCAGGAAAATCATTACGCACAGGATATGATTTAGAAGCAGCTCGTGATAATTTAAATTTGTTGTTTTCTGAGTGGGCTAACAGAGGATATAGTTTATGGAAGGTGCAAAATCATACACAAAATTTAACTGCATCTACAAATCAATATACAGCACCATCTAACGCTGATGATATTTTAGAAATGGTTTTTAGACAAACAACAGGTGGTAATCAAACAGATACAACAATGACAAAAATTTCTAGATCTGAATATCAAAATATTCCTAATAAAGAATCTACGGGAACTCCCACACAGTTTTATGTACAAAGAAATTTATCTAATGTGACAATTACAACTTACTTAACACCTGACACAACAGATACACAAATTAATTATTGGTATGTTCAAAGAATAGAGGATGTTGGTAAATACACTAACACACCTGATGCACCTTTTAGATTTTTACCATGCATGGTATCAGGTTTAGCATATTACTTATCTCAAGAAGTAAATCCCGCATTATCTGGTGAATTAGAAAGAAGGTATGAATCTGAATTAGCAAGAGCTATTACTGAAGATTCTCAATCTACCTCTGTAAATATTGTTCCCAAGAATTTTTATCCAGGTGTCTAATGGCTTATGCAGTAGGTAAATATTCAGAAGCCATATGTGATAGGTGTGGTTTTGAAGTAAAATATTTAGAATTAAAAGAGGAATGGAATGGTCTTTTAGTTTGTCAAGAATGTTACGAGCCAAAACATCCACAATTAGAACCTGCTTATTCAAGTGCTGATGCTGAAGCATTAGAGAATCCCAGACCTCAGGTTAGATTAGCTATGACAGTAACAGCGGGAGCACCTAATGATACTTTTTTTAATAGTAACGGGATGTTACCCTCCACACCTAGTAGGCCCTTGATAATGGGATCAAACTTGGGTACAGTGACAGTGGTAATATCATGAATTATTCTGAATTGTTAGATAATGTAAGAAATTATACTGAAGTAACTTCTGATGTATTAAGTAACGCAGTCATAAATGTTTTTATAACAAATACAGAAAATAAAATAGATAGAGCGATTGATGGTGATTATCAGCGTAGATATGCTACTACAACTTTTACAGCAAACAATGCTTTTTTAGATGTGTCGGGGCCTGAAGGTGGTTTTAGATTTGTAAGAGGTTTACAGCTTGTAAAATCTGATGACACTAGAGTTTGGGTAGAACAAGTAGATACAACTTTTATTGATGAATACGCAGTAGAAAGATCAACTACAGATACAAATTTTACAGGAGAGCCTAAATACTGGGCTAACTGGGATGCTACAACACTTATTGTAGCTCCAACTCCTAATACAGCTTATACTGTTGAAATGTGGTACAACGAAACCCCTGAAAGATTAGGTAATGGATCAGGGACCACATCAACATCAACTTTCATATCAAGTAATGCGCCCGAGGTTTTATTGTACGGAACATTGTCAGAAGCATATTCATACTTGAAAAACTTACAAGATATGCAATTATATGAAGCTAAGTTCACATCTGCACTCAAGCTATTCGCTGATGAGCAGATGGGAAGAAAACGCAGGGATGAGTATGTCGATGGTGTATTACGAATTCCTCTTGCATCAATGGACCCTAAGGGAGGTAGTTAAAAATGGCAATAAATCAAGCAGTCTGTGCTTCATTTAAACAACAGTTGCTTCAAGGAGACCATGACATTGATAATGATACTATCAATCTCGCTCTCTATACAAGCTCTGCAACTTTAAACGGAAACACAACAGCCTACTCTGCAACAAATGAGGTAGGTAATTCAGGAACATATGCAGCAGG
>Ga0098043_1000213_pt1 | contig 19481 bp, 6 predicted proteins | sample 9B_taG_FD_92581 | JGI IMG/M metagenome (GOLD analysis project Ga0098043, IMG submission 92581) | Marine viral communities from the Subarctic Pacific Ocean - 9B_ETSP_OMZ_AT15188_CsCl metaG | ecosystem: Environmental > Aquatic > Marine > Oceanic | place: Subarctic Pacific Ocean | collected 2015-01-10 | reverse complement strand
CAAGATGGTGAGTATTCTACATTTTCACCCTTTTCAGATATTGTTTTTGAGCCTGGCAAATTTAACTACGACTCTAAAAAAGCCTATAATACGGCTATGCAAAATCAACTTATAAGATTAACTTTAAGAGATATAATAGCTAAAGATATGCCTGATGATGTTATACAAGTTGATATTTTGTATGTTGATGCTGACTCTCCAAACGTTTATGTTGTTGATAAATTAAGATACAACGATTATGCACACGTTTCTATTGGTACTCAAATGTATAATCATTGGAGATCTGATCAATACGAAATAAAATCCGATATTATATATGCTTCTGTACCAGAAAACCAATCGTTTAGATCTTGGGATAACGTGCCAAGAAAAGCGTTGGCTCAAGAAATTACTGGCAATAGACTTGTTTACGGTAATTATTTGCAAAACTATACATTAAGAAATAATTATGAAGGTTTGTATGAAAAACCAGTTTTAGAAGTTTCTTTAGATAGTAGGTGGAGTTCGCAAGTTGTTTACAATACTGACAGGTTAGGTAACACAACATTTGTTACAAATAAAGTTTTATTTAACGATACTTATCTAGACGAACAAGCAATAAACAATCCAGAACTAGACTATCCTTTTTTACAGCCAGAACCTTTAGAGAACTTAATAGGAAATCCATCTTTAAAATCAATTAGAAAATACCAATTAGGTTTTACTTACCTAGATGAGTATGGTAGAGAAACACCTGTATTTAGTAATTCAGAGGCAACTTTAGATGTGCAAAGAGAACATGCTGATGATTATACTTTATTAGCTTCTAAAATAGTTTCTTTTCCGCCTTACTGGGCAACAGACTTTAGAATTTATGTTAAAGAAACTTCTAATGAGTATTACAATATCGTAATGGATAGAGTTTATAGAGCTGAAGACGGTAACTTATGGCTTTCTTTTCCTTCTTCTGAAAGAAACAAAATACAAGAAGATACATTTTTAATACTTAAAAAACCTGCTGATTCAGATTCTTTAGTTGAAGATCCTGCTAGATACAAAGTTGTTTCTATAGAAAACGAAGTTCCAGATTATTTAAAAACAAAATTAAAGCTACTAATAAAAGCTGCTGGTGACGGTACTCTTCCTGTTCCAATACAACATATTTTTGAAGACCCACAGACTGGTGCTCAGTTAGATACTTTAATAAATATAGGTGTAAGATCTTTTAAAATTAATGAAGAGGCTTTAAGTGATGAAACTGCGATTTTACTTCAAGATGCTGGTGTAAACGTTTTTGATTTTGATGTTAACGGTCAGTATTCTCAAAAATATAGTATTATAAATATAACTCTTGCTGATGGTGAGTACACGATAACTTTAGACAAACTAATACCTAGCAGTGAAGACTGGATGTTTAGTGACATAACTAGCAACACTTATAGTGATGGGTTAGTATTAAACTTTTACAAGGAGATTATAGATGTTAAGCCCGAATTTTTTGGTAGGTTTTTTGTAAAAATAGAAGGTGATGGTTACGCTAATCAATATTTAAGCACAAACGTAACTGGAGATACTTTTTACGGTGTAACAGGTTCTTTTAATGTTTACTATTTTTCAGATACAGATGCACCTTTAGTAACAGCAGGTACTACAGAGTTGCAAATTGACAATACTTGGAATTTTTATCAATCATCTGGATATTTTCCTTTAACTTCTCCTCACAGTGCTGGTTCTAGCCCTAGTAACTCTACGGATGGTGAGCAAGACTGGAAAAATGTTTTTGATCTTAATATAGTAGCTGGTACACCAACTAGCTCTTGGTTTATAGACGAAGCTTTTTACGCTGGAATACACCCGGCTGGAAATCACCCTAACGTTAATAATCCAAACCACGTGTCTGCAACAGATCAAAATTATAATTATGGTAAAGGTATATACAATGACGGCGGGCAAGATTATATAGAATTATCTTTTGGTCAAATAGAAGCAAGTTTTACAGCAACTGCTGGTCAAGGAGTTGTTAATAATCAAATTAACTACTCTGACTTTAATGAGGCTTACATATGGGAGGTTGGTAGTAGTCAAAACCCTTTACATGCAAATCAAAACTCTGTAACAAAAAACTTAACACCAGGTAGTCAGTTCAGAATTTTAGGTGATGCTACGGCTGATAATATATACACAATATCAGAAGATGTGGCTATACAAAAAATTAGAAGATATAACCATACACAATGGGGTGAAGTTCAATATAGATTTAACCAATGGGTTGCAGCTGGTAGACCAGCAATTGGAGATCCAGTACGTGATAATTATGAAGACGCTTGGGAAAGATTTGCAGCATCACACAATAGAAGAATAACATATGTAATACCTATTGACAAAGATATAAACGCAACATCAACTTTTGCTAGTGGTAATACTTTCACAAATCCAGATAGAACTAGCTCAGAAACAGATGTGGCAGGTAACCCATCTACAATACAATTTATAGAAGAAAGAAAAGATGAAGATGCTGATATAATATCAAGTTCAAATCCAGTTGTTTTTGAAACAGAACCAAAAGAAGCTATTGATTTAAATATATTTTATCAAGCCTCAGATTCTTATCCAACAAGATTAAATATTAACAACGCTACACAATGGGTTCCGTTAGGTAGTGTTGTTCAATGTAAATCACACCCTAGAGTTGTTAACGCATCAAGCACTACTTTTGTGACTGGTTGGGAGATAAATAATGATGGTAAAATGATGATTAAGTTTAATCAACCTTTAGATATTATAGGTTTAGGTTATTTAGATTATCCTGAACAACAAAAACTAGTATTAAGATTTGTTAGACCAGACAATTCATTTACAACTCTTAGAGGTGATTGGGTTAACGGTGTTACGGTGCCAGGGTTTGCATCTCTCACTCCAAGCTTGTTAATAGGTAATCAAACACAGTACGTAGAAACTTATTTTGCTTCTCAAGGTTGGGTTGAAACAGCTTATGAAATAAAACCAGAAAATATTACAGCTAATAAAATAGGTATATCTTGGTACAATACTTTTTCGTATGGTAATGGTGTTGAGTCTGATAGGTTAAGAGATGTTTTTAATGAAAAGAAATTAAGTAAAGGTGTTAAAGTTTCTACAACTATTGACGAGCCATATGAAGAAGAAAGAAGAAGTAGTGGTTTAATATACTCTGGTATATACAATAGCAATAGTGGTGTTAACAATTTAAATCAGTTTATACAAGCAGAAAAAATAACTAAAGATTTAAACCCTACTTATGGTAGTATACAAAAATTATTTTCAAGACAAACAGATTTAATATCTTTCTGTGAAGACAGAGTTATAAGAATAGCAGCAAATAAAGACGCTATATTCAATGCTGATGGAAATCCTCAATTAATAGCAACTAACAATGTTTTAGGTCAAACAATGCCTTTTAGTGGTGATTATGGTATATCGTTAAACCCAGAGTCTTTTGCCAAAGAAAGTTATAGGGCTTATTTTACAGATGCTAAAAACGGTACAGTACTTAGACTGTCAAAAGACGGTATAACTCCTATATCAGACTACGGTATGAAAGATTATTTTATTGATTTACTAAAAAACAACGATGATTTTAAAATAATAGGTAGTTACGATGATAAGAAAAATCTATATAATTTATCTATAAACAGAGATATTTGTAGTAACGATCAAGTTAGTTATGGTTATAGCAACTCAACAGTTAGTTATTCTGAAAAAAATAAAGGTTGGGAAAGTTTTAAAAGTTTTGAACCAGAGCAAGGTGTAAGTCTTTCTGGAGAGTATTATACGTTTAAAAAAGGTATTATATGGAAACATCATTCTGATGCGGTGAATAGAAATACTTATTACAATCAGCCAAATGGTTTCTCTTCAGTGACTTTTATATTTAATGCTTCACCTGGCGTTGTAAAATCTTTTAACACCTTAAACTACGAGGGTACAGAAGCTAAAATTGTTCAAGAAACTGCACATCCAATAGTTCAATCAAATTCAAATAGAGGTTTTTACAATTTAACCGGAAGAGATGGTTGGCTTGTTTCAGATATAAAAACAAACAAACAAGATGGTGATGTTCAAGAGTTTATAGAAAAAGAAGGTAAATGGTTTAATTATATAAAAGGTAAGAAATTATGACAATAACAGCGGGAGATTTAGATTCTAGTGCGTTTAATATACAAGGTATTGGCTTTGCAACAGGATTAGCTGGACCACTAGTTGGTTGTAGAGATTCAGCCGCAGATAATTTTAATATAGACACTGGAGGTGTTTACGGACCTGCTAATGCAGTCGTTGTGTTTAATACACACTCTGATCCAGGCGATCCTAACGAGTGTTTATACACTGGTTGTATGGATCAAAACTCACCATCATTTTTTTCTACAGTATACAATGGTAACACATATTACGCAACTTTACACCAGTATAATACTTTTACGGCAGGTTCTTGTGACTACGAAGGTTGTAACGATCCTTTAGCATATAACTTTAACGTAACTTGTACTGGTTATGATTTAACACCTTTAGGCCTTTCAATAACAATAACAAACAACGCTTGCTGTGTATATCCTCAATCTTGGGAATGCGACGCTGTTAACGGTGGTTGTGCTACAGCATCAGGTGGTACTGGTACTTACGTTGTTTGCCACGATTTTTATGACCCTACAGCACCAGCTAATACTCCTGCTGGTTGTTATGCAACACCTGTAGATGCTATGGCAGCCGCATGTACAAGTGGTAACTGCCCTGCTTGTGGCTCAAGTACAGTTCAAGGTTGTACTGATGACTGTGCTCCAAATTATGATCCATTAGCTACTTGTGATGATGGTTCTTGTGATCCAGTTGTATATGGCTGTATGGACGATGGCAGTATGACTATTGGTCAAGTAAACAGTGATGGTAATTCAATATGGCCATCAAACGCCTGCCTTGGCGCTACGTGTAACGCTTATGATTCTTATGACTATACTTGGAGCTATATAGATCTTACTGGTACAGAACTTAACACTGTTTTAGGTAATGATGTTGTTGCAAATAATCACAATCCTCTTGCAACCCATATGGACTGTAGTTGCGAATACCACGGTTGCACAGATTCTAATGCAATAAACTTTGAGTTGTTTTACACACATGAAGATGGTAGTTGTATTTATGCTGGTTGTACAGACCCAACATCTATTGGTGGAGTTGATAAATTCACACACCCAAACCCAGGTACTTTTTACACAAACCCTATTGACGCTACAATTGATGATGGAAGTTGTGTTGTGTTTGGTTGTAATGATATTGAAACTCCTAATGTTATTCCTTGGAACGGTAACCCTATAAAAGAAACCGTGATTAACGATAATGCGTTTGAAGAAGCTCTTGAGTCTAGGAATGAGTTACTTGATCCTATAACAGTAACGTGGGGACAAGCGAGTGGTACGCAAATGGAAGCTACTTGGCTAGGTCACGCTGGTAATTGGAACGACGCTATAACTCCGCTTACTGGCCCTGGTAATGTGACTGGTTTGAGTTGTGGTATACCATCAATATTTGCTAATAATGTTTTAAATATAGCAGATTATGGTAATAATATTTATGGTGACTGTAGTGTAGTAGAAGAATTAACACACATGGGTTGGCGTAGTAACACACCTTTGACTTTTAATCAATATACTTATGATGGTTTAAGTTGTACACAAGGTTTTGCTAACGCATGGGGACCAATTTCACCATTGGATTGGAGTAGTGTAAGCTCTTCAGGCGGTGTTCACAACGACGGTTTTTATCTTCAAAGAAACGGCTTTCCAGCTTTATGTGAAGGTGGTAGAACTTTTTTCAGCCCTGCTGGTACAAATATAACTGACCTTTCTGGTATTCAAGATCTTGCGTTAAACCCAGCGTTTAAAAGACTTGTTATACATAATCAACATATAACTAATTTTATTCACACGGACGCAGATCCTGCAAGTGACTACCATCAGTTAGACATGTTAGATACGTTATTCCAACACGCATCAAACTTTGACTGTTTGTCTTTAAAGTCTTGCACGCTTGGTGGCATTGGTCAAGTTTTAGATTTAACTGGTTGGTCTAATTGTGGTATGGTAGAAATTACCGACATTAGTTATGATGAGGTTAATATAAACCACATAGACAATCCTAACTGCTATTCAATATGTATTGTTAATGACAAAGCTCCTTCCAACGACAATGGAAATATTGGAGGTGATGTTGATAAAATGAATAGACACGCTAGCGCAACTATGCAAGTGGCTTCATCAGGAAATGTAACTTATTATAACGGTGGATATAGCAGTCAATTACCTATAGACTGGTCTTCACACACACCTGGAGATATACCATCGCCTAGAAAAATTCATGGATCAGGTGGTACTACTTATAGAGATGGTGATTTAGACGAAAGTTATAGACAAGCTTGGGGTGGTGGTGGTCATGGTTACGCTAAAGCCGGCCCAGTAGGAAGTACAACTATACCCTTAAGCTTAGCAGGTGCTTCTTACGAAAACCCAGATACTACTATTGGTGAACATTTTCCACCTCAACCATCAGGTTTTACAGGCTGGGATCCATCAACTGGATTATTTTCAGGTGATCCTGCGTCGCATTTTGTGCCTCAACATAAGTTGGCGCCTATAACTGCAGATCAGCATTTAAGATCAAGTATTATTAACATCCCAACAAGAAGAGGTACTCAACCTGCTTGGGAAGGACAAATGTTAATTCAGAATGGTGCTAATGGTAATGGAGGTTTTTATGCAGGAGGTGGAAATTATTATTTATGGCATTATCAAGGCAATATTATGGGCGATTTGTCGATGGGTACACCTAGTGGTCCTGGCGGGATAGATCAAAATGGCTATCAATGGTTTGATAGACCAACAACAGAAATTACAGGTGGTAACCCACAAGGTGTTCCGGTTGGCAGTTATTACGGAGCAGGAAATTCTGGGTGTAGCACGTTGTCTTCAAATGATCCAAACAACTGTATTGGTAATCCAATTGAAGACCCTGCTCTTTTCAATCCACCAGATCCAACTATAAAAATAGACAACGAACTGACATTAGGTGTTGCTACAGATGTAAAAAGACTAGGCCCTGTTATGCAAAGTAGATTAATACTAATTAATTTAAAAAATCTAAGGCATGTTTGGTTAGGGCCAGATTGGGAACCAATATACGCTATGAATCACGCTAACAATGTACCAAACCCAACTCCAGGTTCAACACCCGGTAGCTATATAATTGGTCCTGGCGGGCTTCAGTTTAACCCAAAACAATCTTACCAAAGATGCTTTTCAATAAAAGGCTGTGGTAACGGTCAGACAGTTTACGTTCATACTAGCGGTAGAGCAATGGAGTTTAAAAAGAGATACGGAACAACTGATCAAACAGCTGTAAATCAATATGGTGATCCTATATATAGTCCTACAGGAGAAACGTTCTTTTTAGAGTATTTTGATAGCAATGTAGTATTTGTTGATTAATAAAAAATATATGAAAAAAATAAACAAAATAACTATAGACGAAACACCGATGCCGGCAAACACAATAGCGCGTACTTACAGCGTTGAAGGAGAGCCTGGAGCTATGTTTGGCTTGAGAGTAATAAATAAGTCTCAAGGTCATTATTATAATTTTCCAGAAAATACAGACCCTGCTTTTGCAACACCTCCAAGTCCTGCTTTTTCAGCTACTATAGCAGAATTAAATGCTAAAACTATAGATAATAGTGGTGTGTATAGCAGTTTGATTACTTTTCCAGCAATAACAGGTAATGATGGTTATAAATTAATTTTGTTACCAAAAGGAAATACGGAGTTAAACGAAAATTTATCTTTTGAAAAAAACTATCAATCACCAAATTTTATAACACAATACAGTAATACAGCGGTTACATTTAGCTTGTTGCATACTTCGTCTGCAGTTGTAGAACCTAGCAATGTTGTATCTACAGGTCCTAACAAGTTTATCTCTAAAGGTGCTGAAAAATCTTTTTCTATAAATTGGGATATAACTTTATCTAGTGGAGAATTTGTTATAGCTAGACAACCTGTTGATAGTGATTTTGAATTTAGCTTTAATAGAGTTACAAGACGTACTAAAACAGCTGATATAAGTAGGTTTGAACTAACTGATATTACTGGGTTAAGTGTTGGTATGGGTGTTAGTGGCACAGATATTGACTCTGGCGTTACAATAACTTCTATAAACAGAGGCTATTACGACGCAACTAATTCTACAGCTTTAAATCCTATTTATAAAGTGCCTGAAGTTTTAGGCACAGATGAAAATGGTAAAACAATAATAATACCTGACAAAGGTGGTACAATAACTTTAAGTGTTGCGGCTAGTAGTCATGTAGAGGATAGATCTATAACTTTCACAGGAAAAGGATCTAATCATGCTAAAAATTACAATGGTACTGATTTTAAATTAAGTAATTTTGCTTTAACTATAGACCCAATAACAACAACAACAGATGCTGTTGTTTCAAATAGCACAACAATACCTATAACTAGTACAAACGGTATAAAAGCCGCAGACACAGTTTTAATGTCAGGTATAGGTGTTACAGCAGCCGCACCGCACGTAGACACAGTTAATACCGGTGTTTCAGTTGTAGTAAGTTCAGCACAGACTATAGAAAACGGCCAAACAGTTGTTTTTACTGGTAGCAGTAGATCTGCTAATATAAAAACTGACGTTAAAGTTTTAGAGCACGGTAAGTCACCAATAACACTAACATTAAATTTAGATAATATTTTAACAGTATCATAATATGACAGTAACATTTCAAGATCAAATAAACGTATCAGTACAAGTAGGCGATTTAGCATGGTATTTAAACCCAACGCCGTCTGGTGTACCGGGTAATCAATATGAAACTGGGTCAGCGGCTAATGCTTTATATTTTGGTAATATAACAGCTGTAACACCTTTTACAATTACTGTTGACAACTCAATATCAGGAAATGTACCTTTAAACACTGATTATTTTTTGTTTTCTAAAAACAATGAAGCTAATAAAAGTAATTTAGTTGGCTACTATGCTGAGGTCACAATGGTTAATCAAATATTAGATAAAACGGTAGAGTTACACTCTGTAGGTACTGAGATAACAGAAAGTAGTAAATAAAACACAAAAAGTGTGATTATAATTAATAAGAAAAAATAAATATGGCACTAGGAAAAAGAATTAATACATTAAAATTAAAAAAGAATAGTCCAGCTAAGGGCTGGTTTGATAGTATATGGTCTGAAAGTGGTGGTTGGTTTGGTGATAAAGCTGAAAAAAGAAAAGCTGATAATGCTGAAGGTAGAATGAATCAAGCTATTGATGATTTTGCTAGTTTAGATACTAGCAATTTAGCTGCAGATCTTACAAACCCATGCGCAGATGCTAAAAATGTATATGCAGGAGCTCAAAATACTTTTGCTGGTGCTAAAAATGCTTTTGCTGGAGCTCAAAACCAATTTGCAAATGTACAAAATCAATTTGGTAATTTACAAAACACAGCTGAAGATTTAACTGTTAACACACAGCAAGCAGAGTTTGAAAAACAACAGTTTCAACAAAGTCAAGCTAATATGCTTAGTAATCTTGCTGGCGCTGCTGGAGGTAGTGGAGTTGCTGGTTTAGCTCAAGCATTATCAAACCAAAACATGAGACAAGCACAACAAAGCTCTGCTAGTATAGGACAACAAGAATCTCAGAATCAAGCTTTAGCTGCACAACAAGCTGCTTCAAACCAAATGGCTTCTGCACAGGGTGCTCAATCAGCTGAAATGGCTAGAGCACAAGGAGCTGCAGACCAACAACGTATGATAATGGGTGGCGCTGCAGACCAACAATCACAGATAATGCAAGGTGCAGCTGCTCAACAAGCGATGATACTAGGTGGTGCTGCCTCGCAACAAGGAATGATTTTAGGTGGTGCTGCAGAATTACAATACAACCAGCTAAATAGTGCTGAAGCAGCTAGAAACTTAAGGTTTGATCAACAACAAGCTATAGTAGCCGCTAGATCTGGACAATACGCAAGCGCTGAACAAGCAAGACAACAAGGTAGCACGTTTAACCAAGCTATGGATCTTGTAGGTACGGCTGGTGAATTTATTGGAAACGTTGGTGAGGCAGGTGCTAGTGTAGCTATGGCCGGTTCAGATAGAAAATTAAAAGAAAATATAAGTTTAATTGGTAAATCTCCTAGTGGTATTAACATATATTCTTTTGAATACAAAAACAAAGAAAAGTTTGGTAAAGGTATTTACCAAGGTGTTATGGCAGACGAGGTACCACAAGCTGTTGTCAAACTTGATAATTACAACGCTGTTGATTATAATAAAATTGACGTAAACTTTAAACAGATATAACTATGGCAATAGATCCAAATGTTTTTTACAGAGCAGGTGCTTTAAAAGGGCAATTAGCTCGTCAAGCAAAGCAAGATAGACAACGATCAATAGATAGAGCAATAAGTGGTATAGGTTCTGTTACTAAAATGATAAACGCTAAACAAGATCAGTACGATAAAAATATGTCTGACTTTAACGGTGAGATACCTAGAGATGTTGTGCCTGAAGCTGCGATGATGGATTTAACTAGACACATTGCTAGAGAAAAAGCTGTATATACTGCAAACGCTAAAATAATGAGAAGCAGTCTTTCAAGAAAAAAGAAAAGAGAAGCTGCTGAAGAAAATGAAAAAATAAAATCTGGACTAGCACAAGTTTACGCTGACTTTCAAACAGCTAACGACATGGGTAAAACTGCAGAAAAAACAGTTCCTTACATTGGTAAGGGAGTTAATATAAATGAAAAAGATAATATACTTGATTTTGCAAATAACACTTGGTATGATAGAGGTGCTAAATTTACAAGAGACGGTATGACGTTAAATGGCTCAAGAGAAGATGAAAATGGAAATATTGTTTCTTACAATCAAAGACTATCTGATATATCTTTTCCAAAAGCAGTAAAAGGTACTGGCGGAACTTTATTAAGAAAAAACGCTGACATAGCAAGGGCAACATCTTTAAAAGGTACTCAAATAGATGATGCTGCTTTTGATGTTATGAAACAAGAGTATGTTCAGCAATTAAAAAACATGCCTGTTGAAGAACAACGTCATTTATACTTTAACGGTTTAGGTGGTTATGAAGGTAGTTCACAAGCTGAAACTGACGCTGCAAAAGCTATGGGCCTAGATGCTGATGGTTTTAAAAATATGAAAGCGTTAATTGATGAAGACGACCCTAACTATGATGCGATTATGAAGCAACGTGAAGAGTTTGATAAACAAATGAATATATTAACTACTAGAAAAGATTTTTTAACACCAGACATGGTAGAAAATCAATGGAGTACCGTTAAGTCTGCTTATCAAAGTGGTGTGGACGAATACAACAGACAGACACAAGTAAAAAAAGACGATAGGGCCGAGCAAAGAGCTTTAAACGAAGCAAGCAGAAACAGAACAAACAAAAATAAACCAAAAAAAGGAAGTGGAAAGGTAAATTTAGGTAGCGATAGATTTGGTGTTAATATAGGCTATCAATTTCCAGCTGATATGAAAAGAAAATCAGATGAAATTGATAATGCTAATAAAGTGGGTGATGAAATAAATCATTTAACTAACGATTCTATTTACGCTAAAATTGTTGGTGGTGGTGGTGATAGCCCTGATGATCCAAGAGGAATAGGTGAGATAAAGTTTGAAATTTATGTAGATGGAGAAAAACGTGAGGATATTTACACTAAAGATCAAGTGAAAATGATGTTTAAAGTTGATGACTTAGAAATGGGTACAGACGAAACAAACATGGGGTAACCTGTAATATATGAGTGAGATATTAAAAAACATTTGGACAACGCTGTCTAATGATAATCAAACTAAAAGTGATTTTGAAACTTGGAAGTCTAATTTTTACGAAAATTCTGACATCCAGGGTAATGTTTATAATTATCTAAAACAAAACAACTACACACAAAGCGAGCCTGATGCTTGGGTTGAAAATATAAATAAAGACGTTGAAAAAACACAAGACGCTTTAAAGCCTAAAAAAACAGTATCAGAAGCTATTTGGAGTTCTGATTTAACTTTACCTTTTAAAATAAAATATTCAGCCACAAAGCTACTTAGTTCACTGGCAGATCCAGAAGAAAGAAAAGAAATAGCTGATGTATCAAAAGCTGTAAAGAACAATTTAAAACCACAGCTTTTTAATTCGTTTCAACAAGTTCAAGCTTACAGCCTTGACTGGCTTTCAAAAGCTGCTGGAGAACAAGCTACAGACTTTTTATTAACTGGAGATACTGATAAAGACGATCCTGAAAAAATAGGTGAAGCTACAGACAAGTGGTTAGCTAATAAATTTAAAGAAATAGAAGCAACTAAATTAACCTACGAAGATACTGGAGAGGGCATGGTTAGAGGTTTTAAACAAGGAGATGCTTCAGACGTTATTGGTGGCGTGTTTAATTCTATTAGTGGTGTTGCTCAAACAGCATTGCCAGCTATGGCAACAGGTGGTTGGAGTTTATTTCCTCAAATAGTAGCACCAATATACACAGAGTACAATGAAGCAAAAGCAAAAAGTCTTTATGGTGATACTCCAGACGCGTTAGATCAACTTGTCGCAAACGACCAAACAGAGACTACAATACCAACTGTAATTGGCGTTGCAGCAACTGCTTTAGAGTATGTTGGATTTAAAGGTATATCAAGCTACATGTCTAAAGTTCCTGGAAAAGGAGGTGCTCTTGCAAAGCTTATAATGGTTGGTAATAAAGAAGGTTTTACAGAACTTGGTCAGTTTGGTTTAGAAACATTTAACACTAGCTTAGGTTCTGGTAAAAAAGTGCAAGAAGCTTCTGCAGATGCTTTTGACGCTATGCTTAGCGAACAAGGGCTTGAGATGTGGCTTAGTGGTTTTGTTGGTGGTACTAGTGTTGGTGCTGCTGGTAACGTAGTAAACGCCGCTTTAAGAAAAGACAATGCTAGTGTAAGCTTTATAAATAAAAAAATAAATAGTATAGCTACTTTAAGTGCAGATAAATATAGAAGCACTAACAGAGAAATTAAAGAACAAATTGATAATTTAATTAAAAAAGAAGAAGCTGAACTTAGAGAATACGTAACAAAAAGAAGAGAAGTAGGGCAAATATTAAACGAAGAGCAAAAGAAAAGTTTATTACAAGCTGTTAATAAAAAAGATAATTTAAGAACAAAGCTAAAAGGTTTAAAAGAGCAACTAGATAGCGGTGATATAACAAACAAAGAGTATGGGTATGCTTTTAGAAGTATAAATAGCCAAGACAAAGATTTAAGTTCACAAATAGAAACTACATACAGAGAGGCCGAGCAGCAATTAGCTATTAAATCTTCAGAAGATATAAGCAAAGCTATAAAAGACGCTGGATTAAAAGGAACAGTAACAGAAATGAGTGCTGAAGAAATATCTAATTTAGACATGCCTCAGTCTGATAAGGCTGCTCAAGAGTTTGGTTTTATATCTCAAGGTACAGACGGTAGTTTTGAAATAATATTAAACCAAGACAAACCGATGTTAGGTACGGCCGCTCATGAATTAATGCACGCTGTACTATACAAAACTATAGGTGGTAATTCAGAACTACAAAATTCAATAGGTGGAGCTTTAACACAGTTTATAAACAAAGAAAAAGGTGGTGTTAGTGAAGATTTTGTAAAACGTATGACACCTTATGTTAATGACAAAAACTTTGGTGAAGAAACTATAACTGTAATGTCTGAGTCAATTCTTGATGGTAGTTTAAATTATGACGAAAACTTATTTACAAAACTACGTGATACTTTTAGAAGATTTTATCAAAATGTTTTAGGAAAAGAAATAGAATTTAATACTGGTAAAGATGTTTATAATTTTATAAAAGATTATAATAAAAGCATTAAAGATGGTAAGATAAGCCCGGCTATACTAAAAGTTGCTAAAGAAGGAGCTAAAGGTAAACTAGTGAAAGAAACAAAGCCACAAGAAACCACTCAAATGTCTAAAGATGCTTCTGATAGTGTGCAGCGTATATATGAAGAAAAAGGTGCTACAGGTGCTTTTGAAATAATAGAAAAATTTAAACCTATAGTTAGTAAAATTGTTGAAAAACGTAGAGAAGCTCCTAATTTTGATAGAGAGCTTTTGATGAGTGAAATAGAAATAGGTAAGCGTGGTATATTAGATCTTATATCTGAATATAAACCAGAGTCTGGTGTGCCATTAGCTGCTTTTATTAATAAATTTTTACCAGCTAGAGCTATAGAGGCTTCGCAGAGAGTTTTAGGCGAAGAATTTACACAAGATGTAACAGAGGCTAAAGGTGTTGCTACTGAAGAAGTAGCTACTGAAGTTGAAACAAAACCAAAGAAAAGTAAAATTGTATTAGCAAAAAGACTTGGTGTTTCTAAAGAATCTATAGATGCTATTAAAAAAATACTACCTAGCTTAGATACTAGTAATTTAACTTTTAAAACATTAAAAAATCAAGTACCAGAAATAGTTGGTAGTTTGTTTGGTATATCACCTAAAAAAATAGTTAGCAAAGCTAATATAACTAAAGGTGAGCTTTTATCATCGCAAATGTTTATTAATAAAAATGCTGATTTATTAATGGCAATGCTACCTGAGGGGGCAACACCAGGTGGTACAGCTACTGGAGTACCTAAAACATTGTTAGATGCTTTTTATACAAAAACTAATAGAGCGAAAGCTGCTACTACAGGTAGTAAAGCTGGTCTTGCGGTGCAAAGAAAAAACAAAATAGATAGAACACAGTTTTTAGAAACATTTGGTATTATAGAAGGTAAGCCAGTACGTACTGATAGAAATACATCGGCTAGAGTATTAGCGTTAGCAGATCAGTTAGGTAAAATGATAACTAACCAAACAGTAAGAGAAGAGCTTGAAAAACAACAACTACCCACTGACAAGATAGCTGAAGGTAAAAGCGAGATAATGTTTAGTAGAACGGTTGAAGATATAGTTGGTATTAGAGGTGAGTTCCAAATTGATGAAGGTAAATATATAGACACTTTATTAAAGCTTCACGGCGTAGAGTCTACGTTTGATTTAAAAACCGAAGATGGGATAAAAGATTTTATAACAGCACTAAAAGGAACTAAAGACACACCAGGTTTATTGTCTTTAATGCCTAAAGATTTTTGGTTTGGAAAACCTAATAAAAGTGGTAATTTTGGAACTGCGTTTACGCCTAGTTACTACGTAATTGGCAAAAGTGATAACAAAGAATTAAAACAAAAGTATAAAGATTTATACCGTGTTTTTGAGGCAGAAGTTAAAAAATTACGTGACGATCCAGATGTTAAGTTTGGCGCAGACATAAAAGATGCTAATGGAAATGTAATTGATTTTTCAATTTCTTCTTACAGCACAATATTTAAAAACCAAAAAACAATACAAAAAAATATTGACAATGGTAATATAGAAAGGTGGAATAATAAAGTTGCTTTAATACATAGCGAAATGTGGAATAGATTTAACAAAGCTATTAAAAAAAGTAATGGTAATGCTAGAATTATAAGCTATTATTTAAAAATGGTGTGCAATGATACTAACCACTGGCACAAGTTAGGAGCTCAATTCGTAGGTTATTCTAAAAAACTAACACCTAGCAAAAGTGGTAAATTAAAAGTAGAATACGAGCATGCTATGCCTGCTACCTCTGCATATTTGTATTTAGTTGATGCTGCTTTGTCAAAGTCTTCAGATTTTAACGCTTCTTATGATTTGGTAATAGATAATTACAAGTTAATATATCTAGATAAGGCAATGGACGAAAAGCTTATAGCCGCTGGACTTAGAACTAAAATGCCGCAAGGTTGGAGTGTTATAGGTAACTCGTGGTGGGAAAGATACTTTAATCAACAAGTTGCTGGTATAGAACCAAGCTCTATAATAGGATTAGACGGTAGGACTTTTGAGCAAATATACAACATAAATAAAGAAGGTAACGCGTCAATTTTTAAAACAAAAATTAAAGGTAATAAAATGTTTAGCAGAGCTGTAAACAGTGCTAGACAACAAAAAGAAAGCAAAGGAATTACTATTTTAGATTTTGATGATACATTAGCCACGACTAAATCGCTAGTTAAATACACTACTTCAAGCGGTGATACTGGTACTTTAAACGCAGAACAGTTTGCTAATACATATCAAGACTTGTTAGATCAAGGATATGTATTTGACTTTTCTGATTTTAACAAAGTTGTAAAAGGCAGGTTAGCACCGTTGTTTAATAAGGCAATAAAACTACAAGGTAAGTTTGGCCCTGAAAACATGTTTGTACTAACGGCAAGGCCGCCACAAGCACAAAAAGCTATATTTGACTTTTTAAAAGCTAATGGATTAAATATACCTTTAAAAAACATAACTGGTCTAGGTAATTCTACATCTGAAGCAAAAGCTCTTTGGGTTGCTGATAAAGTTGGTGAAGGTTTTAACGATTTTTATTTCGCAGATGACGCTTTGCAAAATGTACAAGCTGTTAAAAACATGTTAGATCAGTTTGATGTTAAGTCAAAAGTGCAGCAAGCTAAGCTACAGTTTAGTAAGTCAATGGATAAAGATTTTAATGACATACTAGAAAATATAACAGGTATAGAGTCAGAAAAAAGATTTAGCGCTATTAAAGCTAGAAAACGTGGCGCTAGTAAAGGTAAGTTTAGATTATTTATACCACCATCACACGAGGACTTTGTAGGTCTATTATACAATTTTATGGGTAAAGGTAAGGTAGGTGATGGTCATAGAGAGTTTTTTGAACAAGCCTTGGTTAGACCTTTAAATAGAGGTTATAGAGAGCTTGATACTGCTAAACAATCTATTGCTACTGATTATAAATCTTTAAACAAACAGTTCAAAGATGTTAAAAATAAATTTACAAAGAAAACTCCTGATGGTGATTTTACTTTTGAAGACGCGATAAGAGTATACCTTTGGAATAAACACGGCTACACAATACCTGGTATAAGTCCTACCGATCAAGCTAAATTATCTGACTTAGTAGCTCAAGACCCACAACTACAGTCATACGCAGAAGCTTTAAATTTAATATCTAAAGTAGATGATTACGTAGCACCTCAAGAAGGTTGGGAAGGTGGTAACATAAGAATAGATTTAATAGATGCTACAGGTAGAGTTGGTAGAGCACAATACTTTACAGAGTTTCAAGAAAATGCTGATGTAATATTTAGTGAAGAAAATTTAAATAAAATTGAAGCTGCATATGGCTCTAGCGTTAGATCTGCACTTGAAGACATGTTACATAGAATTAAAACTGGTATTAACAGACCTAAAGGACAAAGTGCTACTGTAAACAAATTTATGAACTACTTAAACGGTTCTGTAGGATCTGTGATGTTTTTTAACACTAGATCTGCTTTGCTACAGCAAATGTCTAATGTTAACTATTTAAACTTTGCTGATAATAATATTTTATCTGCAGCTAAAGCGTTTGCAAACCAACCACAATACTGGAAAGATTTTGCTTTTATATTTAACTCAGACATGCTAAAGCAAAGGCGTGGTGGTATACAAACGGATATTAATGGGGCTGAACTTGCACAGACAGTAGCTAGATCAAAAAATCCAATAGGATCTGTTATTGGAAAACTTTTACAAATAGGTTTTTTACCTACGCAAATTGGTGATAATATTGCAATTGCAACTGGTGGCGCTACGTTTTATAGAAATAGAATAAATAAATATATAAAAGATGGCTTAAGTAAAAAAGAGGCTGAATCAAAAGCTTTTACAGACTTTCAGGACATAACACAAAAAACACAGCAGTCTGCAAGACCTGATATGACTTCGCAACAACAAGCTAGCTGGATAGGTAAGTTAATATTAAATTTCTTAAACACACCGTCGCAATACAATAGGATAATTAAAAAAGCTGCTTCTGATATTAAGAACAGAAGAATTACGAAGCCTAACACTTCGTTGTTACAAAGTAACCTGTCTAATATTAGTAGAATAGCTTATTATGGTGCCGCACAAAACTTAATATTTTATAGCTTACAAACAGCATTGTTTGCGGTTATGTTTGGTGATGATGATGAAGACGAACAAAGAAAGGCAGAGCAAATATTAAAGAAAAAAGAAAGAGTTATAAATGGAGCTATAGACACTATATTAAGAGGTTCTGGTTTTTATGGAGTTGCTGTTTCTACTTTAAAAAATATGGCTATTAAGTTTCAAGAACAAAGAGAAAAAGGTTTTAACGCTGATGAAAGCGCTGTGTTAATGGAAGCCCTTAACTTTTCACCTGTTGTAGGTATTAAAGCTAGAAAAATAGTTAACGCTGAAAAAACACTTAATTACAATAAAAAAGTAATTGAAGAAATGGAAACTTTTGATATTGACAATCCGGTGTGGTCAGCTGTAACAAACTTAATAGAGGCTACTACTAATCTAACACTTAATAGATTATTAACTAAAACAATTAATTTAAGAGACGCATCTAACGCTGAGTTTACTACGTTTCAAAGAATATTAATGTTTAGTGGTTATACAAAATGGAGCTTAGGTTTAGAAGATGAAAAAATAAAAGATGTAAAAGAAAAAATTAAATCTAAGAAAAAGAAATCATCAAAAAAGAAAAAGAAAAAATATTTAAACATACCTTTACAGAAATGAAAAAACTAATAATAATATTGTGTATAGCACTAGCTGCTTGCGCTGCGCCAAAAGAGTGTTGTTCACAAAACTTTAAAAAGTATTTTAAGTTTGCTACGTTTTACGCCGCAGCTAATGGTGGTAACTCTGTTTCAGATATAGATGTGTTTTCTGTAACTAATGGCTTAGAAACTGTAACAGTAGAAACGCCTTACGATTATAACCTAGCTTTAGGTATACGTAAAATTGCAAGGTTTGGTTATGAAAACAGAGCAAGTACATTTTACGATGGTACAGAAGAGTCATGGTCAGATGGCGCTAATGTAGGTAAAGTACGTGGCTTAGAATTTTTATTTGAAGTAGATTATAAGAGACAACAAGGTAATGAATATTTAGACCAGCATCATTTTGTAAGATTTGTAGATGATAAGTATATATTAAAAGGTGAATACTTAGAAGATGGTTTTGCTGATATTAAATATGTTGAAATGTCAGAGAGATATAGATATAAAGTTAATGACAAATTGTCCTTCAACGCTGGGCTTGCTCAAAGGTTATCCGAACCGTACGGATATAATCCCTTGGCAGAGTGGATGCTCAGCAATGGCAATATACATTACACTTACCTAGCACTACAAGAAGGCTACAATGTCGACGTAGCTGCTAGTGAGTATTTTTCTCCAGATGGAGAGCTCGTTGCTACAAGCAATGAAGTTTGGGAAGAGGTTGTTATACCAACTATGTTAGCAGATTATACAGAAAGAAAACGAAATGAATTAGATCAAATAATACAACATTCGCTT